>JAESFW010000086.1_pt1 | contig 149042 bp, 143 predicted proteins | sample 9269481 | NCBI WGS metagenome assembly JAESFW01 (sample SAMN14515350, study PRJNA621654) | algae metagenome | isolation source: Lyngbya sp. HA4199-MV5 and co-occurring heterotrophs from soil with... | place: USA: Ahupuaa O Kahana State Park, Hawaii | collected 2009-07-21 | reverse complement strand
GGGTTTTTTATTGGTAACGGGTCGAGGAGTTAACACCTCTTCAGGGGCCCGCAAGGAGGCGCAGCCGACGAAGCGGGACAGATATCCGCAAATCCTGCCCCCGCAACCAAATCAAAAAAAGCCCGCCCGGACATATCCGGCGGGCTTTTGACGTTTATGGGCCGCTGCGATGGTCAAGGCGGAACATGCCAAGTGCAGCTTTCCCGTGTTCGGTTGAGCAGGGGCAACTGGACAAGCGCGCAGAAATAGAAACTATCTCCGTCAGGGAGCGAGCCATTCAAGGTTCGGGCGGCGGGGAGTTCAACACAATGACGTATCAGGGGACCTTGAAGGTGGAGCAAAATCGCTCTGTCTATACCGTCTTCTTTCTATGTGCGGGTCTGGCGATAACAGGCAGCCTGCTTGCAGGCGATGATCATTCCGCCTGGCGGTGGTTGCACTACCTGACCAAGCCGACGGCAACGCTGTTGCTGCTGGTGGCCGTGCTGCGAAACATGCCGGCTTCGTCACGCAGCTACGGCCTTGCCGTTGCGATCGGCCTCGTCTCTGCCGCGGCGGGCGACACGTTTCTCATGCTGCCGGGAGACTATTTCCTCGCCGGATTGATCTGCTTCCTGCTGACCCACTGCGCCTACATCTTTGCGCTTACCCGGGACGCCAAGCTGAATGCCCATCCTCTCGTGTTCTGCGTTTTCGGTTTGCTTGCGTTGGCTGTCGTCGGTGGGCTGTGGACGTCGCTGCCGTCGGCAATGCGTATCCCCGTTATCATCTACGCGTTGGCGCTTGGCGTCATGGCTGCACAAGCGGTTTCCCGCGGGCTGCAATTGAAGGGGACGCCGCGGGAGGCAACCGGGCGATATGCGGCCTATGGCGGCCTGTTGTTCATGCTCAGCGACACGCTTCTTGCCTACGGCCGTTTCCGCTGGCAGATCCCCTATAACGCGTTGTGGGTGCTCGGGACCTATTATGCCGCCCAGTATCTGCTTGCCCGCTCGACCGAAGCCTATGTCAACAAACGATAATACCCCAGATCAACTGCGCGCCTCCTTCGATCGCCTCAAGAGCGCATGGCGCGCAGATCGCCCAACCCTGGAGCAGCGACGTGCGGACCTCGTCCGTCTCAGGGAACGCCTCAGCGCGCGCAAGCAGGAAATGTGCGAGGCGATCGATCAGGATTTCGGCCACCGCGCGCGCCACGAGACGCTGCTCGGCGAAGCCGGCGTCGTGCTCTCGGAAATCGACCACACTCTGGCAAAGCTCAGGCACTGGGCGCGCCCGGAACGGCGCAAGGCCGGTTGGAAGCTCTGGCCGGCGAAGGCCGAAATACGCTTCGTGCCGCTCGGCGTCGTCGGCATCATTTCGCCGTGGAACTATCCGGTCAACCTCGCGCTCGCGCCCCTGGCGGCGGCGATTGCCGCCGGCAACCACGTCTTCCTGAAGCCATCGGAACATACGCCTCGGACCGCGGAATTCCTCCGCTCGTTGCTTGCCGAGGTCTTTGCCGAAACGCGGGTGGCGGTGGCACTTGGTGGTGCCGAGCTCTCGGCCGCCTTCTCCTCCCTGCCCTTCGATCACCTGTTCTTCACCGGCTCCACCGCGGTCGGCCGCAAGGTCATGGCGGCAGCCGCTCAGAATCTGACGCCGGTGACGCTGGAACTCGGCGGCAAGTCGCCGGCGATCATCGGCGAAACGGCCGATCTCGGCCCGGCCGCAGCGCGCATCGTAACCGGCAAGCTTTTCAACGCCGGCCAGACCTGCATTGCGCCCGATTATGTCCTGGTTCCCGAAAGCAAGCGTGACGCTTTCATCACGCTTATGAAACAGGAGGTGGCGAACCGCTATCCGGTGAAAGGACGGCTCGACGACTACACGTCCATCATCAATGCGACGCAGCATGAACGCCTGAACCACCTGCTCGCCGATGCCGCGGCCCGGGGCTGTGCGGTGATCCCGCTTCTTGACGGATCGCTGGACGCCCGATCCCCGGATACCCGATCAAGAGACCGCCTGATGCCGCCGACGCTGGTCGTGGATCCGGACGGGCAAAGCGCTGTCATGGCCGAAGAGATTTTCGGGCCGATCCTGCCTGTCATCAGCTACGCCTCGATCGACCGGGCCATCGACTATGTGCTCGACCGCGACCGGCCATTGGCGCTCTATTGCTTTGGTCAGGACCAGAGCGAAATCGAGGCCATCCTCTCTCGCGTCGTCGCTGGCGGCGTCTGCATCAACGACACCCTCTACCAGTTCGGCTGCAACGACCTGCCTTTCGGCGGCGTCGGCGCCAGCGGCATGGGCCACTATCACGGCCGCGACGGCTTTCTGACCTTTTCCAAGGCGATGCCGGTGGTCAGGAAATACGATCCGGCGCCAAGCGATCTGGTGAAACCGCCCTATAGGGGGATCGCCGACTGGGTCATCCGCTTCCTCTCCAGATAGAGCTTATAAAACTGCATCCGCGCTGCAGATTTGCCTTGTAGCTCTAGTTGCTAGAGGTCGTAGCTTTGCTTCAAGATTGAAGGAGCAAGTTATGGCGAGCACTATTCGCGAGGCCCGGTATCGCGTCGAAGGCATGGATTGCGCATCCTGCGCGACCAAGATCGACACGGCCGTGCGCAGGCTATCGGGCGTCGAGGACGTCTCTGTTTCCGTTTCGGCGGGCACGATGTCGGTCAAGTTCACTGATGAAAACGATCTTTCGACCTCGATCGTCAGCAAGGTCGGCAAGCTCGGCTATCGCCTGCATCCGATCGCTGCTGGCCAGATCCACGAAAAAAAGGCGCCGGCGCATGTCTGCTCCGGGCACGACCACGGCGACCATGGCCATCATCACGATCATGGTCACGACCACGACCACGACCATAACCATGACCATGACCATGACCATGACCACCACGATCATCGCCACGAGGGCGGAGCGGGGTCGAAGAGCCAAGGCGAAGCAGCCGCGATCGGACTGCACGGCCATGACCATGGTCCGACGAGCGGACCCTGGTGGAAATCGGGCAAGGGCAAGCTGACGATCGCGAGCGCCCTTGCGCTGATCGCAGCCTATGCAGTCGGAAAGCTGGTGCCTGCCACCGAGCCTTGGATCTTCACGCTCGCCATGCTGGTCGGTCTGCTGCCGATCGCGCGTCGCGCGTTTGCCGCCGCCACCATGGGCACGCCGTTCTCGATCGAGATGCTGATGACGATCGCCGCCGTCGGCGCGGTTTTCATCGGCGCGACCGAGGAAGCGGCCATGGTGGTGTTGCTCTTCCTGATCGGCGAGCTTCTGGAGGGGGTCGCGGCCGGCAAGGCGCGCGCCAGCATCCAGTCGCTGACGGCGCTCGTGCCGAAAACGGCGTTCGTCGAGCGCGACGGTCGGCTGGACGAAGTTCCCGCCGAGACGCTCAGCGTCGGGGCCGTCATTCTCGTGCGCCCGGGTGACCGGATCCCGGCTGATGGCGTGGTGCTCTCGGGCGAGAGCGCCGTCGACGAGGCGCCGGTGACCGGCGAAAGCACGCCGGTGCGCAAGGATGTCGACGATACCGTCGTTGCCGGGACCGTCAACGGTTCGGGCGCGTTGCGTGTGCGGGTGACGGCGGCTGCGGCCGACAACACCATCGCCCGCATCGTCCGCATGGTGGAAGAGGCGCAGGAGAGCAAGGCGCCGACCGAGCGCTTCATCGACCGCTTCTCCCGCTATTACACACCCGGTGTCGTCGTGGTGGCGGCGCTGGTTGCCGTGTTGCCGCCGCTTCTTTGGGGCAGCGTCTGGGATGAATGGATCTACAAGGGCCTCGCCATTCTCCTGATCGGTTGCCCCTGCGCACTGGTGATCTCGACACCGGCGGCGATTGCAGCCAGCCTCTCGGCCGGAGCCCGTCGTGGCCTGCTGATGAAGGGCGGCGCCGTGCTTGAAAATGTCGGCAAGGTTACAGCCGCCGCCTTCGACAAGACCGGGACGCTGACCGAAGGCAAGCCGAAGGTGACCGACGTTGTCGGCTTCGGTCGGTCGGAGACCGAAATTCTGCGCCTGGCCGCAGCACTTGAGCAGGGCTCCAGCCATCCGCTCGCCCGTGCCATCCTGGAGCGGAGCGCGGCCGACGGCGTTGTCGTCCCCGGTATCGCGACCGTGAATGCGGTTGGCGGCAAGGGCCTCGAAGGCGCCGTCGAGGGCGTTGCCTTGTTCTTCGGTTCGCCAAAGGCCGCTGCCGAGCGGGCACCGATGACGCCAGAGGAAAAAGCACGGGTGACCGCGCTGAACGACGAGGGCAAGACGGTCTCGGTGCTGGTCGCCAATGGCAGGATCGCCGGCGCCATCGCCATGCGCGACGAACCGCGTGCCGATGCGGCCGCCGGCGTCAAGGCTTTGACGGATGCGGGCCTGCGCGTCGTCATGCTCACGGGCGACAACCGCCGCACGGCCGAAGCGATCGGCCGCCAGTTCGGCATGGAGGTTCGCGCCGAACTGTTGCCTGAGGACAAGCAGCGCATCGTTCGCGAGCTGAAGGCCGAAGGCTTCAACGTCGCCAAGATCGGCGACGGCATCAACGATGCGCCGGCGCTCGCCGCCGCCGATATCGGCATCGCCATGGGCGGCGGCACCGACGTGGCGCTCGAAACGGCCGATGCGGCGGTTTTGCATGGCCGGGTGGGCGATGTGGCGGCGATGATCCGGCTGTCACGCTCGACGATGCGCAACATCGTCCAGAACATCACCATCGCGCTCGGCCTGAAGGCCGTCTTCCTGGTCACCACGATCATCGGCGTGACCGGCCTTTGGCCCGCCATTCTGGCCGACACCGGCGCCACGGTGCTCGTCACCCTGAATGCGCTCCGGTTGCTTGCGCCTGTACGATCAGCCTGAACCGCAAAACCCGTCAAAATGCGGCCGGCGACACCCGTTGTCGCCGGTTTTTTGTTGGCCAAGTGCCTGTGTATATTCACGCTGGACTCTCATCAGCGATCCGGTGAGAGTATAAGGAGATCTCGGTTTGAGGGCTTCCGCCCGGAAAAATCGATGATAAACTTATACCAAATGGTAAAAAAATCGCCGGCACGGTTTCTGGGAAGAATGCCGAAGCGGGCCAGTTTGGGGATCGCAAGGCCAATATGGACAATATTGCCATCGAGCTGCGTGGGATCGACAAGAGTTTCGGTCCGGTCCACGCCAACAAGAACATTAATCTAAAGGTCCGAAAAGGGACGATTCACGGCATCATCGGCGAAAACGGTGCGGGAAAATCGACCCTGATGTCGATCCTCTATGGCTTCTACCAGGCCGATAGCGGTGAGATCCTCGTCGATGGCAAACCGGTCGCGATCCGTGATCCCAATGCTGCGATTGCCGCCGGTATCGGCATGGTTCACCAGCACTTCATGCTCGTCGAGAACTTCAGCGTTCTCGAAAACATCATGCTCGGCGCCGAGGACAGCCAGATCCTCAACAAGGGCATCGCCAAGGCCCGGGAAGAGCTGAAGCGGCTGGAACGCGAATATGCGCTGGAGGTGGATCCTGATGCCGTCATCGAGGAATTGCCCGTTGGCCTGCAGCAACGGGTCGAGATCCTGAAGGCGCTTTACCGCCGCGCCGACATCCTCATCCTCGACGAGCCGACCGGCGTGTTGACCCCGGCCGAGGCCGATCATCTTTTCCGCGTGCTCGAGCAGCTGAAGAGCCAGGGCAAGACCGTCATCCTCATCACCCACAAGCTGCGCGAGATCATGGCGATCACCGACGAGGTGTCGGTCATGCGCCGCGGCGAGATGGTGGCGACCCGCACGACGGCCGAAACCTCGGTCGAAGAACTCGCCGAGCTGATGGTCGGCCGGCGGGTGCTGCTGCGCGTGGAAAAGGGCGAAGCCAAGCCCGGCGCGACCAAGCTTTCGGTCAATGGGCTCACGGTCAAGGATGGTCGTGGCGTCACCATGGTCGACAATGTCTCGTTCGAGCTTCGGGCCGGCGAGATCGTCGGCATCGCCGGCGTCGCCGGCAACGGCCAGTCGGAGTTGCTCGAAGCGATTTCCGGCATTCGTCGCGCCGTCTCCGGTTCGGTCCAGCTCAACGGCAAGCCGATCGATGTCAGCGGCCGCGCCGACCCGCGCGACCTGCGCGACCGGGGTCTCGCGCACGTGCCGGAAGACCGCCACCACGTCGGCCTCGTCCTGAAGTTCGAGGAGTGCGAGAACGCCATCCTCGGCTACCACCACGACAAGCGCTACCTGAACGGGGTGTTCCTCAACATCGACGCGATCCGCAAGGACGCCGAACAGCGCATCGCCGAATACGACATCCGCCCGCCGAATCCGCGGCTGAAAACGGCCAATTTCTCCGGCGGCAACCAGCAGAAGATCGTGCTGGCGCGCGAGATGGAGCGCGGCCCGGATGTGCTGATCATCGGCCAGCCGACCCGTGGCGTCGATGTCGGCGCCATCGAATTCATCCACAAACGGATCATCGAAATGCGCGACCAGGGCATGGCTGTGCTCCTGGTTTCCGTCGAACTCGATGAAATCCGCGCTCTTTCGGACCGCATCCTGGTCATGTTCGCCGGCCGTGTCGTCGGCGAACGCGATCCGGACGCCACCGAAGGCGAACTCGGCCTGTTGATGGCCGGTGTCGAAGGCCGCAAGGAGGCCGCAGAATGAGCAATCCCTATGCTAAGCTCCCGGGCTGGGTCGAATATGGCCTCGTCCCGCTGGTCAATCTTGCCGTCGCCTTCCTCGTTGCCGGCCTCGTGGTGCTGCTCGTCGGCGAAAATCCGTTTGAAGCGGCATATCACCTGATCAACGGCGCCTTCGGCCGCGGCGAATACATCGGCTTCACGCTCTATTACGCCACCACATTCATCTTCACCGGCCTTGCGGTCGCGGTCGCCTTCCATGCCGGCCTGTTCAACATCGGCGGCGAAGGCCAGGCCTATGTCGGCGGCATCGGGGTGGCGCTTGCCTGCCTCTGGCTCGACCAGACGATGCCCTGGTTCGTGGTCTTCCCGCTGGCGATCCTCGGCGCCGCCTTCTTCGGCGCCGCCTGGGCCTTCCTGCCCGGCTGGCTTCAGGCCAAGCGCGGCAGCCATATCGTCATCACGACGATCATGTTCAATTTCATCGCCTCGAGCCTGATGGTCTATCTGCTGACGCGCGTGCTGAAGCCGCTCGGCTCGATGTCGCCGCAGACCCGGACCTTTGCCGAGGGCGGACAATTGCCGAAGCTCGACTGGCTGCTCGCCATCTTCGGGCTCGACATCGGCACGGCGCCGTTCAACGTCTCGTTCCTCCTGGCGCTGGTTGCCGCCTTCTGCGTCTGGCTCCTGATCTGGCGCACCAAGCTCGGCTACGAGATGCGCACCATGGGCCACAGCCCCTCGGCAGCCCGTTATGCCGGCATGAGCGAAAGCCGCCTGACCGTGATCACCATGATGATCTCAGGCGCCCTCGCCGGCATGATGGCGCTCAACCCGATCATGGGCGAACAGGGGCGCATGCAGCTCGATTTCGTGCAGGGCGCCGGCTTCGTCGGTATCGCCGTGGCGCTGATGGGTCGTTCGCATCCGGCCGGCATCATCCCGGCGGCCGTGCTCTTCGGCATGCTCTATCAGGGCGGCGCCGAAATCTCCTTCGAAATGCCGTCCATCTCCCGCGACATGATCGTCATCATCCAGGGCCTCGTCATTCTCTTTGCCGGCGCGCTTGAAAACATGTTTCGTCCGGCGATCGCGCGGCTGTTTGCCGGCTCGGACCGGCGCGCGGCCGTCGTCGCACAGACCAAGGGAGCTTGAGCCATGGATTTCTTCCACGTCATCGTGGTGCTCCTTGAGTCCACCATCCGCGTTTCCGTCCCGCTGATCTTTGCAGCGCTTGCCGGTCTCTTCACCGAGCGCGCCGGCATCTTCGACATCGGTCTCGAGGGCAAGATGCTCGGCGCGGCCTTTGCCGCAGGTGCTGTCGCCGCCGTCACCCAGTCCGTCTGGATGGGACTTTTGGCCGCGATCCTGATCTCGGTCGCGCTGTCGCTGGTTCATGGTTACGCCTCGATCACCCAGCGCGGCAACCAGATCGTCTCAGGCGTTGCCATCAACTTCATCGTCGCCGGCTCCACCGTCATTCTCGGCGAAGCCTGGTTCCGCCAGGGCGGCCGCACGCCGGCGCTTGCCGAAGGGGCCCGCTTTCAGACGATTACCTTCCCCTATGCCGACAGCATCCGCGAGATCCCGATCCTCGGCCCGATCTATTCGGATCTGCTGTCCGGGCATTTCCTTCTGACGTACTTTGCCTTCGCCATGGTGCCGATCAGCTGGTGGATCCTCTACCGGACCCGCTTCGGCCTGAGGCTGCGCGCGGTCGGCGAAAACCCGGGCGCCGTCGACACTGCCGGCATTTCGGTGATCTGGATGCGCTATCGCGCCGTCATCTGCTGCGGCATCCTGTGCGGTTTTGCCGGCGCCTACCTGTCGCTGGCCATGACCGCAGGCTTCGTCAAGGGCATGACCGCCGGCAAGGGCTACATCGCGCTTGCCGCGCTGATCTTCGCCAAGTGGCGGCCGTTCAACATCATGCTTGCGTGCCTGCTCTTCGGCTTCCTCGATGCGCTGGCGATCCGCCTGCAGGGCAATCCGCTGCCGCTGATCGGCCAGGTGCCGGTGCAGCTGATGCAGGCGCTGCCCTATATCCTCACCGTCATCCTGCTCGCGGGCTTCATCGGCAAGGCCATTCCGCCGAAGGCCGGCGGTGTCCCCTATGTCAAGGAGCGCTAGAACCATGGAAAAGGAACTGTTCGAGGCGGCGCGCGAAGCGATGGCCAAGGCCCACGCGCCCTATTCGAAATTCCCGGTCGGCGCGGCGATCCGTGCCGAGGATGGCAAGATCTATACCGGCGCCAACATCGAGAACCTGTCGTTCCCCGAGGGCTGGTGCGCCGAAACCACCGCCATCAGCCACATGGTGATGGCGGGTCAGCGCAAGATCAAGGAAGTCGCCGTCATCGCGGAGAAGCTGGCACTTTGCCCGCCTTGCGGCGGGTGCCGGCAGCGCCTGGCCGAGTTCTCCGGCGCTAGCACGCGCATATTCCTTTGTGACGAGACCGGTGTGAAGAAGACCCTGGCGCTATCGGATCTCCTGCCCCACAGCTTCGAGACAGAGATCCTCGGATGACCGCGGCTGCCGACATGCTGAAGGCCCGGCTTCAGGGCCTTTCCCCGCGTTACGGCATCGTGCTCGGCTCCGGCCTCGGCACCCTGGTCGAAGCCCTCGACGAGACCTTGCGGCTTTCCTATGCCGAGATACCGGGATTTCCGGTCTCCAGCGTTTCGGGCCACGCCGGCGAACTGGTCGCCGGAACGCTCGGCGGCGTGCCGGTCGTCATGCTTTCCGGCCGTGTTCATTATTACGAACAGGGCGACGCCAATGCGATGCGTGTGCCGCTGGAAACCCTGAAGCAACTCGGCGTCGAATGCTTGGTGTTGACCAACTCTGCCGGCTCCTTGCGCGAGGATCTACCACCGGGATCGGTGATGCGGATCTCCGATCACATCAACTACTCCGGTTTCAACCCGCTGATTGGCGTCGACAGCGATGACCGTTTCGTCGGCATGACCAACGCCTATGATGCGGAGCTTGCCGGCAAGATGCAGGAAAGTGCGGCCCGTCTCGGCGTCCCGCTTCCGGATGGTGTTTACATGTGGTTTTCCGGCCCGAGCTTCGAGACGCCGGCAGAAATCCGCATGGCGCGTGTTCTTGGCGCCGACGCCGTCGGCATGTCGACTGTTCCGGAAGTCATCCTTGCACGCTTCTTCGGAATGCGGGTGGTTGCCGCTTCGGTGATCACCAACTTCGGCGCCGGCATGACGGGAGGCGAACTCAGCCACCACGAGACCAAGGACATGGCGCCGATCGGCGGCAGGCGGCTTGCGGCGATCCTGAAAGAGATGATCTCGGCAGACAAGGTTCGCGGCGCGTGACCAGGCTTCCCCAGGAAACGATCCGGCGCAAGCGCAACGGCGAGCGGCTCGATCCCGCCGAGATCGCCGACTTCGTTCGCGGTCTCTCCGATGGTTTGATCTCGGAGGGCCAAGTCGCTGCCTTTGCCATGGCCGTGTGGTTCTCCGGAATGGACCGCGACGAAACCGTGGCGCTGACGCTCGCGATGCGCGATAGCGGCGAGACGCTGGACTGGCGTTCGATCGGCCGGCCGATTGCCGACAAGCATTCGACCGGCGGTGTCGGCGACAACGTCTCTTTGATGCTGGCGCCGATCGTTGCGGCCTGCGGCCTCGCCGTGCCGATGATATCAGGCCGGGGCCTCGGCCATACCGGCGGCACGCTCGACAAGCTGGAATCGATACCCGGCTACAATATCCAGCCAACTTCGGAGGTTTTCCGCCGGACGGTGGACGAGATCGGCTGCGCGATCATCGGCCAGACGGCCAATCTCGCGCCGGCCGACAAACGCCTCTATGCGATCCGCGACGTGACGGCCACGGTCGATTCCGTGCCGCTGATCACCGCCTCGATCCTGTCGAAGAAGCTCGCCGCAGGCCTGCAGTCGCTGGTGCTCGACGTCAAGCTCGGCAATGGTTCGTTCATGAGCGATCAGAAGGAGGCGGAGATCCTGGCGCGCGCGCTCGTCGACGTCGCCAACGGCGCCGGCGTTCGCACGACAGCACTTTTGACCGACATGAACGAGCCGCTGGCTGATGCGGCCGGAAATGCGCTTGAGATCGACAACTGCCTCGCATTTCTGCGCGGCGAGAAGCATGGAACGCGGCTTGAAACGGTCGTTCTGGCCTTTGCGGCGGAAATGCTGATGGCTGGCGGCGTCGCCGCTGATGCGGATGAGGGCGAGGCACTGGCGCGCCAAGTGCTCGGCAGCGGCGCAGCGCTCGAACATTTCGGCAGGATGGTGCACGCGCTTGGTGGCCCGGCCGATTTCGTCGAGCGCTCCACGGCCTATCTCGGACGCGCACCGGTCATCCTCCCGGTCGAGGCGCAGCGGTCAGGGTATCTTGTCGCCTGCAAGACCCGCGAACTGGGCGTCGCCGTGATCGCGCTCGGCGGCGGCCGTTCGCATCCGGACGACAGGATCGATCATCGCGTCGGTTTTGACGCGCTGAAGCCGCTTGGGACGCCGATGGAAAAGGGCGAACTCCTCGCCTTCGTCCACGCCGCAGACCGCGATACGGCCGAGGCCGCGCGCCGGCGTCTCCTCGAACTCTATACGATCGACGACGTCGAACCGCCCATGCGGCCGCCGGTCCTGGCAAAGATTACCTGACGAGGTGCAGGGCGCCGTCTTCGACCCGGAAGGACGATAGGCGGTTGAGGAAGGTCATGCCAATCAGCGTGCCGGAGAGCGCCTTGTCGGGTAGCACCAGCGCCTGCACGTCCCTGACCGATATGCCGCCGATCTCGATCCGGTTGAGCGTGGCCGGCGCGGCCTCGACCTCGCCATTGGCGGTGTTGACACGTGCGGTGAAGGACAGCGCGCTCGGCGCTATGCCAATCCGGCGCGCGGTCGAAATGTTGATCGCGATCGTGCTGGCACCTGTATCGACCAGCCCACGTTCGGTGCGACCGTTGATGCGGAAGGTTCCGAAGAAGTGGCCTCTGCCATCCGCGTCGAGCACGACGCTTCGTCCCGTTGTGTAACTTGCCGTCGCGACCGGCCGAGTCGCTTCTGGTGCCGGTGCGCTGCCGTCCGCCTGGTTCAGAACGCGGGTCGCAAGGTGAGGGACCACCATCGCCGCAAGAACGGCCACACCAACCAACGAGATAAGACGGACAAGCACGGACATCACCTTTCGATGGCAGCGGATGCTGGCGCCAGTAGAGCAGCCGAAACCTAAGGCGGCATGAAAAAGCCGCCGGGTGGCGGCGGCTTGTTCGTCGACCTGTGATCCTGGTTAAGGATCAGAAAATCACTTGGTGCCGTACATGCGGTCGCCCGCGTCGCCAAGGCCGGGCATGATGTAGCCGAGTTCGTTCAGGTGACTGTCGATCGATGCGGTGAAGATCGGCACATCAGGATGCGCGCTCTGGAAGTTGCGGATGCCCTCGGGTGCTGCGAGCAGGCAGAGGAAACGCATGTTCTTGGCGCCGCGCTCCTTCAGCTTGTCGATGGCCGCGATCGACGAGTTGCCGGTGGCGAGCATCGGGTCGACGACGATGATCAGGCGCTCCGACAGGCTTTCCGGTGCCTTGAAGTAGTACTCCACCGCTTCGAGCGTCTCGTGGTCACGGTAGACACCGATGTGCGAGACGCGCGCCGACGGCACCAGTTCGAGCATGCCTTCCAGGAGGCCGTTCCCGGCGCGCAGGATCGAGGCGAAGACCAGCTTCTTGCCCTCGAGGATCGGCGATTCGATTTCCTGCAGTGGCGTTTCGATGCGCTCCATCGTCAGCTCGAGATCGCGCGTCACCTCGTAGCAGAGCAGCGTCGAAATTTCACGGAGAAGCCTACGGAAACCCGCTGTCGAGGTCTCCTTCTTGCGCATGATGGTCAGCTTGTGCTGGACAAGCGGATGATCGATCACTGTAACGCCGTTCATGGCTCACCTTTCCGGATTTTTGTATCCGTCCTTTTTCCATGGAATGCGCTGCCGCCGCAAGGGCGTTGGCCGGTCGGACAAGGTCATCCCCAGCCGACCAATCCAAATCGTGCTTGTGGCCTCAGATCCGGGCGAGCAGGCGCTGCCGCGTCGCCTCGTCGACAAAGGCAGCCTCGATCGCGGTCCTGGTCATGCCGTTGATCTCCTCGTCGGTAAAGCCCATGACTTCAGAGGCGATGTCGTATTCCTGCGCCAGCGACGTATGGAAGAACGGCGGATCGTCGGAGTTGAGCGTGACGCGTACGCCGGCTTCGTGAAGCGCGCGAAGCGGATGCGAGGCAAAATCCGGGAAGACCTGCAACGAAATGTTGGAGCCGGGGCAGACTTCGAGCACCACGCCCTCGTCAGCAAGGCGCTGCACGAGTTCCTTGTCTTCGATCGCCCGTACCCCGTGGCTGATGCGTGAAGGCCGCACGTGGTCGAGTGCATCGCGTACGCTGAAGGCGCCCGACAATTCACCTGCGTGGATCGTGAGCCCCAGGCCCGCGTCGCGCACGATGTCGAACGCACGAGCGAAGTCGGCGACCTTGTGCATGCGCTCTTCACCGGCAAGGTTGAAGCCGGTGACGAGCTTATGCTCGCGTTTGGCTGCGAATTCGGCGGTTCTGACCACGGATTCCGGGCCGAGGTGGCGAATGCCTGTAATCAGCATGCGCGATTCGATCCCGGTCTTCTGTCGCGCGGCTTCCATCCCGGCCGCAAGTCCTTCTAGATAGGCATGTGCGCCGAGACCGATCGTGTTGCCATGGTCGGGCGAAACGATGATCTCGCTATAGATTGTTCCAACTTCGGCGAGCTCGGTCAGGTAGGCTTCGGCGAGCAGCGCATAGTCTTCCTCGGTGCGAAACAGCGACGCGATGGCGTCATAACACTTCACGAAGCTGGTGAAGTCCTCCCAGACATAGGCCTTGTCGCGAATGATCGCGCGGGTGTCGATGCCGTATTTCTCGGCCTGAGCAAGGGCGAGCTCGGGCGGCGTCGCGCCCTCGATGTGGCAATGCAGCTCCGCCTTCTTCAGATTTGCGGTCAAATGAGGCTTCTCCCATGGTGGCCCGGCGCGATGCCGAGGTGCTTGGCGACGGTTTCGCCGATATTGGCAAAGGTGCTGGCGACGCCGACCGAGCGGCTGCGCAGCGACGGGCCGAACATCAGCACCGGCACTCGCTCGCGGGTGTGGTCGGTGCCGCGCCAGGTCGGATCGCATCCGTGGTCGGCCGTCAGGATGACGATGTCGGTCGGTTGCAGGCGGCGGTCGAGGTCCGGCAGGCGCGCGTCGAAGGCTTCGAGCGCCGCGGCATAGCCGGCAACGTCGCGACGATGGCCGTAGAGCATGTCGAAATCGACGAAATTGGTGAAGATGAGACTGCCGTCCTCGGCTTCGTCGATGGCCGCCAGGCTCGCATCGAACAGTGCCATGTTGCCGTCGGCCTTGGTCAGCTTCGTCACGCCCTGATGGGCAAAGATATCGCCGATCTTGCCGATCGCGTGGACCGTACGTCCTGCGTCGGCCAGCCGGTCGAGCAGGGTCGGTTCGGGCGGCAGCACCGAATAGTCGCGACGATTGCCGGTTCGGGTGAAGGTCTGGGGGCTGGCGCCGATGAAGGGGCGGGCGATGACCCGGCCGATGTTGTAGTCGTCGAGCAGGCGGCGCACGATCTGGCAAAGGCCAAGCAGCCGCTCGAGCCCGAAGGTCTGTTCGTGCGCGGCGATCTGGAAGACCGAGTCCGATGATGTGTAGCAGATCGGCTTGCCGCTTCGCATGTGCTCTTCGCCGTGGCGCACGATGATGTCGGTGCCGGAGGCATGGCAATTGCCGAGGATGCCGGGGATTTCCGCCTCGCGGCAGATCGCCTCGACGAGTTCGGGTGGAAAGGCGTCGCCTTCGGTCGTGAAGTAGCCCCAGTCGAACATGACAGGGGTTCCGGCGATCTCCCAGTGACCGGATGGCGTGTCCTTGCCGCGCGAGACCTCGCTTGCTGTGCCATAGACGCCATAGACCCGGTTGGGCACCGGCATCCCCGGTGGGACGGTGCCGGTCGCGAGCTTGGCGGCATGGATCAGGCCGAGCGCCGACATGTTCGGCAGGCTGAGCGGGCCTTCGCGCAGGCCCGGCCGGTCGGCCGCGCCGGCGGCGCAGAACTCGGCAATATGGCTGAGCGTGTTGGCGCCGATGTCGCCGAAGGCTTCGGCGTCCGGCGCTCCGCCGATGCCGAAGGAATCGAGAACGAATAGAAATGCGCGCGCCATGGTGCACCTGATTGCGAGCACGCGAAAGCGTCACGGCTCGGAGCTTCGGAAACAGCGCAAGGACGCCCTTGGCGGCCCCGCACAGTCCCGAAGGGATAGCGCCGTCAGATGTTCAATGCAATTGCGCCAGGACGATTGCGGCCGGGCTTCGGCCGGTCAGCAATCGCTGCAGGCAATCGGTTTGGAGAGACGCGCGTTGAAATATGCCGTTTTGGAAAGGTTGATCGTCTTTGCCGTCGAATCGAGGTTCGGCGCATAGAGCAGCAACTGATGTGGGACGGTGAGCTCGGAGCGGATGACGAAGGAGGTTGCGGTCGAGAATTGACCCGGGAGCTTGACCTTTGAGTTGACGGGGTAGGGGGTGCCGCCGGCCTGGTCGCGTGACCACAGCACGGTTCCCTCGTTGGCGCCGGTGACCGTGATGCCCGTGAGCCTCAGCGTGTAGTTTGCGTTTTCAAACGGCGCCAGAATGCTCTTTGCAACGTTCGAGACATTTTTCAGGAAGGCCTTGTTGACGTCGGGGTGCTGCGCGACGATGTCGGCGACGGCGCTCGCGGCGCGCGTGGTCTTGCCGGCGACGGTAAAGCCGACCGAGAGTTCGAAGGCGCCAAGATAGATCATGATCAAGAGCGGCGCGACGATCGCGAACTCGACGGCTCCGACGCCCCGTCTGTCATGCCTGAGTGCATTGAGGCGTCCGCAAAGAGACTTGAGGCGAAGGATCTGTTGCATGGCGATCTGCTTCACGGGGAGGCCTCACTCGCTCTCGTTTCGGAAGGTGGCGGTCGCCACCATGAGGTAGTCGCTCGGCATGCTGGCGCCGGCGGTCCGCAGATTGGTGATATACGGCCTGACAAGGTCGGTGATGACGCTCCAGCGATAATAGGCGCGCAGGACGTTGTAGCTGCCCGGCCCGCCGGGCGCGAACTTGAAGTCGCCGACATCGATATCGTTCGAGCCTGCCTTGCGCGGGATGGCGACGGGAAACTTGCTGAGGTCTGCGACCGGCCGCACGTCCAGATAAAAGAGCGAGGGCTGGGCGGCTTCGGTCGCCGAGCACCGCAGCAGGACGGAGATTTCATCGCAGAAGGCCTGGCGAAACTTCGCCTGGTCCATGTACGTGGCCTTCTTCTGGTCGAAGGTGATCTGGCCGGTGCGGATCTTGCGTGCCATCGTCTCTGTCGCGTTGGCCAGCAGCTGGTCGCCATAAAAGGCGGCGAAGGTCTCGAGAGAGGCGAACACCACGAGGAAGAAGGGCACGGCGAGGATGGCGAATTCGATGCTCGACGTACCTTCGCGGTTGCGAGCGAAGCGGCTGAGAATGCCTTTTTTCCGGATTTTCGCTGCGCCCGGGCGCTCGACTGCCTGCTCGATGCTCATTGTGCCGTCCCATCATGTTACGCCAGACGGGCGGCAGATTATGAAGCAACCATTGACATTTCGTTCCCGAGGGTCGGGTGCATTTTAACGAAATTCGCGGTTTGAACCCATAAAATCTAGTTGGTGCTACCTGTGGTTTTGCGATCCGCGTGACGCTCGCAATTGGGAGTGCAGGACAGCACCGTGCGGGACGTCTGCTTGTAGATGCGCACTGTGTTGCCTTCGTCGATTGAGACCAGGATCCGCTCGTCGACCATGGCGTTGCCGTCCTGGTCCAGGATGACAAGATTGGTCGTGCCGAAGTTGCGGCCGGTGATGACGATGGTCCGGGCATCCGCGACCGTCGCGTCCGCCACGTCGGCGTTTCCGATGATCACCTTGCTGACGGGGCGGTCGAGCTTGAGCACGCGCGCGTGGTCCATATAGACACGCATCATCTCGTCTTCGGCGCCAACGGCCGCCGTCGCGGAAGTCAGGGCGATGGCGAAAGCGAGAAAGGCGGCTCGGCCGCGGGCGGAAGGCAGGGTCATGACGGGTTCCTGGGTGGCGCTCGAACCATATTTGCCCGTCTTGGTGAATGAACCGTTAAGGGTGTCGTTTTGGGATCGGTTGGGGGCGACGCGTTTTCTGTTCGTTTACCCAAAAATCAGCGATGGTCCGTTAACCTTCAGGTAACCGCCTTCCTTAAGTCGATGGCAATGCGCCAGGACTAGTTTGAGGTCATCCGATCAACGGCAACAGTTGGCGGAAGTGCTGACCAACAAACGCGAAGTAGGAGAATCATCATGAAGAAGATTTTTGCCCGTCTTATGAAGGACGAGTCCGGCGCGACCGCCATCGAATACGGTCTGATCGCCGCGCTTATCTCCGTTGCCCTCATCGCCGGCGCAACGACCCTCGGCGACCAGCTGACCATCCTGTTCGACGGTCTCGGCGAAAAGATGACGACTGCTGCCGACAAGCTTTAATCGACCTGCCGCCGCGAACGGAGGAGGTTATTATGAAGTCGATTATTAACCGCCTGCTGAAGGACGAGTCCGGTGCGACTGCCATCGAATACGGCCTGATTGCAGCTCTGATCTCGGTTGCACTGATTGCAGGCGCAGGTGTTCTCGGCGATGCGCTGGACGACACCTTCAGCGGCGTCGGCACCAAGGTGCAGACAAGCACAGCCGGGAAAGTCTGACGATCCGGCATTCGTTCTGGATCGACGATGGAGCCGCCTCAAGGGCGGCTCCATTTGTATCTATGGAACCTGCGATCCTGTTTGCAGGTCACATGCCCCAGATTTCGGGAGACCGGGAACATGACTGAAGCCGCCATCTTCGTGATCTTTCCCTTTTGCCTCGGCTTTGCAGCGTTCAGCGACCTACTGACGATGACGATCCCCAATCGGGCTTCCATCATCCTTCTGGCGTCGTTCCTCGTGGTGGCGCCGCTCGTCGGGCTCGGCTTCAGCGAGATCGGCCTTCATCTGGCAGCGGCCGTGGCGGTCTTTGCCGTGTGCTTCTGCCTGTTTGCGACCAATGTGATGGGGGGCGGTGACGCCAAGCTCTTGACCGCCTGTGCGATCTGGTTCGGGCTCACGCCATCTCTGGCGGCCTTCCTTCTCTACGTCTCGATTTTCGGCGGTGCGCTGACGGTCGGCATCCTGCTCTTGCGCAGGCAGGAGAATGCCATCCTTGCAAGCGGCATTCCGTTTCCGCAGCTGTTGCTGACCGCGAGGAAGATCCCCTATGGCGTCGCGATCGCGCTCGGCGGTTTTGCAGCCTATCCCTCTTCGCCGCTGGTGGAAGCGGCCTTTGCCCGCCTCTCCTGAGCGGGAAGCAAGCGCCGTGAAGTCATCCTTCGTTAACTTCACTCATAAGTAATCCGTTAACCATAATTACACCAATTCCTGATCAATCTGACCCTGGCATTTCTTCGGGGCTCGGAAAATCATGAAACCGGTTCGCATCATCATACTGGCAGTGGCCGTTCTTTCGGCTGCGATGGCTGGTCTTTTGGCGATGAAGCTGACGCGCGCCCCTGCGCCGATGTCGGCTGAACCGGTTGTCGAGCGCGCGCCCACCGTCAATGTTCTGGTCGCGAGCAAGAGCCTGCCGGTCGGATCGCGCCTCGGCGGCGATTCGATCCACTGGATGGCCTGGCCGAAGGACGGCGTGGTCGACGGACTGATCACCGAGGAAAACCAGCCTCAGGCAATCGACGATCTGAGCGGGGCGGTCGTCCGCCTGCCGATCTTCAACGGCGAACCGGTGCGTCACGAAAAGGTCGCTGACAGCTCCAACCGCATCATGTCGTCGCTGCTGCCGGCAGGAAAACGTGCCGTCGCGACGGAAATCACCGTCGCCACCGGCGCTGGTGGCTTCATTCTTCCCAATGACCGGGTGGACGTCATCATGGTCCGCAAGGGCGATGGTGACCTCTATCTGACCGAAACCGTGCTCAGCAACGTCCGGGTCCTGGCGATCGACCAGCAGGTCGAGGAAAAGGAAGACGGCACGAGAGCGGTCGTCGGAACGACGGCAACGCTGGAGCTGACGCCGGACCAGTCGAAGGTGATGACGGTGGCGCAACAGATGGCCGAACGCATTTCGCTGGCGCTCAGAAGCGTCGCCGATGCACAGGAGCCGGATACCGACGCGGCCGAGCATCTTCTGAGCGGTGACGGCCAGCCGAGCATTCAGATCATCAAGTCCGGTTCCATCGTCAAGAACGATGGCTCCGTTGGCCAAACGCAGCAATAACCAGGTGAGAACGGGGCTTAAGGTGAAACGGAGCGGAAACAAATTTCGGGCGTCTGTCGCAGCCGGCCTATCATTCTGCCTGGCGCTTACCGGCATGTATCTGCCGGCGCCGACGGTCGCGCTCGCGGCCGCTTCCTCGGTTGTGCGGATCGTCGAAAGCGGACCGGGCGTGAAGAAGAAGGTCAGCATCGGCCTGAACAAGGCCGTGGTCGTTGATCTGCCTGCGGATGCCCACGACATCCTGGTGGCGGACCCGTCGCTCGCCGACGCCGTGACCCGCACGTCCAGGCGCATCTATCTCTTCGGCAAGTCCGTCGGGCAGACCAACATCTTTGTCTTCGGGCCGAACGGCGAGGAGATCGTCAGCCTCGACATCGAGGTGGAGCGCGACATCGCCAATCTCCAGTCGAACCTGCGCCGCTTCATCCCGGACGCCGATATCAAAGTCGAGATCATCTCCGACAACATCGTCCTGACCGGCACGGTCAGAACGCCACTCGATTCGACGCGCGCCGTGGACCTCGCGGAAGCCTTCCTCAAAGGCGGCGAGGCGACCACCCGCAACATCACCGCCCAGGGCAACAACGGTGACGCCGACATCTTCGCCGAAGATCGCCAGGTCTCTCAGATCGTCAATCTTCTGACGATCGACGGTGACGATCAGGTCAACCTCAAGGTCACGGTGGCCGAAGTCAGCCGCCAGGTGCTGAAGCAGCTCGGTTTCAACGGCCGCATCAGCGACGGCGAAAGCGGCATTGGTTTCCGCAATCCGACAAACCTCGGCGATGCGGTCGGCGTCGCTGCCAACGCTGTGATCAACAAGACGATCGGCGGCACGACGATTTCCAGCTACATCAACGCGATGGAGCAGGCCGGCGTGATGCGCACACTGGCCGAGCCGAGCCTGACGGCGATTTCCGGTCAGGAAGCGAAGTTCTACGTCGGCGGGGAGTTCCGTCTGCCGGGCACCCAGGAAGTCACCACCGAAAACGGTGAAACCAAGGTGACGCGCGAAGTCAACGACGTCGAATATGGCATACGATTGAACTTCAAGCCGGTCGTGCTCGGACCGGGACGCATCAGTCTGCAGATCGAGACGAACGTCTCCGAACCGACCTATGAGGGGTCCGTCGTCACCGGCAACGGCATGAACACGGTTCCCGGAAATACCTTCCTTGGCATCCGCAAGCGTGAGGCCTCGACCAGCGTCGAACTGCCGTCCGGCGGCTCGATCGTGATCGCCGGCCTCGTGCAGGACAACATTCGCCAGGCCATGTCCGGCCTGCCCGGGGCCTCGAAGATCCCGGTGCTTGGAACCCTGTTCCGCAGCAAGGATTTCGTGCGCAACGAGAGCGAGCTGGTGATCATCGCCACCCCCTATCTCGTCCGCCCCGTCCCCAGAAGCGCGATCTCCAGGCCCGATGATAATTTCAATCCGGCCAATGACCTCGACAGCTATTTCCTTGGCCGCGTCAACCGTATCTACGGCCGGCCGGAGGCAGCCGCTCCGGCAGGCCAGTACCACGGCAATGTCGGCTTCATTTACAAATGAGGTCGGCCTTGACGCTTCGAACCGAACGCAACGCGCATTCTGAAAGGCCGAATGCCATGTCCGCGAGCCCATACAGCGTATCCATAAGGTTTGCGAGCCGCGCGGCCGTTCTGGCCTTTGCGGGCATCCTGCTCGCCAGCTGCGGCACGCGGGACAATCTGGCGACCGGGTCGATCCCGGACGATTACCGCACCCGGCACCCGATCGTTCTTGCCGAAAGCGAACGCACGATCGACATCCCGATCGCTTCGGGCGATCGCCGCCTGACGCAGGGCACGCGTGACGTCATCGCCGGGTTTGCCGCGGACTATCGCAATGCGTCGAGCGGCGTCGTACAGATCATGATGCCGCGCGGTGCCGCCAACAGCCATTCAGCCCAGGCCATGCGCCGGGATATCAGAAGCGCGCTTGTTGCGGGCGGCGTGCCTGCCAAGCGCCTGCTCGAGACCAGCTACGATGCCGGCCCCTACGGCGACGCAGCGCCCATCCGCCTGAGCTACGTGGCGATCACCGCGCAGACGGGGCCATGCGGCACCTGGCCCGAGGACATGGCCCTCAACACCATGCAGAACAAGAACTACTACAATTTCGGCTGCGCCTCGCAATCGAACCTGGCCGCCCAGATCGCCAATCCGACGGACCTCCTGGGTCCGCGCCAGATGTCGCCGATCGATGCCGAGCAGCGTGGCCAGGTGATCAAGGACTGGCGCGGAACCGAGAAGAGCGACGGCCCAGTCGTCATCTTCAACTGATACTGGCGGGATGAAGACATGAGCACGATCGACTACAAGATCGAAACGAGCAGCGAGGCGGACGACGCCGCCCTCGACACGCGCGCAAGCGATCTGGAGCAGGTTCGCCCCCTGCCGCGCATTTCGATACACGCCTTCTGCGAGAGCAACACGATGCTGCGGCTGATGGAGCGCTGCAGTCAGGATCGGCGCATGGCGAAGGTCAGCCTGCGCATCAACAGCGGCAGCATCGATGCGGCCGCCAACATGTTTTCGACCGTATCCACGCCCAATCTCATCATCCTCGAGACATCGACCGAGCCGCGCGCGCTTTTGTCGGAACTGGCGCCGCTCGCCGAAGTGTGCGACCCAAGCACCAAGGTCATCCTCGTCGGCAAGCACAACGACATCGGCCTCTATCGCGAGCTCATCCGCAACGGCATTTCCGAATACATGGTCGCGCCGGTATCGATGCCCGATATCCTGACGGCCGTTTCGGCGATCTTCGTCGATCCGGACGCCGAGCCTCTCGGGCGCAGCATCGCCTTCGTCGGCGCAAAGGGTGGCTGCGGTTCGTCGGTGATCGCACACAATTGCGCCTGGGGCATTTCCAGCCTGTTTTCGACCGAAACCATCCTGGCGGATCTCGATCTGCCCTATGGCACCGCCAACATCGATTTCGACCAGGACCCGCCGCAAGGTATCGCAGAAGCGGTCTTTGCGCCCGAGCGGCTGGACGAGGTCTTCCTTGATCGCCTTTTGACCAAGTGCTCCGAGCATCTGTCGCTGCTCGCGGCTCCGTCCATGCTCGATCGCGCTTACGACTTCGAGACCGGAGCCTTCCATCCGATCCTCGAAATCCTCCAGCGCAGCGCCCCCGTTTCGGTTCTCGACATTCCGCATCTCTGGACGGACTGGACGCGCGCGGTGCTCGGAGAGGCTGACGAAGTGGTGATCACGGCGGTTCCCGATCTTGCCAGCCTGCGCAACACCAAGAACCTGCTCGACGCGATGAAGAAGCTGCGCCCCAACGACAAGCCGCCGCATCTGGTGTTGAACCAGGTCGGCATGCCGAAGCGCCCGGAGATCGCCGCCAACGAATTCTGCGATTCGCTCGAGATCGAAGCGGCTGCGATCATCCCCTTCGACGCCGCCCTTTTCGGCAACGCCTCGAACAGCGGCCGCATGATTGCCGAGATCGACAAGAAGGCGCCGGTGGCCGAAACCTTCTCGCAACTCGCCCATCTTCTGACCGGCCGCGTGACGATGAAGAAGGCGCGGCGCGGCGGGCTTGGCAAGATGCTGGCAGCGCTGGGCCGGAAGTAAGGACACAGGATCACGCACATGTTTGGCAAACGCGGAAACGAAGGCATCGGCAAAGGCGGCACCCCGGGTTCCGCCCCTCCGCCGCCTGTGGCTGCCGCGCAGCCGCTGACGATCGAACGGGCCGTCCCCGTCCTTGCGGAAGCGCCGTCCGCAAGCCCGCGTCCGCAGTCCGCCGCCGCACCCCAGGCCAGGCGCCGGCAGGCGCGCACGGAAGATTACTACGATACGAAATCGCAGGTCTTTTCCGCGCTGATCGACACGATTGATCTTTCGCAGCTCGCCAAGCTCGACACCGAGAGCGCGCGCGAGGAAATCCGCGACATCGTCAACGACATCATCACCATCAAGAACTTCGCGATGTCGATTTCCGAGCAGGAAGAACTGCTCGACGACATCTGCAACGACGTGCTCGGCTACGGACCGCTCGAACCGCTTCTTGCCCGCGATGACATTGCCGACATCATGGTCAACGGCGCCGGCCAGACCTTCATCGAAGTCGCCGGCAAGGTGCAGGAATCCGAGATCCGGTTCCGCGACAATGCACAGCTCCTGTCGATCTGCCAGCGCATCGTCGGCCAGGTCGGCCGCCGCGTCGACGAATCGAGCCCGATCTGCGACGCGCGCCTGCCGGACGGCTCGCGCGTCAACGTCATCGCCCCGCCGCTCGCCATCGACGGCACGGCACTGACCATCCGCAAGTTCAAGAAGGACAAGCTGACGCTGGAGCAGCTCGTGCGCTTCGGTTCGGTTACGACCGAAGGCTCCGTCCTTCTGCAGATCATCGGTCGCGTCCGCTGCAACATCGTCATTTCCGGCGGTACCGGTTCGGGCAAGACGACATTGCTCAATTGCCTGACGCGCTACATCGATGCCGACGAGCGGGTCATCACCTGCGAGGACACGGCCGAACTGCAATTGCAGCAGCCGCATGTCGTGCGCCTGGAAACACGCCCGCCGAACATCGAAGGCGAGGGCGAGATCACCATGCGCGATCTCATCAAGAACTGCCTGCGCATGCGGCCCGAACGCATCATCGTCGGCGAAGTGCGTGGCCCGGAAGTCTTCGACCTCCTGCAGGCCATGAACACCGGCCATGACGGGTCGATGGGCACCATTCACGCCAACACGCCGCGTGAATGCCTGAGCCGCATGGAATCGATGATCGCGCTCGGCGGCTATACGCTGCCGGCCAAGACCGTGCGCGAGATCATCGCCGGATCGGTCGACGTCATCATCCAGGCCTCGCGCCTGCGTGACGGCTCTCGCCGCATCACCCACATCACGGAAGTGGTGGGAATGGAGGGCGATGTGATCATCACCCAGGACCTCATGCGATACGAGATCGACGGCGAGGACGCCAACGGGCGCATCATCGGACGTCACGTTTCGACGGGCATCGGCCGGCCGCATTTCTGGGACCGCGCCCGCTATTTCAACGAGGACAAGCGCCTGGCCGCGACGCTCGACGCCATGGACAAGAGCTAGGAGCCGCGATGTTCGGGATAGACATCACGATTCTCGCCCTGGCCGTCCTGGTCGCCGTTTCCGCGGCAGCGCTTGCCTATGGCCTGTTGTTCTCGCGCATCGAAAGCGAAAAGAAGGCGGAAGGCCGGGTGCGCAAGATCAGCGCGGCCGAAACGGATCGCGCCAAGATCAAGGCTGCGCGCGACCGCGTGAGCGAACTGTCGAAACGGCGCAAGTCGGTTCAGGATTCGCTGAAAGAACTTGAAAAGAAGCAGCTTGAGCGCTCGGCGAAAGCCACCCCCTCGATGAAGATGCGCCTGACTCAGGCGAACCTGCCGATCACCGTCGGGCGCTTTTACGTGTTCAGCGGAATTTTTGGCGGCTTTGCCTTTCTCGTCGCCCTGATCCTGGGCTTTGGGGCGCTGATCAGCGCCGGCGTCGGCGTGATTCTCGGCCTCGGCCTGCCGCGCTGGCTGGTCGGTTTTCTGATCAAGCGGCGCTGCAAGAAGTTTCTGAACGAGTTCCCGAACGCGCTCGAGGTGATGATTCGCTCGATCAAGTCCGGTCTGCCGCTCAACGATGCGCTCCGCCTCATCGCCTCCGACGGCCAGGAGCCGGTCAAGACCGAGTTTCGCCGCGTGGTCGAATCCCAGCAGGTCGGGCTGAGTGTCACCGAGGCCTGCGCCCGCATGGTCAACAGCGTCCCGACGCCCGAGGTCAATTTCTTCGCGATCGTGATCGCGATCCAGGCTCAGGCGGGCGGCAACCTGTCGGAAGCGCTCAGCAACCTGTCGCGGGTCTTGCGCGAACGCAAGAAGATGAAGGCGAAAGTCGGCGCCATGTCGATGGAGGCCAAGGCATCGGCCTGCATCATCGGCGCGCTGCCGTTCATCGTTTCCTTCCTGGTCTACACAACGTCGCCGGCCTACATGATGGTGCTCTTTACCGATCCGCGCGGCCATCTGATCATCGGCGCCGGCCTCGCCTGGATGAGCATCGGCATTTGGGTGATGCGCAACATGATCAACTTCGACATCTGAGGGGCAGGGATGGACACGGGCCTGATCAAGACACTGACCGATCCGAACGTCGTCTTTGCCGTTCTGGTTTCGCTTGCCGTGCTTGCGACGTTCTACTCGCTCGTCGTGCCGTTCTTCGAGCGCGGCGATCTCGGCAAGCGGATGAAGTCGGTTGCAAGCGAGCGCGAGCAGATCCGCGCGCGCGAGCGGGCGCGACTCGCCTCCGAACTGCAGAACGGCCGGGCGAGCCTGCGTGGCCAGAACAATGCCTCCATCCGCCAGGTCGTCGACCGCCTCAACCTGCGCACGGCGCTTGTGGACGACAAGACGGTCAACCGGCTGAAGATGGCCGGCTATCGTTCGCAAAACGCGCTCAACACCTTCCTGTTCGCCCGTTTCTGCCTGCCGTTTCTGTTTCTGCTGGTTGCCATCGTCTACATCTTCGTTCTCGGCAATTTCGCCGAGAAGCCGATGATGGTGCGCCTCTTCTTCGCGATCGGCTTCGCCTATCTGGGTTTCTATGCGCCGAACATCGTCGTCGCCAACGCCGTCTCCAAGCGCCAGACGTCGATCCGCCGCGCCTGGCCGGACGCGCTGGACCTTCTCCTGATCTGCGTCGAATCGGGTCTGTCGATGGAACTGGGCATGCGGCGCGTCGCCGACGAGATCGCCGCCCAGTCGCAGCCATTGGCCGAGGAGCTGGTGCTGACGACGGCCGAACTTTCCTTTCTGCCAGAACGTCGGGTGGCGCTCGAGAATTTCGGCCAACGCACCGGCCTTGAAGAGGTCAAGTCGGTCATTCAGGCCCTGATCCAGGCGGACCGCTATGGCACGCCGATCGGCCAGGCCCTGCGCGTCCTTGCGCAGGAAAGCCGGGACCAGCGCATGAACGCGGCCGAGAAGAAGGCCGCAGCCTTGCCGCCGAAGCTGACGGTGCCGATGATCCTGTTCTTCCTGCCGGTGCTGGTTGCGGTCATCCTCGGCCCGGCCGGCATCCAGGTCGCCGACAGGTTCTAAACCGCTACTGTGACTTGATATCCCGCGTGGCCCGTGCGTCGGCCTGGCGGCGGGCCGCGCAATGGCGACGAGGTCCAAGGTGTGAAGTGGCGACGCTCGCTTGTTAGTTGGTCGCCGCTTTTGCCTCGTCGGCCTTGGCGAGCTGCTTCCATGCGCCCTGCTGCGACAGCATCGAGCGAAGATAGGCGACGTTTGCCTCCGCCTGCTCGCTGGACAGCTCCTGGCGGGCGATCGTCTCTGCTTCCGGGAAGCGTCCCTGGAGGCCGACGGCGAGCGCCAGGTTCTGGCGAACGCTGCTATCGGCGCCCGGCTGTGCGGCGGCCGACTTGAGATAGGTTTCGGCGGTGCGCAGATCCTTGGTCAAAAGATAGGACATTCCGAGGTTGGACAGCACCGACGGCTCGTTCGGCTTGAGGTCGAGCGCTTCGCGGTAGCGGCTGCGCGCTTCTTGCGGGCGCCCGAGCTGATCGAGGATTGCGCCTTCGGCGGACTTCAGTTTCCAGTCGGGACGATCAGGGGTCTGGGCCCGGCCGATCGTCGCCAGCGCCTGTTCGAGCTGTCCGGCCGCGGCCTGCGCCTTGCCGTAGGCGCCAAGCACGTCGCGGTCAGCCGGATGATTGATCGCGACTTGCTGCATCACCGCAAGCGCCTGTTCGTTGCGGCCGGTCATGCGCAGCAGATTGGCGTAATTGAGCCCCGCTTCGCGATCTCTAGGGTTCTTCTCATAGGCCTGGCCGATGCTTTCGGCCGCTTGCGAAAGCTCCGTTGCCGTCATCGACTGCACGGGCTTCGAGGTTCTGGAAATCGAGCCCGTGGTCAGCTCTTTCTTCGGCTGATTGGCGCAGCCCGCAAGCGAGAGCGCCATGAGCGTAATTGCTGCGCCCTGGAGGAACCGAACGTGTTTAAAGGATGAGGTCGTGCGTTTGGCCATGAGTGTCCCCGGCATGCATTCGCGCACCTGAACTTCAGACAACATCGGCGCAACTTTCACTCCAGCAATAATCTGTTAACCCTAACAGAGCGTTAATGGCGCGATTCCATCCCCTGCAAGCCGAGGACTTTCATGGCTCCCTATCAGTTCATCGAGCGGCCGTCGCCGTTCAACACCAGCGCCGGCAAGACCCTGCCGATCTTCGCGGTCACGCCGGCGCATATCGAGACGGGGACGATCGATCCGATCGCATTGGACTGGGCGCGCAAGGCGGGCTTCACCGCCGAATCCGGTGCGGTGCTGTTGATCCCGTCTGCCGACGGTCATCTCGGCGGAGCCCTCTTCGGTCTCGGCAACAATCCGTCCGACGCACCATTCCTGGCGGGCAAGCTTGCGCGTGCCCTGCCGGCCGGCAAATGGCATATCGAGACGGCGCCTTTGACCGCCAACCGTCTGGCGCTCGGCTACGGCCTCGGCTCCTATCGTTTCGAGCGCTACAAGTCGATGAAGGGCGAGGCGCCGACGTTGCTGATCCCGGCCGATGCGGACGCGACCGACATCAAGCGGCAGCTCGCGGGCGTCTTCCTGGCGCGCGACCTCATCAACACGCCGACCAACGACATGGGGCCTGAAGCGCTCGAGGCCGCCTTCCGGGCGCTCGCGGCTCACTACAAGGCCGATGTATCGGTCATAACGGGCGAAGCGCTGCTGACGCAGAACTTCCCGCTGGTCCACACCGTCGGGCGCGCCAGCGCCGAGGCGCCGCGCCTTCTCGAACTGCGCTGGGGCAAGAAGGGCCACAAGAAGGTGACGCTGGTCGGCAAGGGCGTCTGCTTCGATACCGGCGGTCTCGACATCAAGCCGTCGGCTTCCATGCTCCTGATGAAGAAGGACATGGGCGGTGCCGCCAACGTGCTCGGCCTGGCACTGATGATCATGGATGCCAAGCTCAAGGTCGACCTGCGCGTCATCGTACCGGTGGTCGAGAACTCGATTTCCGCCAATGCCTTCCGCCCCGGCGACATCTACCGCAGCCGCAAGGGCCTGACGGTGCAGATCGACAACACCGATGCCGAGGGCCGGCTCATCCTCGCCGACGCGCTCGCCTATGCCGACGAGGAACAGACCGACCTCATGGTCGACATGGCAACGTTGACCGGTGCCGCGCGCGTTGCGCTCGGTCCTGACGTGCCGCCGTTCTTCACCGACGATGCCGTCCTTGCCCACGATCTCTCCGAGGCGAGCCTGGAGGTCGACGATCCGATGTGGCGCATGCCGCTCTATTCGGGCTACGACAAGGATGTCTCGGCCCGCATCGCCGATCTGACCAACGCGCCGGCGGGCGGAATGGCCGGCTCGATCACCGCGGCGTTGTTCCTCAGGCGCTTCGTCACCAGGGCGAAAAGCTGGGTCCATTTCGATATCTTCGGCTGGGCGCCGTCCGAACGGCCGCATTCGCCTGTCGGCGGCGAGGCGCAGGCGATCCGGGCGCTCTACCACCACATCCAGAAGCTTTCTGCGTAAACCGGCCCGGCGCGGTCCGGTACGGCAAAAGAAACGCTTGCGTAACGATCCGCCGCTATCGTGGCGGATCATCGTCTACGACGCAGGAGCCGCCATTGCCGATCGAGCTTACGCCCTCCCAGGCCCTCGGGCTTTGGCATTCGGTGTCGCTCGCCCAGGTTCACGCCGACAGCCGCGACCTGACCCTGCGCCAGCTGGCCATCCTTCTGCACATCTATCTGGTGCCGCCGCCGCATACCGTGCGCGGTCTGGCGGCGACGCTTGGCGTCACCAAGCCGGTCATTACGCGCGCGCTCGACACGATGGGCGCCCTTGGCCTCGTCGACCGGGTTCGCGATGACCGCGATCGCCGCAACGTCGTCATCAAAAGGACAGTTGACGGTGCTCTATACCTTGAGAAATTCGGTGACTTGATCATTGTTCAGGGCCGCAAACAGCCTAAGTGAGTAGACATGTCGACACTTCCCGACCGCCGCCTGAATGCCTATCGCGCCGACCTTGCCGAAAGCCGCCTTCGTGGCGTCGTCGAGGCCGAACGCTATGTCGAGGGAAGCGTTGCGCGCATCTCTGTGCCTGTGACGCCGCTCAGAGCCAGGCCTGACCTTGCCTGCGGCACAGACACGGAACTCTTGCTTGGCGAATCGGTCCGGGTGCTCGACACCAACGAGAGCTGGTGCTGGGTGAAGGCCGATATCGACGGCTATGTCGGCTATCTGCCGGAATATTGCCTCGCGCCGGTGGTGAAAAGCCCGACGCACATCGTTTCGGTCCCGCGCACCTTCGTCTACACCGGCCACGATCTGCGCTTGCCCACCGTCTATCCGCTGTCGATGGGCAGCCGGGTGACGGTTGTCGACGAGCGCGAGACGCGGGGCACCCGCTACTTCCTGCTCGACGGTGGCCAGGCGGTGATCGCCAACCACGTGATCGAGGTCGCAAGCGTCATTGCCGGAGATTATGTCTCGGTCGCCGCCCGTTTCGTCGAGACGCCCTATCTCTGGGGCGGGCGCTCCGGCTTCGGAATCGACTGCTCCGGCCTGGTGCAACTGTCGATGATGATGGTCGGAAGGGCAGCGCCGCGTGATTCCGACATGCAGGCGGCGGGCCTTGGAACGCCGATTGCCCGCGAGGAACTCAGGCGCGGTGACCTCGTCTTCTGGAAGGGCCACGTGGCGCTGATGGAAGACGAGGAAACGCTGATCCATGCCAACGGCCACACGATGACCGTGGCGCGCGAGGGGCTGGAAGCCTCGATCGAGCGGATCGGCTGGCTCTATGACCAGCCCACGGGCTATCGCCGTCCCTGAAACCGGGCGCTCCTGGCATTGGCCTTCCGGTCGAAGGTCAGTAGCCGGCTAATTTATCGACCACATGCTCCAGCGGCTGCCCGCTTTCGAAGCGGGCGATCTGCTGTTCGACGTGACGGAACAGCGCCTTGACGTCGGAGGATGCCGCCACATGCGGGGTCACGTAGACATCAGGCAGGTTCCAGAAGCGGCTGTCGGGGCCAAGCGGCTCCGTCTCGAAGACGTCGAGCGAGGCGCCGCCGAGTACGCCCTTGTCGAGAGCGGCAAGGATGTCGGCCTCGACCTGGCTGCCGCCGCGACCGGCATTGATGAATATGGGCGCGCCGAACGGGCCGTTGCGGCTGAGCCTTGCGAAAAGCCGCATGTTGTAGATGCCGCGCGTGTCCGGTGTCAGCGGCAGCAGGCCAACCAGGAAATCGGTGCGCGCCAGGAAGGCGTCGAGCTCGTCGCCGCCGAAGGTCTCGATGCCGGCAACGTCCCGCTTGCTGCGCGACCATCCGATCACCCTGAAGCCCATCGCCGAAAGCTTGCGGGCGGCGTCCTGGCCGAGAACGCCCATGCCCATGATGCCGACGGTGATGTCGGCGGCCTCCGGCTGGGTCAGGTCGCGCCATTCGCGTTTTGCCGCCAGAGCCTCGTAGGCGCGGTGCTGGCGCAGGTGCATCAGGCACTGCATGACCACCCATTCGCTCATGCGCGTCGTCAGCGTCTGGTCGACGAAGCGCACCAATGGCACTTCAGGAAGGCCGGGAAGCGTCAGCACGTGATCGACCCCGGCGCCGCCGGAAAACACCACCTTGAGATCGGGCGCGCGGTCGAAGAGGTCCGGCGCCGATTTCCACACGACGGCATAGTCGATCCCCGAGAGATCGCGATTGTGATGGACCGCATCGGCGCGGTTGATCACCTCGCGATCAGGGAAGGCTCCGCGAAGTGCTACCTCCACCTCTTCCGGAATGAACTTCAGGTCGACGATGACGGGGCTCTTGGCGGACATGGCTGGTTCTCTACTGGCGGATCGCGGTGAGATTGACGGCTTCGAGGTTGAAGGCGGCGGCCATCAGCGCCTTGGTGTAGTCTTCGCTCGGCGCATTGAAGATGCGCTCGGCCGTCCCCTGTTCCACTACCTTGCCCATGCGCATCACGATCATCTCGTTGGCAAGCGCACGCACGACTTTCAGATCGTGGCTGATGAACAGATAGGCGAGATCGTGTTTGCTCTGGAGTTCACGCAGGAGATCGACCACCTGCGCCTGCACGCTCATGTCGAGCGCCGAGGTCGGCTCGTCCAGCATGACGAATTGCGGCTTCAGGACCATGGCGCGGGCAATGGCGATGCGCTGGCGCTGGCCGCCGGAGAACTCGTGCGGATAGCGCCAGCGGGTCGAAGGATCGAGGCCGACCTCCTCGAGGGCCGAAGCGACGCGGCCGTCGCGTTCGTTGTCGGAGAGCGCGCGCTCGTGGATCTTCAGCCCCTCTGCAATGATATCGGCGACCGACATACGCGGGCTGAGCGAGCCGTAGGGGTCCTGGAAGACGATCTGCATCCGGTTTCGAAGCGGCCGCATCTCGTTGAAGCTGTAGCGGTCGATGTCCTTGCCGACGAAGGCGATGCGGCCCTTCGACGAGATCAGCCGCGTCAGCGCCAGGCCGAGCGTCGTCTTGCCCGACCCGGATTCGCCGACGACGCCGAGCGTCTGGCCGGCGCGCAGCTTCAGATCGATGCCGTCGACCGCCTTTACATGGTCGACCACCTTGCGCAGGAAGCCGGCCTTGATCGGAAACCAGACCTTCATGTCGCTTGCTTCCATCACGATCGGCTTCGATGCGTCCGACGGCGGTGGATTGCCCTTCGGCTCGGAAGCGAGCAGATGGCGGGTATAGGCATGCTGCGGGTTGGCGAAGATCTCGGCGGTCGGCCCGGTCTCGACGATCTTGCCCTTGGTCATGACGCAGACCCGGTCGGCGATCTTGCGCACGATGCCGAGGTCATGGGTGATGAACAGCATCGACATGCCATGCTCGTCCTTGAGCTTTTTCAGGAGCTCGAGGATCTGCGCCTGCACGGTGACGTCGAGCGCCGTGGTCGGCTCGTCGGCGATCAGGAGCTCGGGCCGGTTGGCAAGCGCCATGGCGATCATGACACGCTGGCGCTGGCCGCCGGAAAGCTCGTGCGGATAGGCGCTCAAGCGCTTCTCCGGCTCGCGGATGCCGACCTGGTTCAGAAGCTCGAGGATGCGCGTCCGCCTGGCGGCGCCCTCCAGCCCCTGGTGCAATTCGAGGATTTCGCCGATCTGCCGCTCGATCGAGTGCAGCGGGTTGAGCGAAGTCATCGGCTCCTGGAAGATCATGGTGATGTCGTTGCCGCGCGCATTGCGCAGCTCGGCACCGCTGGCCTTCAGCAGGTCCTTGCCGTTGAACAGGATTTCGCCGCTCGGATGGCTCGCCGAAGGGTAAGGCAGAAGCTTCAGGATCGAATTGGCCGAGACCGACTTGCCGGAGCCCGATTCGCCGACGAGGGCCACGGTCTCGCCGCGCTTGATCTCGAAGGAGATGTGATCAACGGCGATGGACGTGTTGCCGCCCTGGTGGAAGGCAACCGAGAGATCGCGGACGGAGAGGAGGGGTTCTGTCATCGTCGCGCTCACCGGAACGTCTTTCTCGGATCGAAGGCATCGCGTGTCGCCTCGCCGACGAAGATCAGCAGCGACAGCATGATCGACATGACGCAGAACGCGGTCAGGCCGAGCCAGGGCGCCTGCAGGTTGGATTTGCCCTGGGCGATCAGTTCTCCGAGCGAGGGCGATCCTGGCGGCATGCCGAAACCGAGGAAGTCGAGCGAGGTCAGCGTCGTGATCGAACCGGAGAGAATGAAGGGCAGGAAGGTCAACGTCGCGACCATCGCGTTGGGCAGAAGGTGGCGATACATGATCGTGCCGTTGCCGACGCCGAGCGCGCGTGCGGCGTTGACATATTCGAAGTTGCGCGCCCGCAGGAACTCGGCGCGCACGACGCCGACGAAACCGACCCACGAGAAGAGCAGCATGATGCCGAGCAGGATGAAGAAGCCCGGCGGCAGGATCGCGGCGATGATGAGCAGGATGTAGAGCACCGGCATCGACGACCAGATCTCGATGAAGCGCTGCATCAGAAGATCGGTCCAGCCGCCGAAATAGCCCTGGACGGCGCCCGCCGAAACGCCGATCACCGCCGAGGCGATGGTGAGCGTCAGGCCGAACAGCACCGAGATGCGGAAGCCGTAGATCATGCGCGCAAAGACGTCGCGGGCCTGGTCGTCGGTGCCGAGCCAGTTGAGATTGCCGACCACGCAGTTTCGATCATTGAGCCCTTCGGGATAACCCGAGCAGCGCTGTTCCTTGTCCATCAGCCAGAAGGGCTTGGTCGGCGCCGAATGCGGGATGTTGGAGTTGACCGTCTGGTACGAATAGCGGACCGGCGGCCAGATCATCCAGCCATTGGCCTCGATCTCGTCGCGGATGAAGTCGGAACGGTAGTCGGTTTCCGCGAGGAACCCGCCGAACTTTTCCTCCGGGTAGTCGACGACGACGGGGAAGAGAAGCTCGCCCTTGTAGGAGGCGACGATCGGCCTGTCATTGGCGATGAGTTCGCCGACAAGGCTCAGGCCGAAGAGCGCAAGGAAGATCCAGAGCGACCAGTATCCGCGCCGGTTGGCTTTGAAGTTCTGCCAGCGGCGCTGATTGACCGGCGACAGCCAGCCCCGCGATGCCGGTGCCGGCGCGCTTGCCGGAGAGGTCGTCGCGTTCGCCATCAGACGTCCCTCCGCTCGAAGTCGATGCGCGGATCGACCCAGGTATAGAGGAGGTCCGACAGGAGGCTGACGAGCAAGCCCATCAGCGAGAAGATGAAGAGGGTGGCAAAGACGATCGGGTAATCGCGCTTGACCACCGAATCATAACCGAGCCGGCCGAGGCCATCGAGCGAGAAGATGTATTCGATCAGAAGCGATCCGGTGAAGAAGGCCGAGATAAAGGCGCCGGGAAAGCCGGCGATGATGATCAGCATGGCGTTGCGGAATACGTGGCCGTAGAGCACCTGGCGGTCGTTGAGACCCTTGGCGCGCGCCGTCGTGACATACTGCTTCTTGATCTCGTCGATGAAGGAGTTCTTGGTCAAAAGCGTCGTCGTCGCAAAGGCCGACAAGAGGAGCGTGATCAGCGGCAGCGTCATGTGCCAGATGTAGTCGAGGATCTTCTGCCACCAGGGCAGTTGCCAGAAATTGTCGGAGACGATGCCGCGCAGCGGAAACCAGTCGAAGAACGAGCCGCCGGCGAAAACGACGATCAGCAGGATGCCGAACAGGAAGCTCGGCACCGCATAGCCGACGACGATGATGCCGGAGGTCCAGACATCGAAGGCCGAGCCGTCGGACACCGCCTTCTTGATGCCGAGCGGGATCGAGATCGCGTAGGACAGCAGAAGGATCCACAGGCCAAGCGAGATCGAGACCGGCATCTTCTCCTTGATGAGATCGATCACCGACGTGTTGCGGAAGAAGCTCTCGCCGAAATCGAAGCGGATGTAGTTCCACATCATCGTGGCGAAGCGTTCGAGCGGCGGCTTGTCGAAGCCGAACTGCTTTTCGAGCTTGGCGATGAATTCCGGGTCGAGCCCTTGCGCGCCGCGATAGCGTCCGCCCTCGTCGCCGCCGGCCTGCATCAGGTCGCCGCTGCTGCCCGACAGGCGATCGGAGCCGCCGGCATTGGTGAGATCCGAAATCACCTGCTCGACCGGGCCGCCCGGTGCGAACTGCACGATGGCGAACGAGATCGCCATGATCCCGAAGATCGTCGGGATCATCAGAAGCAGGCGGCGCAGGATATAGGCACCCATCAGGCGAGCCTTTCGATCGACGTGAGGGCTGAGGCCCTTATCCGCGAAGCGTCGGCGTGCCGGCTATGGTGTCTCAATCCCTGTGTCTCCTTGCGGCGTCAACCCGGATCCGGGCTTGTTTCAGTGATTCGTTTTTTTGCATTTGGAATCGAGACGCCACCGGAGTGCAAGGACTTCATTTGGGGGGTGCGTTTTTCGACCACCAGGCATCCGGGAAGCCTGTTCCGTAGTAGGGAAGCTCCTTCGTGTGGGCGAGGTGGTTCCAATAGGCGACACGCACCGACTTCGAATAGAAGAGTGGCACGACATAGTGGTGGGCGAGGAGAACGCGGTCGAGCGCTCGGGTCGTTGCCACCAGTTCCTCGCGGTTCGGCGCGAAGATGATCCTGTGGATCAGCTCGTCGATCGCCGGATCGGCAATGCCGGCATAGTTTCTCGAACCCGTCTGATTGACCGAACTCGAACCCCAGTAGTCGATCTGCTCGTTGCCAGGCACCAGTGTCTGCGCCCAGATGCCGTAGATCATGTCATAGTCGAAGCTTCTGACGCGATTGGTGTATTGCGAATCGTCGACGGTACGGATGCGGGCGTCGATACCGATCTTCTTCACGCTGTTGATGAACGGGGTGACCGTGCGCTCGAAGGACGGATTGGACAGAAGCAACTCGAAGCTGAAGGGCTCGCCGGTCTTCACGTTCACCAGGCGGTTGCCCTTGAGCTCATAGCCCGCCTCCTTGAACAGCGCGAGCGCCTTGCGCAGATTGTCGCGCACTTTCTGCGGCTCACCGTTGATGGGGTTCGTGTAGGGCGTCGTGAAGACGTCGGCGGGAACCTTGTCCTTGAGTTCTTCGAGGATTGCCTTCTCGCGCCCTTCGGGCAGCCCCTTGGAGGCAAGCTCGGTACCCCAATAGAAGCTGTCGACGCGCTGGAAGGCATTATAGGCGAGACTGCGGTTCAGATCCTCGAAGTCGAAGGCGCAATTCAGCGCCTCGCGCACGCGCTGATCCTTGAACTTGTCGCGGCGCATGTTTGGCACGAAGGCCTGCATGATGCCGGTCGCGCGCAACGGGTTCTCGATCTCCTCGCGGATCACGCGGCCATCTTTCATCGCCGGAAAATCGTAGGCGGTGGCCCAGTGGCTGGCGCTGTTGTCCTGGTAGAAATCGACATTGCCGGCACGGAACGCCTCGAACTGCACGTTCCTGTCGGTGAAGAAGGCGTAGCTGATCACGCCGAAATTGTACTGGCCGACATTGACGTTGAGGTCCTTGCCCCAATAGTCGTCCCTGCGTTCGAAGCGGATGGAGCCGCCGGCCTGGAATGAGGCTATCTTGTAGGGGCCGGAACCCATGACCGGCTCCAGCGTCGTGCGGCTAATGTCGCGTTTGTTGCCTTTCTCGTCCTGCCCCTCCCACCAGTGCTTCGGCAGGATGGGGAACTGGCCGAGAATGTTGGGCAGTTCGTGGTTGTTCTTCTCGTCGAAGCGGAAGGTGACGTCGCGGTCGCCAGTCTTTTCCGCCGAAACCACGTGGCGGTAGTAGTTGGACAGAAGCGGATTGTGTTCCTTCACCTTTTCGAACGAGAAGACCACGTCCTCCGGTGTCACCGGCTTGCCGTCGGCCCATTTCGCCTCGGCGCGCAGGCGAAATGTCGCTGAGGCGATGTCGTCGGGATAGGAAACACCCTCGGCGAGCAGGCCGTAGGTGGTGGTGATCTCGTCCTCGGCCGATTTCATCAACGTGTCGAAGACGAGCGAGGTGACGCCGCTCGCCGCCTCGCCCTTGGAAAGGATGGGATTGAACGTGTCGAAGGTACCGCTCTCGGACATCCGCAACTCCCCGCCCTTCGGAGCGTCGGGATTGACGTAGTCGAAGCGGGCGAAGTCTTGCTTGTACTTCAACGCGCCGATGGACGACGTTCCGTAGCGCCAGACCGGCTGTTCTTGGGCATTGGCTGCAGCAGGAAGGAGAAGGATCGCTGTAAAGAACGCGGCGGCGAGGCCAGGTTTCATGGTCCTGCAGACGTGTGGCATCCAGCCCGTACCCCTTTATATTTCAACCTTCTTTTGTCCGAGCATAGGCGAAATCCGGGCAATTGACAGGCACTGCCGCAAATCAGGCGAATTTTTTCCGTCACATCCCGGTGAGGCGTGCGACTCACAAGGCTCGGGCAAAGACCCGGCTTTAGGATAGGGGATCGTGGACAGGGCAAGCCGCTCATCGGCGCCTGGGTCTGCGTAAATCGACGGGACGAAATACATGGTTGCTCCACTTCGACGTTGCGGCTCGGCGCTCCTGGCGTTTGTGCTTGGAACGAGTCTGCTGATCGCCGACAGCGCTTATGCGGACGGCACGCCGGCAAAGACGCTGTTCGGCGCCAAGGCCCTGCCGGCCGAAATGCCGACCAATTCCTACGGTTTCTATGCCAAGGGTTGCCTTGCCGGCGGCGTCGCAATCCCGACGGACGGACCGACGTGGCAGGCGATGCGGCTGTCGCGCAACCGTCGCTGGGGCCACCCGCAGATGATTTCGCTGATCGAACGGTTCTCGCACGATGCCGCTGAAAAGGTCGGCTGGCCCGGCCTTCTGCTCGGCGACATCTCGCAGCCGCGGGGCGGACCAATGCTGTCGGGGCACGCATCCCACCAGATCGGCCTCGACGCCGACATCTGGCTGACCCCGATGCCGCAGCGCACGCTCTCCTATCGCGAGCGCGAGGATATCTCGGCAACGTCGATGCTGCAGAAGAACAAGTTCCTGACGGTCGACCGCTCGATCTGGACGCCGAAGCACGCGCAGCTGATCATGCTGGCCGCCAGCTACCCGCAGGTGGAGCGCGTCTTCGTCAATCCGGCGATCAAGAAGAAGCTCTGCGATACGTGGACCGGGGACCGTTCGAACCTCGGCAAGGTCCGCCCGATCTACGGCCATGACTATCATTTCCACATCCGCATCAAGTGCCCGGCGGGCTCGACAACCTGCAAGGACCAGGCGGCCGTGCCGGAAGGCGACGGCTGCGACAAGTCGCTTGCCTGGTGGTTCACCGACGAGCCCTGGGCCAAGCCGACGAAGAAGCCGAATGAAAAGCCGGTGAAGCCGAAGGTGACGACGCTGGCCGATCTGCCGAAGGCCTGCGCGCTGGTTTTGGACGGCCCGGCGCCCGTGTCCGAAGCGGCTGCCACCTTCGGCGGTGGCGCAAGGGTTGCCGCCCCGGCTCCGGCTGAGGGCATCGAACAGGTGATCGGTGCCGCCGCTGGCGATGTACCGCCGGCCGATATTCCCGTCCCCGCCGCGCGCCCGACTGCGCAATAGGCCGAGGCGGCCCGTCACGCTTTGCGGGCCGCAGTCTTCCCATTGCGTCGGCGCTCATGTATAGCCCGATCAAATCGATTTAAATTTTGTGGCGAGGCCCGGGATGCCGGATCGGAAGTGCATTGCCCTGATTGCTCACGATCAGAAGAAGGACGATCTCGCCGCCTTCGCCAAGGCGCATGAGGCGGTTCTGTCCGGCTGGCGCATCGTTGCGACCGGCACGACAGGCGGGCGGGTGCTGGATGTTTGCCCCGGGCTCGACGTCACCCGGCTGAAAAGCGGTCCGCTTGGCGGAGACCAGCAGATCGGCGCCATGATCGCCACCGGCGAGGTTCAGCTTCTGATCTTCTTCGTCGATCCCCTGACGGCGATGCCGCATGACGTCGACGTGAAGGCGTTGATGCGGCTGGCGATCGTCTATGACATTCCGATGGCGCTCAACCGCGCGACGGCCGAACAGCTGACCGACTTCAGCCCGAAATCATGATCGTGGTCGCCTGTCGTGCTTGAGGGCGGCAGGACGACACGAGAGCTGCAGCCACGTTTCCTCGACCTGTTCTAGCTGCTAGACATCAACCCACCTGCCTTGACGATCAGCATGGAGCTCGCGATGCCCGGCACCAGTGAAAACGCTTTCCCCTTTCCGATCCTGATCGGTGACATCGGCGGCACCAATGCGCGTTTTGCCCTGCTGATCGACGCCTTTGCCGAGCCGAAGCAATTGCCGCCGATCAAGACCGGCGATTTCGAGACGATCGAAGAGGCGCTGCAAAAGAGCATCCTCGACAAGACGTCCGTCCAGCCGCGCTCGGCGATCCTTGCGGTGGCGGGTCCGATCCGTGGCGACGAGATCCCGCTCACCAATGCCGGCTGGGTGATCAAGCCCAACGACATGTTGTCGAAGCTCGGCCTCGAAGACGTGCTGATCATCAACGATTTCGAAGCGCAGGCGCTGGCCGTTGCAGCACCGGCCGACGAAGACCTGGTGCAGATCGGCGGCGGCAGCGTTCGCCCGTTGACGTCGCGCGTCGTTCTTGGGCCGGGCACGGGTCTCGGGGTCGGCGGGCTGGTCTTTGCCCAGCACACCTGGTTTCCGGTGCCCGGCGAAGGCGGCCATGTCGATATCGGTCCGCGCACGGAACGCGATTTCCACATCTGGCCTTTCCTCGACCCGATCGAGGGCCGCATGGCCGGCGAGCAGATCCTGTGCGGTCGCGGCATCATGAACCTTTATCGCGCCGTCTGCGCTGCCGATGGCGTGGATCCGGTGCTGAACGATCCCGCCGAGGTCACGAGCAACGCGCTTGCCGAAAGCGACCGGGCGGCGATCGAGACGATCTCGCTGTTTTGCACCTATCTCGGCCGTGTCGCCGGCGACATGGCGCTGATCTTCATGGCCCGCGGTGGCGTCTTCCTCGCCGGCGGCATTTCGCAAAAGATCCTGCCGGCGCTTTTGAAATCACCGTTCAGGGCAGCTTTCGAAGACAAGGCGCCGCACACAGCGCTGATGAAGACGATCCCGACCTTTGCCGTCATCCATCCGATGGCGGCGCTGTCGGGACTGGCTGCCTTCGCGCGCACGCCGAGGGACTTCGGTGTTGCAACGGAGGGACGCCGCTGGAGAAGCTGACGCCGGAGGAGTGTGCAAAGACTCGCCAAAGCGACATCAAACCACTATAGAGCGCCGGGAAAGATCGGGCCGGTTGCCGGTTCGCCAGATGGGTTCCAGGGAAGACGGGCTTTTTGAGCGCCAGCAATAAAAAACAGCACGCGGTTGATTCCGATACGATCAGCGGCATCCTCAAGCGGGTCATCGCCGAAAACGGCCGCGACCATATTCGCGGCTATGCCTTTGCCATCGGCTGCCTTGCCGTGGTCGCGGCGACGACCGGTTTTACCGCTTCGATCATGGAAACCGTGATCAACGAAGCCTTCGCCAACAAGCGGGCGGACATCGTTCTTCTCGTCTGCGGCGCGATCCTCTTTGCCTTCATCCTGCGTGGCTTTGCCACCTATGGACAGGCCGTGGCGCTGTCGAAGATCGGCAACAACATCGTCGCACGCTACCAGCGCCGGCTTTATGCGCACCTGATGGCGCTGAGTGTCGGCTACTTCAACGAGACACGATCGGCACAGCTCGCCGCACAGATCAGCCAGAACGTCAGCGGCATCCGCGACGTTCTCAATCTGACGGTGACCTCGATCGCCCGCGACCTCCTGACCCTGATCGGCCTGGTCGGCGTCATGTTCGCCAAGGACTGGCTGCTGTCGATCATCGTCTTCGTCGCGGCGCCGCCGCTCCTGCTTGGCCTTCGCTATGTTTCAAGGCGCCTGCGCTCGGCAACGCGCGAGGCGATCGAGGTCAACAGCCGCGTGCTCGGCGCGATGCAGGAAACGATCCAGGGCATCACCATCGTCAAGGCCTTCACGATGGAGAGCGAGCTTCGCGGCAAGGTCGAGACGATCGTCGACCGCGCCGAGAACCGGGCAAACCGTATTGCACGGCTCAGCGAGCGCACGGCGCCGATGACCGAAACATTCGCCGGTCTCGCGATCTCCGCCGTGCTTGCCTATTCCGCCTTCCGCGCGATCTATGCCGATGTGCCGCCGGGCGCCTTCTTCGCCTTCGTCGTCGCGCTGCTGATGGCCTACGATCCGGCCCGCCGTCTGGCGCGCCTCCAAGTCTCGCTCGAGCGTGCGGCCGTCAACGCCCGCATGGTCTACGAGATCCTCGACACCGTGCCGCACCAGCGCGACAAGCCCGACGCCAAGGAACTGGTCATGACGGACGCTGCGGTCGAGCTGCGTGACGTCCGCTTCAAGTACGCCAATGGCGACGAGGTGCTGAAGGGTGTCAGCTTCACCGCCGAAGGTGGCAAGACGACGGCCCTGGTCGGGCCCTCGGGCGCCGGCAAGTCGACGGTCATCAGCCTCATTCCGCGCTTCTACGATCCTGCTTCGGGCCAGATCCTGATCGACGGTCAGGACATTGCCGACGTGACGAAGCAGTCGCTGCGCAAGGGCATCGCCTATGTGTCGCAGCAACCCTATCTCTTCGAAGGCTCGATCCGCGACAACATCCGCTACGGCCGCGTCGATGCCACCGACGCCGATATCGAGGAAGCAGCACGGCTCGCCTATGCACATGACTTCATCCTGGCGCAGCCGCAGGGCTACGACACGCCGGTCGGTGAAAACGGCATGACGCTCTCGGGCGGCCAGCGCCAGAGGTTGTCGATCGCCCGCGCGCTGGTGCGCAACGCACCGATCCTGCTGCTCGACGAGGCCACCTCGGCGCTCGACACGGAATCGGAAGCGGCGGTGCAGAAGGCGCTCGACCATGCCATGAGCGGCCGCACCGTGATCGTCATCGCCCATCGCCTCTCGACAGTCGTCAACGCTGACAAGATCATCGTCATGAAGGACGGGGCGGCCGTCGAGGAAGGCACGCATGCCGAGCTTGCACGGCGACCGGACGGTCTCTACGCTCGCCTCCACAATCTCCAGGGCCAGTCTGCCGAAGACCAGGCTGCCGAAGCGCCTGCCGGCGCCGAAATCCAATAGCGGACAAGAAGGAAATCACCGATGGGCGCTGATGATATGAAGCTCGTGGTGGTGGGTGCGGCAGGCCGCATGGGGCAGACCCTGATCAGGACGGTTCACGCGATGGACGGCGTCCGACTGCATGCCGCCGTCGAACGACCGGGCTCGCCCTTCATCGGTCGCGATGCCGGTGAGCTGGCCGGTCTCGGCCCGATCGGCGTGCCCGTCACCGACCAGCCGCTCGAAGCTTTCGTTGCTGCCGAAGGCGTGCTCGATTTCACTGCACCAGCAGGAACGGTCGAATTCGCCGGGCTCGCCGCCCAGGCGCGGATCGTCCACGTGATCGGCACGACGGGTTGCTCCGGCGACGACGAGGCGAAGATCCGCGCTGCCGCGCGCCACGCCCGTATCGTCAAGTCGGGCAATATGAGCCTCGGCGTCAACCTGCTCGGCGTGCTCACCGAAAAGGCCGCCCGCGCGCTCGGGCCTGCGAACTGGGATATCGAAATCCTCGAAATGCACCACAAGCACAAGGTCGACGCGCCGTCCGGCACCGCTCTGCTGCTCGGCGAAGCGGCCGCCAGGGGCCGCGATATCGGGCTTGCCGAACACTCCGTACGGGTGCGCGACGGCCATACCGGTGCACGCCCGGTGGGCACGATCGGCTTTGCGACGCTGCGCGGCGGCTCGGTCATCGGCGAACATTCGGTCATCCTTGCCGGCGAAGGCGAGCAGGTGACCCTGTCGCACAGCGCCACCGACCGCTCGATCTTCGCGCGCGGCGCCGTCACCGCGGCGCTCTGGGCGCGCGGCGAGAAACCCGGCTTCTATTCGATGCTCGACGTGCTCGGGCTCAACTGACCTTTTCACTCTCACGATCAAGGGGAATTCGACATGAGCGGCACCCTCGTCCTCGTCCGGCATGGCCAGAGCGACTGGAACCTGAAGAACCTGTTTACCGGCTGGCGCGATCCGGACCTGACCGAACTCGGCGTCGAGGAAGCCAAGGCCGGCGGCAAGGCGCTCGCCGACTACGGCATCAAGTTCGACATCGCCTTCACCTCGTCGCTGATCCGCGCCCAGCGCACCTGCCAGTTCGTGCTCGACGCGGTTGGCCAGTCCCAGCTCGAAACGATCCGCGACCAGGCGCTCAACGAGCGCGACTACGGCGATCTCTCGGGCCTCAACAAGGACGACGCCCGCGAGAAGTGGGGCGAAGAGCAGGTGCATATCTGGCGCCGCTCCTATGACATTCCGCCTCCGGGCGGCGAAAGCCTGCGTGACACCGGCGCCCGCGTCTGGCCCTACTACCTGACCGAGATCCTGCCGCGCGTGCTGTCCGGCCAGAAGGTGCTGGTCGCCGCCCACGGCAACTCGCTGCGCTCGTTGGTCATGGTGCTCGATCGCCTGACGAAGGAGGAGATCCTGAAGCTCAACCTCGCGACCGGCGTGCCGATGGTCTACAAGCTCAACGCCAACTCGACCGTCGCTTCCAAGGAAGTGCTCGGCGACATGTCCGCCGCGCACTGAGCCTAACTGCAACGATCGAAAAAGGGGCGCCAGGCGCCCCTTTTTTGTGTCCTGACCGATGCCGTCAGATGGTTCCGTCGGCGGCCATGCCCGCCTCCCAGCCAAGGATTGCGCGCTTGCGCGTCAGGCCCCAGTGATAGCCGGTGAGGTCGCCGCTCTTTCCGAGCGCGCGATGGCAGGGCACGACGAAGGAGATCGGATTGCGGCCGACCGCAGCACCCACCGCGCGCGACGCGGTCGGCTGGCCGATCGTGCCGGCGATGCTCGAATAGGTGGTGGCGCAGCCAAGCGGGATCTTCAACAGCGCCTGCCAGACCCGGATCTGGAAATCGGAACCGATGAGGAAGATGCGCAACGGTTCGTTCTGTTGCCAGCGTGAGGGCTCGAAGATGCGTGCGGCGTACTGGGCCGTCGCCGCGCTGTCCTCGATGTAGCTGGCGTTCGGCCAGCGCTGCGCCATGTCCTCGAAACTCGCCTGCTCGCCGCCGGCATCGTTGAAGGCAAGGCCGGCCAGTCCGCGATCGGTGATCATCACCAGCGCCGTGCCGAAGGGGGAGGGATGATAGCCGAAGCGGATCGTCAGGCCGTCGCCGCGTGCTTTCCATTCGCCCGGTGACATCGCTTCGTGGGTGACGAACAGGTCGTGCAGCCGGCTCGGGCCGGAGAGGCCCACCTCGATGCTGGTTTCCAAGAGCGGCATGTCTTCCTGGCGCAGCAGGCGCTTGGCGTGATCGAGGGTCACGGCCTGAAGGAAAGCCTTCGGCGAAAGCCCGGCCCAGCGGGTAAAGACCTTCTGCAACTGCGTCGGCGATTGCTTCAGCCGCTGCGCCACCGTTTCGAGCGACGGCTGGTCGCGATAGTCCTCGGTCAGCATTTCGATCACGCGGCTGACCGTATCGTAGTCGGTGCCTTTCGGCGTGATGTCGGTGGGTAGCGATGTCGCAATGTTCATGGCTCGTCTCCTGTCATGTCACAGGTAATCACTTGGACGGGTCGCAGCCACCCGAAACTTGAGTGGATGCGACGATCAGGATCGTTTGTCGGCGTCAGCGACGGCGAACGGTCGCAAGCGCGCCCGAGAGCGCCAGCGCAAAGGTCTCGCGATCGTCGCGGTTGAGAAACGACCCGATGTCCGTGCGCCGGCCGCCACCGCTGAGCGTCATCGAGACGATGCCGATCTCCTGGTGCCGGGCGACATAAAAGCGCGCCCAGAAGGGATTGAAGCGATGCTCGCTGATCTGGCCGGACGGCGTGAATTTGCGCACCGACACATCGGATCTGGAGACGCTGACCTCTTCGCGGCTGAGCCCCGAGCGGTAGTTCAGCCAGAAGGCGCCGAACAGCAGCAGGTAGTCGAGACCGAAGAAGAACACGATCGGCCAGGCGCCGATGACGAGGAAGACGAAGGCGTGCACGAGGGTGAGCAGGCCAGCAATCAGGAAGAAGATCCTGAAACCCTTTCGCCCGAGGGAACGATAGGGCGTGAGCGCGGCGGTGAAGACCGGTGGCTCCTCGTCAGCTGGGGTGGCGTTGCCATTGTTCATGACCTTTGACTATAGATGCATCATGAAAAACGTGAAGCCGAAATTGCCCCCAGGTGCTGCGAAACTGCGCGTTGCAAAACCGGGGGCCGCAAAAGCGAAGACGAGCCGCCGGGCAAACCCGCGGGTCAAGAGCTTCTATAGCCAGGACGAGCTCAGGGAAATCTTCCGCCGCTTCTCGATCCAGCGCCCGGAACCGAAGGGAGAGTTGGAGCACGTCAATCCGTTCACGCTCGTCGTTGCCGTTGCACTCTCGGCCCAGGCGACCGATGCCGGGGTCAACAAGGCGACGCGGGCGCTCTTTGCCGCTGCCGATACGCCGGAAAAGATGCTGGCGCTTGGCGAGGAGAAGGTGCGCGATTACATCAAGACCATCGGGCTTTTTCGCAACAAGGCGAAGAATGTCATCGCGCTCAGCGAAATGCTGATCCGCGATTTCGGCGGCGAGGTGCCGCGCACGCGCGAAGAACTGGTCAGGCTTCCCGGGGTCGGCCGCAAGACTGCCAATGTCGTGCTCTCCATGGCCTTCGGCCAATCGACCATCGCGGTCGATACCCATATCCTGCGCATTGCCAATCGCATCTGTCTGGCACCGGGCAAGACCCCGGACGAGGTGGAAGACAAGCTGATCCGGATCATTCCGGACGAGTATATCTACCATGCGCATCACTGGCTGATCCTGCACGGCCGCTATTGCTGCAAGGCGCGCAAGCCCGAATGCGAGCGCTGCGTCATCGCCGATATCTGCAAGTCGCCGGAAAAGACCTGTGACATCCCGGCGCCGCTGGTCGAACTGCCGCAGCAGATCGTCCAGGCGCCGGGCTGACCGCCTCTGCCGCGACCAGCCACGCCTTAAGGCGCAACCATCCGGTCGATCAGGCTGCCGATCGTCTCGGTATAAAGCTCGGTGGAAGCGCCGTCGGCGATGTCGAGCGCGGCGCGGTCGAAGGCGGCCGAGAGCAGCGACGCCATGGCCGACAGCTTTTCGGGCGCAACGGCGGCCGGGGCCATGGCCTCGGCAATACCCTCCTCGAGCGTTCTTTGCGCATTGGCCGCATCGATCGCCATCATCTCATGCTTGCCGAGCACGGCCGGTCCGTCGAGCAGGAGCAGCCGTATCCGCCCTGGCTCGCGCATGGCGTCGAAATAGGCGCGGGCGCCGACCTTCAGTGCCTCGCGTGCGGCAAGATCGAGATCCGTCGCCTGTTCGATCGCGGCCGCGACGTTCCCCGCCTCGCGCTCGGCGACCGCGCGAAACAGCGCCTTCTTGTCCTCGAAATGGTGGTAGAGCGCGCCTCGCGTCAGGCCGGCTGCCGCTACGATATCCGGCGTCGACGTATCGGCATAGCCCCGACTGACGAACAGACCGCGGGCGGCATCGAGGATCGCGGCGCGCGTCGTGTCGGAGCGTTCACGGTTCGAGCGGCGGGCGTTTTCTTGTTGCATACATGCAGCCTGTATGTTAATTGAAGAAACATACAGAGTGTATGATATTACCGAGGTGAGGAAAAGCCATGAAATCGACGAGCTATTATCCGGTGATCATGACGGCGGATGTTGCCGCGACGGCCGCCTTCTATATCGAACATTTCCGTTTCGAGGCGCTGTTCACCGCCGACTGGTACGTGCATCTGCAGTCGGTCGAAGACGAGCATGTGACGCTGGCCGTGCTCGATTATCGCCACGAGACGATCCCCGAAGAAGCGCGGGCGCCCACCCGTGGCCTGCTTCTGAACTTCGAGGTCGAGGATCCGGATCGCATCTACGAGGAGGCGGTTGCCGCCGGCCTGCCGATCCTCAAGACCCTGCGCGACGAAGACTTCGGCCAGCGCCATTTCATCACCGCCGATCCGAACGGCGTGCTGATCGACATCATCAAGCCAATCCCGCCGAGCGCCGAATTCGCAGCCGCCTACGAGGAAAACGCACTTCCAACGGCATGATGACTGCAACGTCGCGTCTTTTGTCTTCCAAATGGCCGGAAAACCGGTATTAACGAACACCGGCCATCACGGAGACCGGACGAGGTTCATGACAACATACGACGTGCTGACGATCGGCAACGCCATCGTTGATATCATTGCGCGCTGCGACGACGCCTTCCTTACCGAAAACGGTATCATCAAGGGCGCCATGAACCTCATCGATGCCGAGCGGGCCGAGTTGCTGTACTCGCGTATGGGCCCGGCGGTCGAAGCCTCCGGCGGCAGCGCCGGAAACACCGCGGCCGGCGTCGCCAGCCTCGGCGGCCGCGCCGCCTACTTCGGCAAGATCGCCAGCGATCAGCTCGGCGAGATCTTTGCCCACGACATCCGCGCCCAGGGCGTCTATTTCGAGACCAAGCCGCTGGAGACCACGCCGCCGACTGCGCGCTCGATGATCTTCGTCACTGAAGACGGCGAGCGCTCGATGAACACCTATCTCGGCGCCTGCGTCGAGCTTGGCCCCGAGGACGTCGAAGCCGACGTCGTCGCCCAGTCGAAGGTGACCTATTTCGAAGGCTATCTCTGGGATCCGCCCCGCGCCAAGGATGCGATCCGCGAAACCGCAAGGATTGCCCACGCCAATGGTCGCGAGACCGCGATCACGCTGTCCGACAGCTTCTGCGTTCATCGCTACCGCGACGAGTTCCTCGAGCTCATGCGATCCGGAACGGTCGACATCGTCTTTGCCAACAAGCAGGAGGCGCTGGCGCTCTATGAGACCGAGGATTTCGATCTGGCGCTGGAAAAGCTCTCCAAGGATTGCAAGCTTGCAGCCGTGACGCTCAGCGAAGAAGGTTCGGTGGTCGTGCGCGGTGACGAACGCGTTCGCGTCGCCGCAACGCCGATCGCCCAGGTGGTCGACACGACCGGCGCCGGCGATCTCTATGCAGCGGGATTCCTTCACGGCTACACGACCGGCCGCTCGCTGGAAGACTGCAGCAAGCTCGGCAACCTCGCCGCCGGCATCGTCATCGGCCAGATCGGGCCGCGGCCGATGGTATCGCTTTCGGCCGCCGCCGAGCAGGCCGATCTGGTCTGATCGTTTCTGAATGATGTGATGAAGCTTCGGCGCGGCCTTACTTAAAGGCCTCGCCGGGATAGGCGCCCCAGATTTCGCTCTGGGCGATCCAGCCTTCCACGCCCTGCGTCTCGGCATGGCACCAGTCGCCGTTGCATTCGCCGACATGGACGATGACGCCCGGTTCCATCCGGGCGACGATCGGGGACGTGCCCTGCGGATCGCGGCGCATATTGACGAAGACGCCTTCACCCTTGCCGCGCATCCAGGGGGCTGTCACCGCGGTGCGGTCGCCCGAAAGCAGCGCCTGGTTCACCCAGCCTTCGGTGCCGTCGGCGTCACGGATCCGGCGCCAGTTGTCGTATTCCTGGATGATTTCGACCGGCACGCCCGGCTTCATGTAGCGGAAGGCGACCGCGTAATCGACGCTCGGGCCGATGCGCAGATTGACACTCTTCGACTTCAGGCTGACGAAGCGCGGCAATGGCAGTCCGCTGGCGCCCTTGGCAGCCTGAGCGTAAGCCGCCGACGTCATGATCCCTGCGCCAAGGAAGGCGGCGATCAACGAGAGCGAGAATCTGGAAATGACGTGACGCATGACGAAGCCCATTTTCCGTGGCACTAGCTTTTGCAGGCGCAGTTCACTTCGGGCCCAACACAGGGGGCTCAAATCGCGGGGACGAAGGCGCGAGTTTTGTTTGTCTTCCCGGTGGGGTCTGGTAGAAATTGCGGCTACAGGGAGAAAGTATCGCCCAACTTGGTTAAGGACCCGTCAACAAGGCCCGTCGCAGCAATGACAAGCAAGAAGAAGCCCTCGGTCTACATCACCCGCAAGCTGCCCGATATCGTCGAGACGCGCATGCGCGAACTCTTCGATGCGGAGCTGAACATCGACGACACGCCGCGCAGCCAGCCGGAACTCGTCGCTGCCGTCAAGCGCGCCGACGTGCTGGTGCCCACGGTCACCGATCGCATCGATGCGGCGCTGATCGAGCAGGCCGGACCGCAGCTGAAACTGATCGCCAGCTTCTCCAACGGCGTCGACAACATCGATGTCGACGCGGCCGCCCGCAAGGGCATCACCGTCACCAACACGCCGAATGTGCTGACCGAGGACACCGCCGACATGGCGATGGCGCTGATCCTCGCCGTGCCGAGACGGCTTGCCGAAGGTGCGCAGATCCTGACCGATCGCAAGGGTGAGTGGGCCGGCTGGTCGCCGACCTGGATGCTCGGTCGGCGCATTGCCGGAAAACGCATCGGCATCGTCGGCATGGGCCGCATCGGCACCGCCGTCGCGCGCCGCGCCAAGGCGTTCGGCCTGTCGATCCACTACCACAATCGCCACCGGGTGAAGGCCGAAACCGAAGAGATGCTGGAGGCGACCTATTGGGACAGCCTCGACCAGATGCTCGCCCGCGTCGACATCGTTTCGGTCAATTGCCCCTCGACGCCCGCGACCTATCATCTTCTGTCGGCCCGCCGCCTCGCTTTGATGCGGCCGGACAGCTACATCGTCAACACTGCGCGCGGTGGCATCATCGACGAGACGGCGCTGATCAAGTCGCTGCGCGAGGGCAAGATCGCCGGCGCCGGGCTCGACGTCTTCGAGAACGAACCGGCGGTCAATCCGAAGCTGATCAAGCTTGCCGGCGAGGGCAAGGTCGTTCTCCTGCCGCATATGAGCTCGGCGACGCTCGAAGGGCGCGTCGACATGGGCGAGAAGGTGGTGATCAACATCCGCACCTTTTTCGACGGCCACCGCCCGCCGGACCGCGTGCTGCCCGGCCGCGACTGATCAGCCGATTGAGCATGGCGCTGCCGCAGAGGCAGCGCATGTCGTGCTGGCGGCTTAAAGCGCCTTGCGCATCTCGATTGCCGTCGGCCGGGTGAAACCGGGATGGCACATCGTTCCGGTCTGGCTGAAGCCGCAAGCGCCGAAGGCGCGGTGGTTCTCGACGAGTTCGACACGGGTCAGCAACCTCAGGGCCGGGAGCTTCAGTGCCCGTGCCGTCGTTTCCGCCTCCGCCAGAAGGCGGCGCCCAATGCCTTTGCCCTGGGCGTCCGGCGCCACGGCGAGCTTGCCGACGTAAAGGCAGTCGCTCTCCGGTTTCAGGAACACACAACCGACGAGGCGCTCGCCGTCGTCGGCGCCGAAGGCGATCTCGTCGGCAACCTTCTGCCGCAGCGTTTCGACACTCAGCGCATGCGCAGACGACGGCGGATCGATCCGTCCGTCCATGGAGGCGAAGGCATCCAGGATCAGCGTCAGCAGCGCCTCATGCCGGTCGAAATCCTGGTCGATGCGAAAGATCTGCATTGCGGCTCTCATTGGCTCGAAGATGTGCGACGCGGCTGCCGTTCGGGTTGCTAACCCCCCGCCATGACGCAATTCAGTACGGAAAACCGTTAGACACGTTTCCTGGAATTGCTCTATGCCCGGCGGCGGTAGCGGATGGTGTTGAACTGTGCCGAAAGCGCATCATACATCAACAGCCGGCCGACCAGCGGTTCCCCGAAGCCGGCGATCACCTTGATCGCTTCCATCGCCTGGAGCGTGCCGATGACGCCGGTGAGCGCACCGACAATGCCGGCCTCGGCGCAGGAGGGCACGACGCCGGCCGGCGGCGGTTCGGGAAAGAGATCGCGATAGGACGGGTTCGGCCGTCCATCGGCGCTGGCGCGATAGGGCATCAGCACCGTCAGCGATCCGTCGAACCGCCCGACGGCGCCCGTGACAAGCGGAATGCCGACCGATGCCGCCGTATCGGCTGCAAGGTAGCGCGTATCGAAATTGTCCGAGCCGTCGATCACCAGATCGTATTGCCGGAACAGCGCCTCGGCATTGGCAGGGGTGAGCCGCAGCCTGTGTTCGTCGACACGGACATGCGGGTTCAGCGAGCCAATCGCTTCGGCGGCGCTTTCGACCTTGGCGCGCTCGATATCCTGGGTGCGATGAATGATCTGCCGCTGCAGGTTGGAGAGCGCGACGGTGTCGTCATCGACGATGCCGATCCGGCCGATGCCGGCCGCTGCCAGATAGACGAGCACCGGGGCACCGAGCCCGCCGGCGCCGATCACCAGCACGCTCGCCGCCTTCAGTTTCTGCTGGCCCGCGCCGCCGATTTCCGGCAGCACGATATGGCGGGCGTAGCGGGCGATCTCCGCTTGATCGAGCCTGGTCTCACCGGTCATGGCCACATCCTCCTCGTCCATTCCGCTGCATGCACGTGAGAGCGGGACGCGGGCGGAAAACCGCAAACTCTCTTCCTCGTTCCCTGTTGCCTATCCCGTAACGCTGCCATGCGAAACGGTGAGGAACCGGCCGCGCTCGCTGAGCGCCTCGAACATCGCCTGGTCGGTTCCGGTCATGAAGGCCTGGCCGCCAAGATTGTCGACGAGATCGAACAGCGCCGCGCGCCGGTTGACGTCGAGATGGGCGGCGATTTCGTCGAGCAAAAGCACCGGCGCATGGCCGGTCATGTCGCCGACAAGGCGCGCATGCGCCAGCACCAGGCCGACGAGCAGCGCCTTCTGTTCGCCGGTCGAGCAGCGCGCCGCTTCCATGTCCTTCTTGCGATGGCGAACGATGAGGTCGCTCCGGTGTGGCCCGTCGAGGGTTCGTCCAGCGGCCGCGTCGCGTGGTCGCCCTTCGCGCAGCATCGTCAGGTACTGCTCTTCGAGATCATAGGCCGGGCGATGGCCCTCATCGTCGAGGAAACCGGAAAGCGAAAGCAGGGCGGAAGGAAACACGCTGTCATCGACAGTGCGCTCGACGAGTGCCGCCAGCAGGCCGAGCATTTCCTGCCGCGCCAGCGCCATCGAGACACCAAGCCCGGCCATCTCCTTCTCGATCGCCGTCAGCCAGGCCGGGTCCGGGCGATAGTCGCCAAGCAGCCGGTTGCGGCTGCGCATCGCCCGGTCGAACTCGCTTGCACGCCGGCCATGTTCCGGGTCGAGTGAAAGCACGAGACGATCGAGGAAGCGACGGCGGTCGGAAGAGGAGCCGGTGAAAAGCCCGTCCATCGACGGCGTGAGCCAGAGAACGCGCAGATGGTCGGTCAGCTCGTCGACGGTCGCTGCCGGTGTTCCATTCAGCCGCAGCCGTCGGGATTGCCCTTCCGTGACGCCGGCAGTCCCGGTGCCGATCTCGACTAAGCCCTCCATGCCCTCGACTTCGGCAAAGACCGAGAACCCGTCGCCGGCGCCGACCCGGGTCACGTCCGCATAGGCGGCGCGCCGGAGGCCGCGGCCGGGCGAAAGGAAAGAGACGGCTTCCATGAGGTTGGTCTTGCCGGCGCCGTTCTCCCCTGTCAGCACCACATGGCGCTGGTCGAGCTCAAGCGAGAGCGCCGCATAGTTGCGGAACTCCGTAAGCTTCAGTCGGTTGAGAAAGACCTTGTTGGGCATCGGCAGTCCGGATTCGACAGTGGGCGCCAGCTAGGACGAAAGCGCCTGCCAAGGCAAGGCGAAATGGGCAGCGCCGCAATATCGCGCAGGATAGGCCGATATCGACAGGGGAAAGGCGACAAACCCCTTTGATTCGGTGCTTTTCATAAAGGACCTGGTGAAATATGACAGCCGCATGACAATCCACAGATGGATACACGTGTGATGCTGGCCTGGTTCCGCAAACTTCTTCCCCGCGAGGATCGCTTCTTCGATCTTTTCGCAAACCATTCGCGCACCGTCGTCGGTGCCGCCGACGCGCTCGACAAGTTGCTTGCCGGTGGCGACGACATGGAAAAACACTGCGACCGGATCGTCGCGCTTGAGGACGAGGCGGACCACATCACCGCCGAAGTGCTTCTGGCGGTCCGCCGCTCGTTCATCACGCCGTTCGACCGCGGCGACATCAAGGACCTGATCCAGTCGATGGACGACGCCATCGACATGATGCACAAGACGGTCAAGACGATCCGGCTGTTCGAGCAGAAGAGCTTCGACCCCGGCATGCGCGAAATGGGCACCACCGTCGTCAAGGCGGCGCACCTGATCGCCGAGGCCATTCCGCTGCTTGATCGCATCGGCGCCAACCATGTCCGTCTCATCGCCATTGCCGAGGAAATCACCCGCATCGAGGGTCGCTCCGACGAGCTGCACGACCAGGGCCTCAAGGATCTCTTCCGCCGCCACGGCGCCAGCAACCCGATGGCCTACATCATCGGCAGCGAGATCTACGGCGAACTGGAAAAGGTCGTCGACCGCTTCGAGGACGTCGCCAATGAAATCAGCGGCATCGTGATCGAGAACGTCTGATGGATGCGACGCTCGCCTTTCCGTTGCTCGTCGGGCTGATCGGCATCGCGCTGTTCTTCGACTTCCTGAACGGTCTGCACGACGCCGCCAACTCGATCGCGACAATCGTCTCGACGCGGGTGCTCAGGCCGCAATACGCGGTCATGTGGGCGGCCTTTTTCAACTTCATCGCCTTCCTGTTCTTCGGCCTGCACGTGGCCGAAACCCTCGGCAAGGGCATCATTGATCCCGGCATCGTCACCCCGCTGGTGATCTTTTCGGCACTGATCGGCGCGATCGTCTGGAACATCGTCACCTGGCTCTTCGGCATCCCGTCGAGCTCGTCGCACGCGCTGATCGGCGGCCTTGTCGGCGCTGGTCTTGCGAGCACCGGCTTCAGTTCCATCGTCTGGACCGGTCTCTTGAAGACCGTCGGCGCCATCTTCATGTCACCGGCGATCGGTTTCTTCCTGGCGCTGCTTCTGGTGCTGATCGTTTCGTGGATTTTCGTGCGCCAGACGCCCTTTGCCGTCGACCGCACCTTCCGGGTGATGCAGTTCATTTCGGCCTCGCTCTATTCGCTCGGCCACGGCGGCAATGATGCGCAGAAGACCATGGGCATCATCGCGGTGCTGCTCTACTCGCAGGGCTATCTCGGCTCGGAATTCTACGTGCCGTTCTGGGTGGTGATCACCTGCCAGGCGGCGATCGCGCTCGGCACGCTGTTCGGCGGCTGGCGCATCGTCCACACCATGGGTTCGAAGATCACCAAGCTCAACCCGATGCAGGGCTTCTGCGCCGAAACCGGCGGGGCGATCACGCTCTTTGCCGCCACCTGGCTCGGCATTCCGGTCTCGACGACGCACACGATCACCGGCGCAATCATCGGCGTTGGTGCCGCCCGCCGTGTCTCGGCGGTTCGCTGGGGCCTTGCCGGCAACATCGTCATTGCCTGGTTCATCACCATGCCGGCCGCAGCGGCAATCTCGGCCTTGAGCTACTTCGCCATCGATCTGATCTTCTGATCGATACCGGACCGTCTCCCGCCTGTCTGGCAGGCGGGAGACCAAATCATTTTATCATTTTTCGACCCGCGGAGCCGGCATGTCGCGCCCGCCCTGATGCAAGGTCAGGCTTTCGGCGCGCCCGCCCTTGAGTGTAAAGCTGATCTGCGCATCGATGAGCTTCGTGAAGAAACGATGCTCCGCCTCCGGCACGATCTCCAGCCGGTCCTGGCCGGTTGCCTGGGCAAACAGGCGGTCTCCGTCGCGAAAGATCGTCAGCTCGAACCCGGGATGAAGCCGGTACGTGCCGAGATAGGCGTCGTAGGTTGCGGGATCGACCGCAACGGCGGTGCGCGGGGTGACGGCCGGGGCCAGTGGCGCGTTGCGATTGAGCAGATGTCGACCGATATCGTCGACGCCGATCTCCGTCGATGCATTGGACAGCGCCACGACGCCGACCCCGGTCGATGGACGGTAGCCGACGAAGGATCGATAGCCACCGGTGCCGCCATTGTGCCAGATGATCTGGTCGTCGCCCTTGCCCGAAATCACCCAGCCGAGCGCCTGCTGATCGTTATCGCCGTTGCCGATCGGCGCCCGGGTCGCCAGCATGGACGCGAAGGCGGGCGCCAGCGGCGAGGGCGTCTTGCCCATGGCCGCCGCCAGAAACGTCAGCATGTCATCGGCGGTCGAGCGCAATGCGCCCGCACCCTGCAGGCTGGCCAGATGCCAGTCGCTGGCAGGATCCAGCGCCGCATCGTAGCCCTTGGCCTGCCGTCCAGTCCAATCGGGCCGCACGGTGATGGCCGTGTCCTTCAGGCCCAGGGGGGCCGAGATCCGGATTGCGACGAGATCTTCGTAGGAAAGGCCCGCCTTCAGGCCGAGGATGTGGCCGAGAAGGCCGGCACCGAGATTGGAGTACTCGTGCTCGACACCGGGTTTCCGCGTCGGCTGGTGGCTCGACAGGAAAGCATGGAGCTTGGCGGTATCGTAGTCGGCGTAAGGGTCGTTGTCGTCGGCCGGAACCAGATTGTCCGGCAGCCGCGGCAGGCCGGACATATGTGTCGCCAGATGCTCGAGCGTGATCGGTATCTGTTTGTCCTCAGGCATGACGACGCTCGCCGGCAGCAGCGAGGAGACCGGCGTGTCGAGGCCGAGGGTGCCCTTCTCGACCGCGTCGGCAAGCAGCAGTGCCGTAAACACCTTGGTGACCGAGCCGATCTCGAACACGGTGCGACCGTCGACCAGGCTTGGGTCGCCTTTGGCGGGATGGCCGTGGGCGATGACACGACGCCCATCGGCGTCGATAACGCCGACCACGATGCCGACGGACTGCTGCTGCCTGTCGATGCGGTCAGTCAGGATTTCGAGGATCTCGGGGTCGGTCGGCGTCGGGGAAGGGGAGGCCGCATGCGCAGAGGTTCCAAGCGTCATAAGGACGATCCAATTCAGAAAGAGGTTCCGCATGATAAGATAGGAATCCAATTTTTGGTTGTAAGGGACGCGATGACGATGCCAGCCGGTTTTGGTCAAGATCCTGTCGAGGCCCGGTCGGCAAACGCCGGGGCACGATCCCTCGCAACGGTTACGCGGACGTTGCGTGGAGCGGTTACGGATCCCAATAGGGCGGATCGCCGAAGGTGTCCTTGAGGTGTTTGGCGATGGCTTTGAGCTTGGCCGAGGCGCGCCGGCCCTCGGCATGCGCCATGTAGATGAACTCCGGCTCGGGCCTCAGTCCGACATCGATGGCGCGCAAATGCCCCTCCCGCACGGACGGGCCGGCGATAAAGGCGGGCAAAAGCGCAATACCGAGCCCGGCCACGGCCGCATCGAGCAGCATGTCGCCATTGTTCATGCCGAGCGCCAACCGCGCCCGCACGATGGTTGCGCCGTCCGGGCCCTCGAAACGCCAGTCAGAAGCGCCGCGGTTGGTGTAGAAGATGCCACGATGACCTTCGAGTTCGGCAAGCGAAACGGGCGTGCCATGGCGGGCGAGATAATCGGGCGAAGCGACGAGAAGCCTGTGGCTGCTTGCAAGCTTCCAGACCACCAGGCGCGAATCGGCGATCGCCCCGTGGCGCACGATTGCATCGTATCCTTCCGAAGCTGCGTCCACTCGTCGGTCGTCGAGATCGAGCGTCAGCTCGATCTCGGGATGGGCAGCAAGAAAGGGATAAAGGGCCGGGCCCAGATGCCTTCGGCCGAAGCTGACGGGGGCGGCAATGCGAAGCGGCCCGGTCAGTTGCCCGCGGCGTTCGGCCAGATCGCTGGCGGCCGCCTGCACCTCGCCGACGATCCGGATGGCGCGCTCGCGAAAGGCGATGCCGTCCTCGGTCAAGGTCAGTTTGCGCGTCGTGCGGTGAAGCAGGGTGGCGTTCAATCCACGCTCCAGCTCGGCCACCCTTTCGCTGACGACGGATTTCGACAACCGCAGGCGCCGCGCCGCCTCGCTGATCGAACCTGCCTCGGCCACCGCCACAAAGGCGGCAATACCCTCGATTTTCATCATCGTTCGGCTTTCCCGAATTCGAGTTCCCGGATTGGAAGACTAATCCGAACGATCGTTTTCCGCCATATCTGTCGTCATTCAAGGACGACGGTTCAGCCAAGAGCGCCGCTCTCCTTCAACCCAAAGAGAGGATTTCATCATGTCACGCTTGCAGAACAAGACGGCCCTCATCACCGGCGGCACCAGCGGCATCGGCCTTGAAACCGCCCGCCAGTTCATCGCCGAAGGCGCCCGCGTCGCCGTCACCGGCACCAATCCGAAGAACATCGCCGAGGCCCGCGCCATCCTTGGCGACGGCGCTTTGATCATCGAGGCCGATGCCGGCAACGTCGCCGGCCAGGCGGCCGTCGCCGACAAGATCAAGGCCGCCTTCGGCACGCTCGACATCCTGTTCGTCAATGCCGGCATCGCCAAGCTGCAGCCGATCGAGCAGTGGGACGAGGAAAGCTTCGACCGCTCGCTCGCCATCAACCTCAAGGGTCCGTACTTCCTCATCCAGGCCCTGCTTCCGATCTTTTCCAAGCCGGCATCGATCGTATTGAACACCTCGATCAACGCCCATATCGGCATGCCGACCTCGAGCGTCTACGCCTTGACCAAGGCGGGGCTGCTGTCGCTGGCAAAGACGCTCTCCGGCGAATTGATCGGCCGCGGCATCCGGGTCAACGCCGTTAGCCCCGGCCCGGTCCGCACGCCGCTCCATGACGGCCATGCGCCGACGGTCGAGGAGAACAAGCAGGTGGTCGACGCCATTGCCGCGCAGATCCCGCTCGGCCGCTTCGGCCATGCCAGCGAGATCGCCAAGGCCGTCGTCTTCCTCGCCTCGGACGAAGCCGCCTTCACCGTCGGCGCCGAGCTGATCATCGATGGTGGCATGGCGACGCTCTGACCGCGGTTAGCTCGAAGACCAGGCGCCGCGCGTCCGATCGGAGGTGCGGCGCTGTCTGTTTCAGACCGCCCCGGCAGGCCCGTTGGCATTGGCCGGTGCGAGGAGTATATTTTGTAAGTCTAATAAAATGCATCCAGCCGCGCGACCCGCGCAGATCAAGCACCGGTCAGATCCGAGGAGGAGACGATGACGAGTGTCAAATGGATGATGAAAGGGCGTGAGTTCGTTCACTGCAATTGCGCCTATGGCTGCCCCTGCCAGTTCAATGCGCTGCCGACACAGGGCCATTGCAGCGCCGTCGGCGCCTTCGAGATCGAGGAAGGCTTTCACGGCGATACACGGCTCGACGGGCTCCGCTGCGGCATGATCGCCGCATGGCCGGGCGCGATCCATGAGGGCAGGGGCCAGGTCGTGCCGATCATCGATATCCGCGCCACGCCCGAGCAGCGCGGAGCGCTCCTGCGTATCATGAGCGGTGAGGACACGGAGCCCGGCGCGACCTTCTTCCAGGTCTTTGCGACCACGTTTGAAACCATGCACGATCCGGTCTTTGCCGATATCGACTTCGATGTTGATGTCGCGGGCCGCACGGCGCGCCTGAATGTGCCGGGCTGGCTCAACGCACGCGGTGAACCGATCCTGAACCCGGTGACCGGCGCTCCCCACCAGGCGCGCATCAACCTGCCTGACGGCTTCGAATATGACGTCTGCGAGGTCGGGCGCGGCTGGGCCGACACGAAGGGACCGCTGACATTGGCGCTTGCCGATTCGCACGCCCACTTCTCCACCTTGCACATGACCGGAAGCGGCGTGGTTCATTGACGTCGATGTCGGACACGACACTCGAAGCCCTGCTCAAACGCGACCGCGCCATCGTCGTTGTGGCCCTGATCACATTGACGGTCGCGAGCTGGCTCTACATCCTGTGGCTCGCCTCGAGCATGCCCATGGGCGGGACCATCCCGGCCACGGACGGGACCGCCATGGGCTCTGCCATGTCCATGGACGGCATGGACATGCCGATGGATATGCCGATGAACGGCGAAGGCGGTTCGACGATGGCGATCGCCGGCGGCGGGCTTCCCTGGAGCCTCGCCACCTTCGGATATGCCTTCGTCATGTGGGCGGTGATGATGGTCGCGATGATGGTGCCGTCAGCAACGCCGATGATCCTGCTTTATGCTCGAGTTGGACGTCAGGCGGCGCAGCAGGGAAAGCCTTTTGCCGCGACCGGGTTTTTCGCCGGCGGATACCTTGTTGCCTGGACCCTCTTCGCGCTCGCCGCGGTTTTCGGGCAGTGGCTGCTCGATCATGCGCTGCTGTTGACGCCCACATTGTCGAGTGCGAGCCGGGTTCTGAGCGCTGCGGTTCTCGTCGCAGCCGGACTGTTCCAGTGGACGCCGCTCAAGGATCGTTGCCTCACGCAGTGCCAATCGCCGCTCGTCTTCATTCAGAGCCATGGCGGATTTCGCCGCCAGCCGGGCGCTGCCTTCGGGCTCGGGATCCGGCACGGGCTCTATTGCGTCGGCTGCTGCTGGGCGCTGATGGCGCTTCTTTTTGTCGGCGGCGTGATGAACGTGCTTTGGATCGCGGCCATTGCCATCTTCGTGCTTGCCGAGAAGGTCGTCCCCGGCGGCAGGCTTTTGTCCCGTCTCGCGGGAGCGGCGCTCGTGGTGGTCGGCCTCTGGCAGCTTGCGGCCGTGGTCTGAAACAAGAGCGCCGCGCAACCGTCTCCGGTGCGCGGCGCTGAATAGCCGAAGGCTGCGAGCCTCAATCGCTAAGCGTGTCGAAGAAATCCTTCATCCGGGCGAAGAAGCCGGTCGATTCCGGATTGTTGTCCTTGGACGAGATCTGCTCGAATTCCTGCAGCAGCTCGCGCTGGCGCTTCGTCAGCTTCTGCGGCGTTTCGATCTGGATCTGGATGTAGAGATCGCCGGATTGCGCCGAGCGCAGCACCGGCATGCCCTTGCCCTTCAAGCGAAACTGCTTGCCGGCCTGGGTGCCCTCGGGAACGGTGACACGCGACTTGGTGCCGTCGAGCGTGGTCACGTCGAACTTGCCGCCAAGGGCTGCCGTCGTCATCGAGATCGGCACGCTGCAATAAAGGTCAGCCCCGTCGCGCTGGTAGAACTCGTGCGGCCTGACCGAAAGGAAGATGTAGAGATCGCCCGCCGGTCCGCCGCGAAGCCCCGCTTCGCCTTCGCCGGAGAGACGGATGCGCGTGCCGTCCTCGATGCCGGCCGGAATGTTGACCGAGAGCGTGCGCTCTTCGGTGACCCGGCCCTGGCCATGGCACTTGCCGCAGGGATCGCTGATCGTCTGGCCGCGGCCGCCGCAGGTCGGGCAGGTGCGTTCGATCGAGAAGAACCCTTGGGCGGCGCGCACGCGGCCGGATCCGTGACAGGTGCCGCAGGTCTTCGGGCTGGTGCCCGGCTTGGCGCCGGAGCCGGTGCAGACGTCGCAGGTGATCGAGGTCGGAACCCGGATCTGTGCGGTCTTGCCGCCGAAGGCTTCCTCGAGCGAGATTTCCATGTTGTAGCGCAGGTCCGCGCCGCGTTCGCGGCCGCCCGAGGAGCGCCGCTGGCGTCCACCGCCCATCATCTCGCCGAAGATGTCTTCGAAGATGTCGGAGAAGCCGCCGGCGCCGCCAGCACCACCGCCGAAGCCGTTGCCCATGCCGCCCTGCTCGAAGGCCGCATGGCCATAGCGGTCATAGGCGGCCCGCTTCTGCGGATCCTTGAGCATCTCGTAGGCTTCGTTGATTTCCTTGAAGGTCTTTTCCGCCGCTGCGTCGCCGGGGTTCTTGTCCGGATGATACTTCATCGCGAGCTTGCGGAAGGCGCTCTTCAGCTCCTTTTCGTCGGCGTTCTTCGCAACACCAAGCGTTTCGTAGAGATCACGTTTCATTCGTCGAAGATTGTCCTGTTGGCAGGCGTGCCAGCGCGAGGGCTCGGCGGCTGCCTGATTACCTTGCCATCGATTTAGTAAACCTTGAAGCGGGATACCATAGCCCGAAAGGCGGCTGATGCGGTTTTTTGTCCAAAAACGTACGTTTGCGGCGAGCTGCGGTGGTCACGAGCCTTCTCATCCGCATCGCCCGGGCGACCTGAACGAAAAAAAGCCCGGGCGAACCCGGGCTTTTTTACTGATCTTTCGAGCGATTAGGCCGAACGCTTGCGATCGTCCTCGTCGTTGACCTCTTCGTAGTCGGCATCGACGACATCGCCATCACGGGCAGCGTCAGCGGCGGCGTCCGCATGGGCGGCTTCCGTCTGCTGGGCTTCGTAGATCGCCTGACCGAGCTTCATGGACACTTCCATGAGCGTGTTGGTCTTGGCCTTGATGTCCTCGGCGTCCGGCTCGGAGGCTTCGACTGCGGTCTTCAGCGCGGCAATCGCGTCGGCGATCGCCTTGCGGTCCGTTTCCGAAACCTTGTCGCCGTAATCCTTCAGCGACTTCTCGCTGGAGTGGATCAGGCTTTCGGCCTGGTTCTTGGCCTCGACGCCTTCGCGACGCTTCTTGTCGACTTCAGCGTTGGCTTCGGCGTCCTTGACCATCTTTTCGATGTCGGCGTCCGAAAGACCACCGGATGCCTGGATGCGGATCTGGTGTTCCTTGCCGGTGCCCTTGTCCTTGGCCGAAACCTGCACGATGCCGTTGGCGTCGATGTCGAAGGTCACTTCGATCTGCGGCATGCCGCGCGGCGCCGGCGGAATGCCGACGAGGTCGAACTGGCCGAGCAGCTTGTTGTCGGCTGCCATTTCACGCTCGCCCTGGGAGACGCGGATCGTCACGGCCGACTGGTTGTCGTCGGCGGTCGAGAAGGTCTGCGACTTCTTGGTCGGGATCGTGGTGTTGCGTTCGATCAGGCGGGTGAAGACGCCACCGAGCGTTTCGATGCCGAGCGACAGCGGGGTCACGTCGAGGAGCAGAACGTCCTTGACGTCGCCCTGCAGGACGCCGGCCTGGATGGCGGCGCCCATGGCGACCACTTCATCCGGGTTCACGCCCTTGTGCGGCTCCTTGCCGAACAACTGCTTGACGGTTTCCTGCACCTTCGGCATGCGGCTCATGCCGCCGACGAGAACGACTTCGTCGATCTCGGCAGCCGAAACGCCAGCATCCTTGAGGGCTGCCTTGCACGGCGCGACGGTGCGCTGGATCAGGTCGTCGACAAGCGCTTCGAACTTGGCGCGGGTCAGCTTCATCGTCAGGTGCTTCGGACCGGAAGCGTCAGCCGTGATGAACGGCAGGTTGATTTCGGTCTGCTGCGACGAGGACAGCTCGATCTTGGCCTTTTCGGCAGCTTCCTTCAGGCGCTGAAGAGCGAGCTTGTCGTTCTTCAGGTCGATGCCCTGTTCCTTCTTGAACTCGCCGGCGAGGTACTGGACCAGACGCATGTCGAAGTCTTCACCGCCGAGGAAGGTGTCGCCGTTGGTCGACTTCACTTCGAAGACGCCGTCGCCGATTTCCAGAACCGAGATATCGAAGGTACCACCACCCAAGTCGTAAACGGCGATCGTCTTGCCGTCCTTCTTGTCGAGGCCGTAGGCGAGCGCTGCCGCGGTCGGCTCGTTGATGATGCGCAGCACTTCAAGGCCGGCGATCTTGCCGGCATCCTTGGTTGCCTGGCGCTGGGCGTCGTTGAAGTAGGCCGGAACGGTGATGACGGCCTTTTCGACCTTTTCACCGAGGTAGGATTCGGCCGTTTCCTTCATCTTCTGAAGGATCATGGCGGAGATCTGCGACGGAGAATAATCCGTGCCGTGCGCTTCGACCCAGGCGTCGCCATTGTCGGCCTTGGTGATCTTGTAAGGAACCATGTCCTTGTCTTTTTGCGTGGTCGGGTCCTGGAAGGTCCGGCCGATCAGGCGCTTGATCGCAAAAAGCGTGTTTTCAGGGTTGGTGACCGCCTGGCGCTTGGCCGGCTGACCAACGAGACGTTCGCCGTCGTCGCTGAATGCCACCATCGAGGGGGTCGTGCGCGCACCCTCGGCATTTTCGATGACCTTCGCGTCTTTTCCGTCCATGACGGCGACGCAGGAGTTGGTCGTTCCCAGGTCAATACCAATAACTTTAGCCATGTCGTTCTCTCCTTGCAGCGGACTGTCGGAACCCGGTCAGGCATTCGTGGGACAGCCCCTAACGGGATGGTCTTTGGATTTCTTCGCAGCTGAGACTGCGCCGATGCGGCGTATATAAGGACCGGCGTTTCGGACTGCAAGGCATTCTGCGGGGCGTTTGGGGGCAAATGCAAGCCCGGTATTCGTCCGGCCGGAAATAGGCGGTTTGCGGCCGGGAAAACAGCCCCGGTCGCGCGGGGGCCCCAGTGACCCCGTCCTGGCTCAGCCGCCGGTCAGAATATCGAAAAGTGTCGTGCGGCGGGTGGCGCCGGTTGTCTCGCCGACATCGGCCGGCGGCACGAGACCGCCGTTGTTCTGGCTGGCCGCTTCACCGCCCCATTGGCCGCCCCACTGGCCGCCCTGGTCGACCGGACGCTGCCCGATCGCGACGCCGCCATCGACGCCGACAGGCGCATCGGGGAAGGCCTCCGGGTCGCCCGACATCAGGTCGCCCGAGGGAGCCGCGGTGCCGTCGTCGAAGACCGGCTGCACGCCGGTCGTGCCGAACAGCGGTGACGGGGAGAGGCCCTCGTGCGCCGCCATCATGTAGTCGTGCCAGGCCTTTGCCGGCAGACCACCGCCGGTCACCTTCTTCATCGACTTGCCGTCGTCGTTGCCGAACCAGACGCCCGTGGTGAGATTCGAGGTGTAGCCGACAAAGAGCGCGTCGCGGAAGGACTGTGTCGTGCCGGTCTTGCCGGCCGCTTCCCAGCCCTTCATCTGCGCCTTCTTGCCTGTGCCCTTGGTCAGCACGCGCACCATCATCTGGTTCATTTCGCTGACGATCGCCGGGTCGAGGACGCGCGGCGGGTTGTCGTAGGTGTTTTCGTAAAGCACCGTGCCATCAGCCTTGGAGATCCGGCGGATGACGTGCGGGGTCGCCTTGAACCCGCCGTTCATGAACGGCGCATAGGCCGACGTCAGCTCGACCAGGCTCACCTCCGAGGTGCCAAGCGCGATCGAGGCGTTGGCCTGCATCTCTGAATCGATGCCAAGGCGATGGGCGACCTTGACGACGTTCGACGGACCGACCTCCATGACGAGCTGGGCCGCGATCGTGTTCAGCGAATTGGCGAGCGCATCGGCGATCGTCACCTCGCCACGATATTTCTGGTCGTAGTTCTCGGGCGTCCAGTTGCCGATCCGGACCGGGCCGTCGTTGCGGATCGACATCGGCGTGCGGCCGATTTCCATCGCCGCGGCATAGACGAAGGGCTTGAAGGCCGACCCCGGCTGGCGCTTGGCCTTGGAGGCGCGGTCGAACTGGCTTTCGGCATAGTCCTTGCCGCCGACGAGCGCCCGGATCGCGCCGGTGCCGTCGATCGAGACCAGGGCCGCCTGCGAGGCGTCGAGCTTCTTGCCGTCGGTGTCGAGCGTCGTGCTGATCACCTCCTCGGCCTTCTTTTCAAGGTTCAGGTCGATCGTCGTGTCGATGACGAGGTCTTCCTTGATCTCGCCGATCATGCCGGGAAGCTGGTCCATCACCATGTCGGCGACATAGTGCTCGGCGCCCGACCAGTAGCTCTTGGCCTTGGTCGGTGTCTGCGACATCGCAGTCTTGATCTCGCTGTCGGTGACATAGCCTTCCTCGCGCATGGCGCCGAGAACAACCTGGGCGCGCTCTTCGGCGGCCTTGGGATCGCGCGCCGGCGACAGCCGGGACGGGGCTTTCAGCAGCCCGGCGAGCAGTGCCGCTTCGCCGAGGTTTACGTCGCGCGCCGACTTGTTGAAGTAGCGCCGAGAGGCCGCTTCGACGCCATAGGCGTTGGAGCCGAAGAACACCCGGTTGAGATACATCGCTAGGATCTGGTCCTTGGAGTATTTCTGCTCGAGCCAGAAGGCGAGCAGCACTTCCTGCACCTTGCGCTCCAGCGTGCGTTCCGGCGAGAGAAACAGGTTCTTGGCAAGCTGCTGGGTCAGGGTCGAGCCGCCCTGGACCATGCGGCCTGTGGTGACGTTGGTCAGCATGGCGCGTGCAAGGCCGAGCGGATCGACGCCGAAATGCGAATAGAAGCGCCGGTCCTCGATCGCGATCACCGCCTGGGGAATGTAGGGCGACATGTTTTCGAGCGACAGCGCCTCGCCGCCGGTGGTGCCACGATTGGCGATGATATCGCCGCTGACGGCGAGGATCTTGACGTTCGGTGGACGCTCCGGGATCGACCAGCTTTCGGCACTCGGCATGCGCGCGCCGTAATAGAGCACCAGTCCGCCGACACCCATCGCGCCCCAGATGCCGAGCACGATGCACCAGTAAAACAGCGTGCGGACAAGGCCGACAAGGCCGCCACCGCCGCCGGAACTACGACGGCTGCCGCCACGCTTGCTTGTTGCCTTTTTCTTCTTCTTGCCGCCGCTTGAGGTTTTTCCGCGCGGCGCCGCTTTGCGGCTGGCGGTCACGCGGTCGCTGGCCTCGACGCGAAAATCGTCGTCGTCCTGCTCGTCCCCGCCGAACGAGGGCTCGATCCGCTGCCCTGACCTGCCGCTTGTTGCCATGCCGTTTGATACATCCTTCACCGCTGTGCGGTGGTCCATGGCGCGCAACCGTTGCGGCCAATCGATTTCGACGGCGGTCACGGCGTCCCACGCCCGTCCACCACGGCGACCGGGTGAACTTTAAATGCGGCAATTTAAGGGGGGGTTAAGAAGCTGAACGTGAAATACCCATGGTCTTCAACAGCTTGCCCGCACGCGTCGTGCCAACGGGCGCCCCGAAGACCGTCGTTGAACGTCCGCGGGACGATCCGGCCCTAGTGAACGGATGTCCGCAACGGCGTGTCTTCGATCGAAGCCGTCGGGCGGGCGGCGTCCGGTTCGGTATAGTCGTAGAGCCACTGGCTGTAGGGGAAGCGCAGCAGGATCTTCTTGCCCATCTGGTTCATGGCGATGTCCACGCAATCCTCGGCCGGATAGGTCTGCCGACCGCACATGGCAAACGGGCTGTCGACGAGACGATAGTCGTGACCCTGATAGATAAAGACCGTCATGGCTCTCAGCTTGTACGAGCCGGGCGGCAGGACGATGAGACGCAGGCTGGCAAACCAGGTGGTGAGGATCAGGACAACAATGATTGCAGTCGGAATCTGCAGCAACAATTTCATCTGAAATGCTTGCAATTATGGAGGGAAAATATCGTATAGGCGTATAAATAGTCGTATATCTTAAAAGATGAGAATTTGTAAAAAGCCATCAAAGGTTGTGGTTTACGTGTGGTTACTGAGGTGGGTGAGCCCGCCTTCACGATTTTGTGCGATGCAAAAAATGCACTTGAAATTGCTGCGATGCATAATTATTATATGACTTATCGAAGCGCTGCACCTCCTCCCGCGGCGCCCGATGCGGATCGGTGGCACTCCTCCTCCCAGCCATCGATCAAGTTCGAGAGCCCCGTGTACCTCCTCCCACACGGGGCTCTTTTCATGTCTCGAACCGGCCTGAGTTTCGATGTATGTGGGCGTTCGCCGTGCGCAATCGGCAGCGCGGCAGGTTCATGCAAGTATCGGCCCGCCATGACGTCCTCCATTTCTCCAGCCCTCAAGCCTTCCAGAGCAAACGGCTACATCTTCACGCTGCTGGCGATCCTTATCTTTTCGATCCAGGACGGCATTTCCAAGCATCTCGGCGCCATCTACCCGCCGGTCTTTGTCGCGATGATCCGCTACTGGGCCTTCGCGCTTTTTGCCGTGGCGCTTGCCGCGCGCACGAAGGAAGGGCTGAAGGTGACCGCCACGACAGGCAGGCCCTGGCTCCAGATCCTGCGCGGCGTCCTGCTGCCGGCGCAGATCGTGATGGTCATCACGTCGTTTACCTGGGTGGGGCTCGCCCATTCGCAGGCCATCCTTGCGGCGACGCCGCTGTTCGTCGCCCTTTTGTCCATGCCGCTTCTGGGCGAACGGGTCGGATGGCGGCGCTGGCTGGCGATCTCGGTCGGTCTTGGCGGGGTGCTGTTGATCCTGAAACCGGCCGAGGGAACGTTCGAGCAGGCCTTCCTGTTGCCGCTCGGCGCAGCCCTTCTGTTCGCGCTCTACGTCATCGTCACGCGGCTCGTCAGCCGAACGGATTCGGCGATGACCAGCTTCTTCTACACCGGCGTCGTCGGCGCCGGCGCGCTCAGCCTCGTCGGTCCCTTCTTCTGGACGCCGCTTGCGCCTGAGGACTGGGGATGGATGCTGCTTCTGTGCATCACCGGCTCGTCCAGCCACTACTTCCTCATCCGCGCCTATGAGGTCCTCGACGCCGTTGCGGTCCAGCCGCTCACCTACCTGCAGCTCGTGCTGGCCTCGATCATGGGCGTGACGCTCTTCAGCGAGACGCTGACGACCAACATGATCGCCGGCTCCGTGCTGGTGGTCGCTGCCGGCATCTTCACCGTCTGGCGCGAGCGGGTCGTCGCCCGCAGGCGAGCAGGCCTTCCGCCCGCCTGACCGCCCGACACTGTCATTTCGGCGAAACCTGCTATGGCTTCGCCCTATTGTTGTGCTCGGATGCGGCCACAGCGCCGCGCATCCTGTCAGACGCGCAAGCAAAGGTCGCTGCAGGACTTTGAAATTCTGCATGTTTCTGTCCCTTGATCGGGTGCGCTTGCGGGACACATGCAGTGGCGTGAAGGAGGATTGCATGAAGTTCAGAACCGCCGTCATCGCTCTTGGTGCCCTCGCTGGCGCGAGCGGCTCCGGTCAGGCACAGAACAGTGTCGCCTATGTCGACGACCGCTCGGATGGTGCAGCACTCGTGCGCTCGCTGTACAACGCGATCAACCGCAAGGAGTATGCCCGCGCCTACGGCTATTTCGGCGAAACGAAACCGACCGGCGGTTTCAAGGCTTTCACCCGCGGCTACGCCCGCACCGTTTCCGTCGAAGTGACGATCGGCAAGGTCCGCACCGACGCCGGCGCCGGCAGCATCTATGCCGCAATACCTGTGGCGGTGAAATCCGTCGAGAAGCCTTCGCGCGTCCGGTTTTTTTCGGGCTGCTACGTCGCGCGCATCATCAACCCGTCGGCGCAGGTGCCGCCGTTCACGCCCTACCAGATCGAAGCTGCCCGGCTCCGGGAGGTGCAGGGACCGATCGAAAAGGCGGTGCCTGCCGTTTGCAACGCGCCGTAAGCCGGCCCTTGCCGTCCTGTGGGCGCCGCCGCGCAGCTGCGCGACGGTGCTGCGACGACATCCCCTAGGGCAGATCGGTGCCGCCCGGACGATGTTTCTCCGCGACGAAACGCTGGCGCTCGAAGACGAGGATAACCACGAGCGCCAGGATGAAGGGAATGACCAGGTAGAGCAGCCGGAAAATCGCAAGCGCGGCAAGCACGGCCGCCGGATCCATCTCCGGCAGGGCGGCGATGAAGATCAGTTCGAGCACGCCGAGTCCTCCGGGCGCATGGGAAAGCAGAGCGGCGGAGAACGATGCAAGGAAGATCCCGAGAATGACGATGTAGCCCGGGTTTCCCGCCTCCGGCAGCGCGAAGTAGATGATCCCCGCAGCGCCGATCAGTTCCACAGGCGCGACCACCAATTGGCGAAAGACGATCTTCGGCTTCGGGTAGTGCAGCTGGAACCAGCGCGTGCGGAACGACGGCAGCCCGACGAGGCTGCCGATCACGTAGAGCCCGATGACGACGAGGATCAGCACGCCTGTCGTCAGCGACATCTCGACCGGCAGGAACTCGGCGAAACGCTCGATGATGTCGGGCCTGACGAGAAGCACGACGGCGGAAAGCACTAGCGTTCCAAGCGTGAAGGTGAAGGAGCAGAAGGCGACGAGCACGCCGACTTCGCCCGGCGACAGGCCCTTGGACCGATAGGCCCGGTAGCGCACCACGGCGCCGGAGAAGACCGACGCGCCGAGATTGTGCGACAGCGCATAGGTGGTGAACGAGCAGAGCGTGATGAACCACAGCGAGATGCGATGGCCGAGATGGTCGAGCGCCAGCCTGTCATAGGCCGCGAGTGCGGCATAGGCGACGAGCGTCGAGCCGATCGCCAGCAGCCAGCTCTGAAGCGAAATGGCGTGGAAACTTGCCAGGAACTCGTCGAGCGACAGACCGCGAAGCTCGTGATAGAGCGCGTTCACCGAAAAGAGGATCGCCAGCAGCCCGACGACGGGCCAGAAATACGTCTGAAGCCTCTTCATGCCCGCATCGCGATCGTATCGAGGGCAGGGATAGCGGAGGTCAAGGACGGTTTTCGCGCGGCCGCCGGAATGGGTCTTCGATCAGAAAAGTCCTGTCTGCTCAGCCGCTCGAAAATAGCTTTACGCCCGCAGCGCAAAGCTTCGGTCCTTACCCTTGCCAACGATCCGATGTCCTTTTGTGATTTGTTTCACAAAAAGGAAGCACCTGAGGCCCCGCAGGTCAAGGATTGAAGGTCCGCCGGAAACGGAGAAACGGTCCGGAAACGGTGAAGGGGAAACGGTAAAGCGCAGATATCGGGCCGATCCGGCGTCTGCCGGTTGTCCGTGCGGCGCAAGGCGGCCCGTCCCCGGATGTGGTGAAGGCTCGCGGCGGCAACGCCGCCGCGAGCCCGATCGTCCTTAGGCTGCCAACGCGTCGAGGATGCGGATCCAGGAGCGGATGCCCTTGTGATAGGACTGCAGCTCGTATTTTTCGTTCGGCGAGTGGATGCGGTCGTCGGAAAGGCCGAAGCCGACGAGCAGCGATTCCATGCCGAGCATCTTCTGGAAGTCGCCGACGATCGGGATCGAGCCGCCCATGCCGATGATGACGGCCGGCTTCGGCCACTCGTCGGAAAGCGCAACCTTCGCCGTGTTGAGCAGCGGCGATTCGTAGGGCAGGTGGATCGCCGGCGAGCCGCCATGCGCGTGGAACTCGACCGAGCAATCCGCCGGCACCTTGGAGCGGACATAGGCGCGGAACGCTTCTCGGATCTTTTCCGGGTTCTGGTTGCCGACGAGGCGGAAGGAAACCTTGGCCGAGGCTTCGGCGGCAATCACCGTCTTGAAACCTTCGCCGGTGTAGCCGCCGGTGATGCCGTTGACTTCCGCCGTCGGGCGCGCCCAGGTCAGCTCCAGCACAGAGCGGTTCTTTTCGCCGGACGGGATCGAAAGCCCGATCTCGCCGAGGAATTTCTCCGCCGTCTGACCGAGCGTTTCCCAGGCGGCCTTGATCTGCGCCGGGGTTTCTTCGACGCCTTCGTAGAAGCCGGGAAGCGTCACGCGGCTGTTTTCATCGTGCAGCCCGGCGAGGATGGTGGTGAGGATGCGGATCGGGTTGGCGGCAGCACCGCCGAAGTAGCCCGAATGCAGGTCGCGGTCGGCCGCCCTGACGATCACCTCTTCGCCGACGAGGCCGCGCAGGCCGGCGGAAATGGCGGGCGTATCGCGGTCCCACATGCTGGTGTCGCAGACCAGCGCATAGTCGGCCTTGAGTTCGGCGGCATTGGCCTCGAGGAAGGGTTTCAGCGACGGAGAGCCGGATTCCTCCTCACCCTCGAACAGAATGGTGACGCGGCAGGGCAGAGCGCCGTTAACGTCCTTGTAGGCGCGCACCGCCTCGACGAAGGTCAGGAGCTGGCCCTTGTCGTCGGCCGTGCCGCGACCGGTGATGACCTTGCGGCCGGGCTCGATTTCCTTGATTCCGGGCTCGAACGGGTCGGTATCCCAGAGGTTCAGCGGATCGACCGGCTGGACGTCGTAGTGGCCGTAGAAGAGCACGTGCGGCGCATCGGCTTTCGCGCCGTCATGATGGGCGACGACCATCGGGTGGCCGGGCGTGTCGCGCACGGACGCGGTGAAGCCGAGGCTGTTGAGTTCCGCCACCAGCCATTCGGCCGCCTTGCGGCATTCCGCCTTGAAGGCCGGGTCGGTCGAGATCGACTTGATCCGAACGAGATCGAACAGCCGGTCGAGGCTCTTTGGCAGATTGGCGTCTGCGCGTTCGAGAACGGGGGTGATGTCTGCCATCTTGCATATCCTTGCTTCAGGTTTTGCCGGAACCTACTGCATCGGGCGGCAAACCGAAATCGCATTGAGCACGAAATCGTGCGGGTCATCCCATCGCGGTGGCGACCGGAGCGCTCCTCGATCTCTCAAGGCTGCCGCGGCGGCTTGCAGTGTGATCACCTGTTGCGGTGTAGCCCGTCGAACAGCCGGTTTTAAGCCAAATATTTTGATGGAACGATCAGCCCCTGGGCCTCAGGCCCGGCCGTCTCCGCGCGCGACGCTGGCAAGCGCCACCCGCATGTATTCGAGCATGAGTTCCCGCTCGAAATTCCTTAAGCCGGACAGCAGCGACTGGTCGGCCGCAAGTGCCGCTTCCTTGGCGGCCACCTCCATCTGCTTGGCCTTGTCAGTCAGGAATATCTGCTGCGAGCGCTTGTCCTGCGGGTGCTTGCGGCGGACGATCAACCCGTCGCGCTCCATGCGCGATAGCGTGTTGGCCATCGTCGCCTGTTCGATGTCGAGCCGGTCGAGCAGTTGCTTCTGCGTCAGCCCTTCTTCCGCCCAAAGCTCGAGCAGAACGGGAAATTGCCCCGGCGCAAATCCGAGCTTCTGGCCGCGCTCGTGGAGCGCGCGCGAAAAACTCTTCGCCAGCAGGCTGGCCAGGTAGGTCGCAGAGTCCATACGATTGAAGGCCATGCCTATCGGTACGCTCGAAGCGCCGTGAAGACAAGTTACAATGCAGGCGATGCACCTGCAGACGGTCGGGATTCACCGGGTTGTGAGCGAACTTGATCCGCCTTTTCAGCAGCAAGGCCGTGACGCCTGTACCAAAGCAAAAAACCGTCACGGTGCGGAGGCGGCGCCGTGACGGTTTCTTGAAAACGGGACAAAGGCCCGGAGAGGGGGATTAGGCCTTTGTCCTCATCTGGTGCGGGCGGGGGACAGGCCAATCACCAGAAGACGGCATCACTCGGTGCCGTTGACTAGGATTTGAGGATTCAAATGTGGCTTTTCAAGGATAGCTGGGGCGAATCGGACATTACAAATACGTAACGTTTCCGTGAGAGTCGGCAGCCGCCTTGAAGCCCGTGGAAGCTTGGTTTCCGCAGCGGAAACAGGAGGTCAAAATGGTACGCCGCGACGAGCGTGGCAAGGGGAGCGGGCGCTCCGATCGGCAAGTGGAGATTGCCATCGGACGGCAAAAGCGCAATGGACCTTTGGCTTGCCCCGCGCTATCCATTTGCCCATGAAAAACGGTGATCATCTCTTCCTCGTCGACGGCTCTGGATTCATCTTCAGGGCGTTCCATGCCATCCCGCCGCTCAACCGCAAGTCTGATGGCCTTCCGGTCAATGCGGTCTCGGGTTTCTGCAACATGTTGTGGAAGCTGCTCACCGATGCGCGCGACACGTCGGTCGGCGTCACGCCGACCCATTTTGCCGTCATCTTCGACTATTCGTCGAAGACCTTCCGCAATGCGCTTTACGACCAGTACAAGGCCAACCGGACCGCGCCGCCGGAAGATCTCATTCCCCAGTTCGGCCTGATCCGTCATGCGACGCGCGCCTTCAACCTGCCTTGCATCGAGAAGGAAGGTTACGAGGCGGACGATCTGATCGCCACCTACGCGCGGCTTGCCGAAAAGGCGGGTGCCGGCGTCACCATCGTCTCATCCGACAAGGACCTGATGCAGCTCGTGACGACGAACGTGTCGATGTACGACAGCATGAAGGACAAGCAGATCTCGATCCCCGAAGTGATCGAGAAATGGGGCGTGCCGCCGGAAAAGATGATCGACCTGCAGGCAATGACCGGCGATTCCACCGACAACGTCCCGGGTATTCCCGGCATCGGTCCGAAGACGGCGGCGCAACTGCTCGAAGAGTACGGCGACCTCGAGACGCTGCTTGCCCGCGCCGGCGAGATCAAGCAGGCCAAGCGCCGCGAGAACATCATCGCCAATGCCGATCTCGCACGCCTGTCGCGCCAGCTCGTGGAGCTCAAGACCGACACGCCGCTCGACGTTTCCCTGGAAGACCTCCACCTGGAGCCGCAGAACGGACCGAAGCTGATCGCCTTCCTGAAGGCGATGGAATTCACGACGCTCACCCGCCGCGTCGCGGCGGCAACCGGGACCGACGCGGACGCAGTCGAGGCTGCCAGCGTGCCGGTGGAATGGGGTGCCGAAGCGCGGGGCCCCGACCTCGACAAGGGGGAGGCGGCGCCGACGCCGAGCGACGCTGCGACCGCCAAGCAGGCAGCCAGTGGCACGGCAGCCGGAGCGGCCGTCGTTCTGTCACGCGCCGTCGAACCGGATGCGGCAGATGCCACGCCGCAGGCGCTGGCCGCCGCTCGGGCCGAAGCCTTCGCCAACGCGCCGTTTGACCACAGCGCCTATGTGACGATCCGCGATATCGCCACGCTCGATCAGTGGATTTCCGCCGCGCAGGAAGCAGGCGTCGTCGGCTTCGATACGGAAACGACCTCGCTCGATGCCATGCAGGCGGATCTCGTCGGCTTCTCGCTGGCGATCGCCGACCACAAGGCCGACCCGACGGGCGCCTCGATCCGCGCTGCCTATGTGCCGCTGATCCACAAGACCGGCGTCGGCGACTTGCTCGGCGGCGGGCATGCCGAAAACCAGATCCCTGTTGCCGAAGCGTTGAGCCGGCTGAAGCGCCTGCTCGAAGACCCTTCGGTGCTGAAGGTCGCGCAGAACCTGAAATACGATTATCTCGTGATGAAGCGGCATGGCGTTGCGATCGAGAGCTTCGACGATACGATGCTGATGTCCTACGTGGTCGACGCCGGCAACAACTCGCACGGCATGGACACGCTGTCCGAGCGCTGGCTCAACCACAAGCCGATCCCCTACAAGGACATCACCGGCAGCGGCAAGTCGTCTGTGACCTTCGACTATGTCGATATCGACAGGGCGACGGCCTACGCGGCCGAGGATGCGGATGTCACGCTGAGGCTCTGGCACGTGTTGAAGGCGCGGCTTGTCGCCAAGGGACTGACGCGCGTCTACGAGCGGCTGGAGCGACCGCTGGTAGACGTGCTCGCGCGCATGGAGGACCGTGGCATCACCGTCGACCGCCAGATCCTGTCGCGGCTGTCAGGCGAGCTTGCACAGGGTGCTGCGGGGCTCGAGGACGAGATCTACAAGCTCGCCGGCGAAACCTTCACCATCGGCTCGCCCAAGCAGCTCGGCGACATCCTCTTCGGCAAGATGGGCTTTGCCGGTGGTTCCAAGACCAAGACGGGGCAATGGTCGACCTCGGCGCAGGTGCTCGAGGATCTCGCCGCCGAGGGCCATGAACTGCCGCGCAAGATCGTCGACTGGCGCCAGCTGACCAAGCTGAAGTCCACCTACACGGACGCGTTGCCGGGCTTCGTCCATCCCGAGACGAAGCGCGTCCACACCTCCTATGCGCTCGCCGCCACGACGACCGGCCGCCTGTCCTCGTCGGATCCGAACCTGCAGAACATTCCTGTGCGCACCGCCGAAGGCCGCAAGATCCGCACGGCCTTCATCGCCACACCCGGCCACAAGCTGCTCTCGGCCGACTACAGCCAGATCGAGCTGCGCGTGCTTGCCCACGTCGCTGACATCCCCCAGCTTCGCCAGGCCTTTGCCGATGGCGTCGACATTCACGCGATGACGGCATCGGAGATGTTCGGCGTACCGGTCGAGGGCATGCCCGGTGAAATCCGTCGCCGCGCCAAGGCGATCAACTTCGGCATCATCTACGGCATTTCCGCCTTCGGCCTTGCCAACCAGCTGTCGATCGAACGCTCCGAAGCCAGCGACTACATCAAGCGCTACTTCGAGCGTTTCCCGGGCATTCGCGACTACATGGAAGGCACCAAGGTGTTTGCCCGCGAACACGGCTATGTCGAGACCATCTTCGGCCGTCGCGCGCATTATCCCGACATCCGCTCGTCCATCCCCTCGCACCGCGCCTTCAACGAGCGCGCGGCCATCAACGCGCCGATCCAGGGCTCTGCCGCCGACATCATTCGCCGCGCCATGGTGAAGATGGAGCCGGCGCTGACTGAAGCGAAGCTTTCGGCCCGCATGCTCCTGCAGGTGCACGACGAACTGATCTTCGAGGTCGAGGATGCCGAGGTCGAAAAGACCATTCCAGTCGTCGTCTCGGTGATGGAGAATGCCGCCATGCCGGCGCTCGACATGAAGGTGCCGCTGAAGGTCGATGCCCGCGCCGCGAGCAACTGGGACGAGGCGCACTGACGCGATCGGGGTTCGCTGAGGGAATTGTCTCAAGCAACCCGGCGACCGGAATGCGATGAAACACTCAACGCCCGAGGTGACCCTAGGTCCCCCGGGCGTCTTGCCATCAGGATGATAGAAAGCGCCGGCTGCAAACGCGCTGACGATTGCGAGCGCCGCCATCTCCCCATAGGCAGCGACTGGAAAGAGCTGATCCCTGTCCAAACTGGCTGTACGCGGAGGAGACCATGGCGCCAAAGACCTTCATTCTTGTTCTGTCCTGCGACGACAAACCCGGCATCGTCGCGGCGGTCACCACCGAGATTGCCGCACTTGGCGCCAATATCGCCGAGAGCAACCAGTTCCGGGATACCAAGACCAACAGCTTCTTCATGCGCATCGCCTTCGAGGTTCCGGCAGGCATAGAGGCTGGCGACGTGGAGCGCGCCCTCAGCCCGGCCGTCGAACGCTTCCAGATGCGGACGGTTCTCGCTGATGCGACGGTGAAGCCGAAAATCCTCGTGCTCGTCTCCCGGTTCGACCACGCGCTTCTGCACCTCCTCTACCAGATCCGTGTTGGCTGGTTGAACGCCGAGGTGGTCGCCATCGTTTCCAATCACGAGGACAGCCGGAAAACCGCCGAAGCGGAGGGACTTGCCTATCACTGCTGGCCGGTGTCGAAGGACAACAAGACCGAGCAGGAGGAGAGGCTGTTGCGCCTTGTCCAGGAGAGCGGAGCCGACTTGGTTATCCTTGCCCGCTACATGCAGGTGTTCTCGGACACGCTCTCCAGGCGCCTCTACGGCAAGGCGATCAACATCCACCACTCGTTCCTGCCGAGCTTCAAGGGCGCCAAGCCCTATCATCAGGCGCATGAGCGCGGCGTGAAGCTGATCGGCGCGACCGCCCACTACGTCACGCCCGATCTCGACGAGGGCCCGATCATCGAGCAGGAAACCGAACGCGTCAGCCACGCCCTGACGGCCGAGGATTTCGTCGCCACAGGGCGCGATATCGAAAGCCGCGTGCTTGCGCGCGCCGTCAAGCTGCACCTTGAGCGGCGCGTGCTCATCAACGGTCACAAGACGGTGGTGTTCAGCTAGCGCAAATCCAGGAAAGGTGGGTAGCGGCTTTCCGTCCGGAATTGCCTGACGAAAGGATCGCGGATCGCGGATCGCGGATCGTGGAAGGGGCCAGCGCGTCGAAAGAGGCCGGATGCCCTAACGGCGCGCGACCGTTGCGGCCGGCGATAACGTTGGTGCGCGTGCGCTGGCGAAGAACCGGCGCAAACCTTCGCGTCCCTCGGCCGTCAGGTCGAAGCGGCGGCCAAAGAGCAGCCATTCGGTGCAAAGGCCCAGCATGATCCAGTGCAGTGCGCGCGTTGCCGAGGCCGGCGTCCAGCTCTCGTGCATCTGACCCTTGGCAAGTGCGCGCGAGAAGGCAAGTTCGAGCAGCACGTTGTGGCGCTCGTCGAGTTCCTTCTGGCGGGTCAGGACCTCGCTCATGTCGCCGTCATAGTTGGTGCGAAGCATGATGGTCAGGATGCGCTGGCGTTGCTCGTCGGCAGCCAGGATGTCCAGCCAGTCGCCCATGGCGTTTTCGAGAATGGATAGGGTGTCGGCTGCTTCCGCTTCGATTTCGCGGGCGACCATGTCTTCCTGCGGCAGGGGCACGGCGTCATGCAGTGCGAGAAACAGGTCGGTCTTGTTGGCAAAGTGCCAGTAGATGGCGCCGCGCGTGACGCCCGCGACCTTGGCGATCTCCTCGAGCGTCGTGTTGGAGACGCCCTTCTCATAGAAGACCCGCTCGGCGGCTGAGAGAATCTTCTGCCGGGTGGCTTCGGCATCGGCCTTGGTTCGGCGCATTCATTCCTCCTCATGCAACGGCCCGCCTGCGTGAGGCGGGCCGTCCAGTGTCATGTTACTCGGCCGGTGTCGGGTTTTCTGCCGCTGCCGGTGTGTTTTCGACCTTCTTGCGGCCGAACATCTTCGTGACGAACACGAAGAAGACCGGGACGAAGAAGATGGCGAGAACCGTCGCCGAGATCATTCCGCCCATGACGCCGGTACCGATGGCGCGCTGGCTGCCCGAGCTTGCGCCGGTGGCGATTGCTAGAGGCAGAACGCCGAGCGTGAAGGCAAGCGACGTCATCAGGATCGGCCGGAAGCGCAGATGCGCGGCTTCGAGCGTCGCCTCGATCAGCGATTTGCCCTGCTCACGCAGTTCCTTGGCAAATTCGATGATCAGGATCGCGTTCTTGGCCGAAAGACCGATGATCGCGATCAGGCCGACCTTGAAGTACACGTCGTTCGGCATGTCGCGCATCATTACGGCCAGAACCGAGCCGATGACGCCCAGCGGAACCACCATGATCACCGCCACGGGGATCGACCAGCTCTCGTAAAGTGCTGCAAGGCACAGGAAGACGAGCAGGCACGACAGGGCGATCAGGAGCGGCGCCTGGGTGCCGGACTGGATTTCCTGCAGCGACTGGCCGGTCCACTCGTAACCGAAGCCCGCAGGCAGCTGTCCGGCGAGACGCTGCATTTCGGCAATCGCGTCACCCGAGGAATAGCCGTGGGCGGCTTCACCGCTGATACGGACCGACGGGTAGCCGTTGTAGCCGATCGTCTGGGTCGAGGCCTTGACCCATTCCACCGTCGCGAAGGCCGACAACGGCACCATGCCGCCATTGGCGTTGCGCACGTTGAGGTTCAGAAGGTCCGCCGTCTGCATGCGCTGACCTTCGTCCGCCTGCACCGTCACGCGCTGCATGCGGCCGGCATTCGGGAAGTCGTTGACGTAGGACGAACCGAGGTTGGTCGAGATCGTCGAGTTGATGTCGGCGAAGGTCACACCAAAGGTATTGGCCTTCTCGCGGTCGATGGTCACGCTGACCTGGGCCGCATCCGGCATGCCTTCGAAACGAACGCCGGTGACGATCTTGCTCTCCGCCGCAAGGCCGAGAAGCTGGTCGCGCGCCTGCGAAAGTGCTGCTTCGCCGAGACCGCCGCGGTCCTGCAGACGGAACGAGAAGCCGCCCGTGGTGCCAAGACCCTGGATCGCCGGCGGCGAGAGCGCGAAGCTGATCGCATCCTTGATCTGGCTCATGGCAATCGTCGCACGCATGGCGATCGACTGGGCTGCGTTGTCGGCGTCGCGTTCCTTCCAGTCCTTCAGCGTCACGAAGGCGAGCGCTGCGTTCTGGCCGGTGCCGAAGAAGGAGAAGCCGTTGATCGCGATGATGCGTTCGACAGCCGGCTCCTGGCCGAAGATCTTCTCCGTCTGCTCCACCACTTCGGTCGTGCGGTTGCCCGTTGCTTCCGAGGGCAGCTGCATCATGACGATCACGAAGCCCTGGTCTTCGTCCGGAAGGAACGACGACGGCAGCTTCATGAACAGCCAGCCAAGGCCCGCGAGCACAGCGACATAGACGATCATGTAGCGGCCGGTCCGGTGGACCATGCCCTTCACGAGGCCGCTATAGCCGCGCGAGGTCTTGTCGAACGAGCGGTTGAACCAGCCGAAGAAACCGCGCTTGGCGTGGTGATGACCCTTGGGAACCTGCTTCAGGAAGCTGGCGCAGAGCGCCGGCGTCAGCGACAGCGCAAGCAGCGCCGAGAACAGGATCGACACGACCATCGTCAGCGAGAACTGGCGGTAGATCACGCCGACGGCGCCCGGGAAGAAGGCCATCGGAATGAACACCGAGGCGAGCACCAGCGTGATGCCGATGACGGCGCCGGTGATCTGCTTCATCGCCTTTCGCGTGGCTTCCTTCGGGGTCAGCCCTTCCTCGGACATGATGCGCTCGACGTTTTCGACGACGATGATCGCATCGTCGACGAGAATACCGATCGCCAGCACCATGCCGAACATGGTGAGCACGTTGATCGAGAAGCCCATCGCCAGCATGACCGCGCAGGTGCCGAGAAGGGCGACCGGAACGACCAGCGTCGGGATGATGGTGTAGCGGATGTTCTGCAGGAACAGGAACATCACGATGAAGACGAGCGCGACGGCCTCGACCAGCGTCGAAAGCACCTTCTCGATGGAGACGGCGACGAACGGCGAGGTGTCGTAGGGAACCGAATATTCGAGACCTTCAGGGAAGAACTTGGCCAGTTCGTCCATGCGTTCCTTGATCGCAGCCGACGTCGACATGGCGTTGCCGCTCGGCGACAGCTGGATGGCGATCGCCGCCGACGGCTTGCCGTTGAGGCGGGTCGAGAACGCATAGCTTTCGCCACCGATTTCGACGCGGGCAACGTCACGCAGGCGAACGGACGAGCCGTCCGGATTGGCGCGAAGCACGATCGCTCCGAATTCCTGGGCGCTCGACAGCTGGCCCTTGACGACGACGGGCGCGCTGATCTGCTGGGTGATCGGGTTCGGCTGCGCGCCGATCGAGCCGGATGCGATCTGGGCGTTCTGGGCCTGGATGGCATTTGTCACGTCGGCGGCCGTCAGGTTGAGGCCGAGCATCTTGTCCGGATCGAGCCAGACGCGCATCGAGCGTTCGGTCGCAAACAGCTGCGCACGGCCGACGCCGGGCACGCGCTGAACTTCGTTGAGCACGTTGCGGCTCAGGTAGTCGCCAAGCCCGATCGCGTCCATGGAGCCGTCGGTCGAGGTGAGCGCGACGATCATCAGGAAGCCGGAGCCGGCTTCATCGACCTGCACGCCCTGGCGCTTGACCGAATCGGGCAGGCGCGGCTCGACGCGGCGCACGCGGTTCTGGATGTCGACGGCCGCCTGGCCCGGATCGGTTCCGGGCGCAAAGGTGGCGCTGATGTCGACCGAGCCGGACGCGCTGGAGGTCGATTCGAAATAGAGCAGGCCTTCGACGCCGTTGAGCTCGTTTTCGATCAGACGGGTAACGCTCTGATAGGTGTCCTGCGACGAGGCGCCGGGATAGCTGGTGTTGATGGAGATCTGCGGCGGCGCGACATCAGGATATTGCGAGACCGGCAACAGCGGAATCGCAATGATGCCGGCGATCATGATGAAGATCGCCACCACCCAGGCAAAGATTGGCCTGTCGATGAAAAAACTGGGCATTAATCAGCACTCACTTTGTGGCTTCAGCCGGCTTTTCTTCGGCCGCTGCGGTCGTCTGCGCTGTTTCGGCCGCGGGCTTGGCGTTCGGGTCCCAGTCGGTGGGCTCGACCGGCGCGCCGGGGCCGATCTTCTGGAAGCCTTCGACGATGACCTTCTCGTCGGCCTTGAGGCCGGAGGTCACCTGCCAACGCGTGCCGACCGTGCGGCCGAGCGTGACGTTGCGGAACTCGACTTTCTTGTCGGCGGTCACGACGTAGACCTGCGACTGGCCGGCATTGTTGCGCTGGACCGCCTGCTGCGGGACGGTGATCGCGTCCTTCTCGACGCCCTGCTGGACCTGCACGCGCACATACATGCCCGGAAGCAGGTCGTTGTCAGGGTTCGGGAACTCGCCGCGCAGCGTCACCTGGCCGGTCGTCGCATCGACGGCGGCTTCGGAGAACAGGAGTTTGCCCTTGTGCTCGTAGACGGTGCCGTCGTCGAGCACGAGCTGGACTTCGGCCTCCTCATTGCCACTCATCATCTTGCCTTCCTCGAGCGCCTTGCGCAGGCGGATGAGGTCGGTCGCCGACTGGGTGAAGTCGGCATAGAGCGGGTCGAGCTGCTGGATGGTCGCGAGATTTTCCGAGCTGTTGGCGCTGACCAGCGCCCCTTCGGTGATCAGCGCGCGGCCGATGCGGCCGCTGATCGGCGCCGTCACGTCGGCATATTGCAGGTCGAGCTGGGCGGCTGCGAGACCGGCGCGGGCGATGGCGACATCGGCGTCGGCAGCGGCGAGCAGGGCCGACGCATCGTCGAACTGCTGGGCGGCGACGACGTTCGCCTTCCTTAGCTGCTCCTGGCGATCGGCCTTCTGCTGGGCCTGCTGGCGAACCGACTGGGCGCGGCGCAGCGTCGCCTCGGCCTTTTCGACCTGGACGCGGAACGGAGCGGGGTCGATGCGGTAGAGCACGTCGCCCTCATTGACCTTGGAGCCCTGCTGGAAGACGCGCTCGACGACGATGCCGGAGACGCGCGGGCGCACTTCGGCGACGCGCGTCGCCGTGATGCGGCCGGGAAGCTCGTTGGTGATCGGCAGCGTCTCGGTCTTGGTCGTGAAGACGGCGACTGCGGACGGGGGAAATGCGGCGGCAGCCGGCTGCTCGTCCTCTTTCTGGCAACCGGAAAGAAGAATCGCGGTTGCCAAGGCGGCGGCCAGTGTCGGTCGGTTCATACGCATAGCGATGTCCATATTCGGTGGCCGCAGGCAGCCGGTGCGTCTTGCAAAGGGCCCGTGCGGTCCGGAAGTGAAGGGAAGCGGAACCGGTATCGGCTTGGGAAAATACCGGAAAGCTAATATACAAACACAAATGTATGTTAAATCGCATTGCAGCGCAACAGAGTCATGGGCCGCGGCGAATCAAAAAATAAATCAGCCGCCACAGGGGTTTAGTCCCGTGGCGGCTGATTTTCACAGAGCTGTGATGGGGCGACCGGCCCCGTTTTGGATCAGGCGAGGATGCGGTCGTCCGCGCCGAAACGGTGCATCGCGCCGACCATCGGCGTGGCGTAAACGATGTCGTCGGGGGCATAGCGATGTTCGCCGAAGAGCCGGACCGTGATGGTGCCCACCTGCTCGCTGTCGATGTAGACGATGGTGTCGGCGCCCAGGTGCTCGACATGCGCGACCTTGCCCTTCCAGTCGCCGCTCTCGCGCGACAGCGCCATATGCTCGGGGCGAATGCCGATCGTCTTGGCGCCGGCATCGCCGAGCCGTGCACCGTCGATGAAGTTCATCTGCGGCGAACCGATGAAGCCGGCGACGAAGACGTTGGCGGGCCGATTGTAGAGGTCCATCGGCGAGCCGATCTGCTCGATCTGGCCGGCATTCAAGACGACGATCTTGTCGGCGAGCGTCATCGCCTCCACCTGGTCGTGGGTCACGTAGATCATCGTCGCCTTGAGGCTGCGGTGCAGCCGTGCGATCTCGAGCCTTGTGTTGACGCGCAGCGCCGCGTCGAGGTTCGACAGCGGTTCATCGAACAGGAAGAGTTTTGGCTCGCGCACGATGGCGCGGCCGATGGCGACGCGCTGGCGCTGGCCGCCGGAAAGTTCGGCCGGGCGACGGGCGAGGTACGGGTCGAGCGACAGCATGCTCGCCGCCTTGCCGACCTTGTCCTCGATCTCTGCCTTCGGCTTGCCGGCCTGCTTCAGGCCCAGCCCCATGTTGTCCTTGACCGTCAGGTGCGGATAGAGCGCATAGGACTGGAACACCATGGCGATGCCGCGCTTGGCGGGTGCCACATGGCCGACCTCGGTGCCGTCGATCTGGACGCTGCCCGAAGTCGCGTCCTCGAGGCCGGCGATCGTGCGCAGCAAGGTCGACTTGCCGCAGCCTGAGGGCCCGACGAAAATGACGAACTCGCCGTCCTTCACCTCGAGGTCGATGCCCTTGAGCACTTCGTGGCTACCATAGGCCTTGCGGATGGATTTGAGTTGAAGCGATCCCACCTGGTTGCCCCCTTTAAAGTTTGACGGGTCTGCCGGTGCGCACGCTCTCGTCTGCGGCAAGGCAGATGCGGAGCGACTGCACGGCGTCGTTCATGTGACGGTCGAGGTCGATGTCTTCGCGAATGGCCTTCAGCACATAGGCCTGCTCGCGATCGCAGAGTTCCTGGTGGCCGGGTTCTCCGTCCATCTTCAGGTCTTCGTCTGGTTTGATGAAACGGCCGTCAGCGCCGGTCTCGGCGTTGTGCAGGCGGATCACCGCGGTCTTGGTGTGCATGTCGATGTCGTCGGACTTGGCGTTCTGGTCCATGACGATCGAGACCGACCCGTTCGGCGACATCACGTCCTTCACGAAGAAGGCGGTCTCCGAGATCATCGGCCCCCAACCGGCTTCGTACCAGCCGGCCGAACCGTCCTCGAAGATCACCTGCAGGTGGCCGTAATTGTACATGTCCGGCGCGATCTCGTTGGAGAGACGCAACCCCATACCGCGCACTTCCACGGGCTTCGCGTCGGTGATCTGGCACATGACGTCGACATAGTGCACGCCGCAGTCGACGATCGGCGAGGTCGTCTTCATCAGCGACTTGTGGGTCTCCCAGGTCGGTCCGCTCGACTGCTGGTTCAGGTTCATGCGGAAGACATAGGGACCGCCGAGCTTGCGGGCCTCGGCAATCAGCCGGATCCACGAGGGATGGTGGCGCAGGATGTACCCGATAACCAGCTTGCGGCCATGCTTCTTCGCGGCCGCAACGACGCGCTCGGCGTCGGCGACGGTGGTTGCAAGCGGCTTTTCGACAAACACGTCGGCGCCGGCCTCGAACGCCATGACCGCGAAGTCGGCATGGCTGTCCGAATAGGTGCAGATCGAGCAGAGTTCGGGCTTCAGTTCGGCAAGCGCCGTCTTGAAATCCGGATGGATGGTGTAGCCGGAAAGCTCCTCCGACAGCGGCACCTTCGAACGGTTGACGAGGCCGACGATCTCGAAGCCGGGGTTGTTGTGATAGGCGAGGGCGTGGCTACGCCCCATGTTGCCGAGCCCTGCGACGAGGACCCGGACCGGTTTGCTGCTTGCACTCACTTGACTGCTCCTGCGGTGATGCCGCGGATCAGTTGCCGCGAGAAGATGACGTAAAGGACGAGAACCGGGAGGATGGCGAGCGACAGGGCCGCCAGAACCGCATTCCAGTTGGTGACGAACTGGCCGATGAAGATCTGCGAGCCGAGCGTCACGGTCTTGGTGGCTTCGGCCGGCGCCAGGATCAGCGGGAACCAGAGGTCATTCCAGATCGGGATCATCGTGAACACGGCGACCGTCGCCATCGCTGGCCGGACCAGCGGCAGAACCAGGCGGAAGAAGATCGAGTATTCCGACAGCCCGTCGATGCGTCCGGCGTTCTTCAGGTCATCCGAGACGGTTCGCATGAACTCCGAGAGAATGAAGATCGCGAGTGGCAGACCTTGCGCCGTGTAGACCAGGATCAGCGCCGTCAGCGTGTTGACCAGGTTGGCGGCGACCATGCCCTGGAGGATGGCGACCGTGCCGAGCCGGATCGGGATCATGATGCCGATCGCCAGATAGAGGCCCATGACCGTGTTGCCGCGAAAGCGGTATTCCGACAGCGCGAAGGCGGCCATCGCCCCGAACAGCAGCACCAGCGCGATCGAGACGATCGTGACGATGAAGCTGTTCTGGAAATAGGTGGCGAAGTCCCCCTGGCCGAGAACGGTCTGATAACCGATCAGGCTGAAGGTCTGCGGCGTCGGGATCGTCAGCGGCGCCCGGAAGATCGCGTTGCGATCCTTGAACGAGTTGATGATCGTCAGGAACACCGGGAACAGCGACACGAGCGTGTAGGCGATCAGCGCCACATGCACGAAGCCGGTGCGGAAAATGGAATCGCGTGCTTTCGACATCGCCGGTCTCCTCAGAACTGGTAGCGGCGCATGCGGCGCTGAATGACGAAGAGGTAGAGCGAGACGCCGGCAAGGATGATGAGGAACATCACCGTGGCGATCGTTGCGCCCATCGAGCGGTCGCCGAGCTGCAGCTGGAAACCGAAGAAGGTGCGGTAGAGCAAGGTTCCGAGAATGTCGGTCGAGCCGTCAGGACCGGCCAGCGCCCCCTGCACCGTGTAGACCAGGTCGAAGGCGTTGAAGTTGCCGACGAAGGTCAGGATCGAGATGATGCCGATGGCCGGCAGGATCAGCGGCAGCTTGATCTTCCAGAACTGGCTCCATCCGGTGACGCCATCGCACTCGGCAGCCTCGATCACCTCGTCCGGAATGTTGAGCAGCGCCGCATAGATCAGCATCATCGGGATGCCGACATACTGCCAGACCGAGATCAGCGACACGGCGATGAGGGCCGAGCCGGGCTTGCCGAGCCAGGGCGCAAACAGCGACTTCAGGCCGACGAGATCGAGCATCCAGGGGGCGACACCCCAGATCGGCGACAGGATCAGCTTCCAGATGAAGCCGACGATGACGAAGGACAGGAGCGTCGGCAGGAAGATCGCCGTGCGGTAGAAGGTGACGAAGCGCAGCTTCGGGATCGACAGCATGGCGGCGAGCGCGACCCCGATCGGGTTCTGCACGCACATGTGGATGATGAAGAAGAGGACGTTGTTCTTCAGCGCGTTCCAGAAGTCGTGCGCCCAGCGCTCGTCGCCGAACAGCGTCTGGAAGTTGGCAAGCCCGACGAACGTCGGCTGGCCATCGACCGTATTGAACAGCGAAAGCCGCAGCGTCTCGATCAAGGGCAGGATCATGACCGCCGAATAGATCAGGAAGGCCGGCAGCAGGAAGACGAGGATGTGCCAGCGTTTCGGCCGCCTTGCGGTCGGCTGTCCGTCTTGCACTGAAAGAGCGTCACTCATTGGTCCATCCGTTTTTCAAGACCGGTTCCCCTGACAATCACGATGACAATCACGATGTCCATCACGATGCGCACTGACGCCACGCGGCCGGTCTCGCCGCATGCCATCTGCCCCAATGAGGGCTCATGACGAAGGTTAAGTCTATCGCGTTCTTTTGCAAACGACTGCGTCGGTGGCCTCCCGAAAGGGGAGGCCGGTGACGCTTCGGCTGGGGGAGTGCCACATCCGGCATGTCGCCCCGCCCGGTCCCTACGGCATCCTCGGCTTCATCCGATCCGAGGCGCTTCTTGCGCGTCCAGGACGCGGGCAGTGTAGGGCCGACCCTCCCCCGCAAAAGGGGAGGGAACCTGTTGCGCTTACGTCAGTCTTACTTCGCCGGCTTGTACCAGCCGTCGAGGCCCTTCTGCAGCTTCTCGGCAGCAACCTCGGGCGTATCGGTGCCGTTGATCACGTTGGCCGATTCGACCCAGGTTTCGTTTTCGAGGTTCGGCGTGCCGCGCGACAGGATCTGGTAGGTCGAGCGGATCGTCGGCTTGCACTTTTCGCGCCAGGAGACGAATTCCTGGGCGAGCGGATCGGCCATCTTCACCGGCTGCGAGTTCAGGCTGAAGAAGCCCGGCAGCGCGTTGGCGTAGATTTCGGCGAATTCCGGGGAGGCGATCCAGGTCAGAAGCTTCTTGGCTTCTTCCGCATGGGCGCTCTTGGCGTTCAGGCCGACGCCGATGTCGTTGTGGTCCGAGATGTAGCAGGCGTCGCCGGCGTTCTTAACCGGAGGCGGGAATGCACCCATCTTGAACTGGGCCTGGGTGTTGAACAGGCCGATTTCCCACGAGCCGGCCGGGTAGATCGCTGCGCGGCCGAGCGTGAAGAGGTTCTGGCTGTCCGGGTAGGTCTGGGCTTCGAAGCCGTCGCCGAGGTAGTCCTTCCACTTGGCCAGCACCTTGTAGGGCTCGACCCAGGCAGCATCGGTCAGCTTTTCTTCGCCCTTGATCAGCTTGGCGCGGCCTTCCTCACCCTTCCAGTAGGTCGGGCCGATGTTCTGGTAGCCCATGGTGGCGGCTTCCCAGAGGTCCTTGGTGCCCATCGCCATCGGGATGTAGTTGCCGTCGGCCTTGATCTTGTCGAGGGCCGCGAAGAACTCGGCTTCCGTCGTCGGGATCTGGATGCCGAGCTGGTCGAAGGCATCCTTGTTGTAGATGAAGCCGTGGATGACCGAAGCCATCGGCACGCAGAAGGTGGCAGCGCCGTCGTCCGTCGTCCAGGCGGACTTGGCGACCGGCGAGAAGTTCTCCATGCCGGCCAGACCCGTCAGGTCGGCAAGGTGCTTCTTGTTGTAGAGTTCGAGCGAGGCGTCGAACGGACGGCAAGTGATGAGGTCGCCCGCCGAGCCGGCGTCGAGCTTGGCGTTGAGCGCGGCGTTGTACTCGGTCGGCGCGGTCGGCGCGAACTTGACCTTGATGCCCGGGTTCTTCGCTTCGAAGGCCGGGATCAGCTTTTCCTGCCAGATGGCCAGGTCGTCGTTGCGCCAGCTTTCGATGGTCAGCGTCACGTCCTCGGCGTGCGCCAGCCCGGCCGTGCCGAGAATGCTCGAAGCGAGCAGCAGGCCTTTGATTGTCGTACGGGTCATGCAGGTTCTCCCTTTTTATAAGCGCCGCTTTGGCGCGGTTTGGATCCCGAAGTCATTCAGGCCGAGACGATGTCGATCGCCCGGCGCAAATTCTGTCTGGTCTGGTCGAGCGCCGCTTCCGCCGCCGCAACATCCTTCGCGCCGGAGGCGAGAAGGATTGCGACCTTGACGGAACCGGAAGCCATGGTGATCAGCCGGCCGGCCTCGGCGGCGCTGACGCCGGTGATGTCGGTGACGATGCGAATGGCGCGGCCGTGGAGTTTGATGTTGTCGGCGCGCAGATTGACCATGTGTCCGTCGAGCACGTGGCCGAGATGGATGCCGACCAGTGTCGAAAACATGTTGAAGGCGATCTTCTGGGCGGTGCCGGCGCCCATGCGGGTCGAGCCGGAAATCACCTCCGGCGGCGTCTGCAACAGGATCGCGACATCCGCATCCTGGAACAGGGCAGCACCCGGGTTGTTGGCGACCGCAATCACCCTGGCGCCGAGCTTGCGCGCCTCGTCGGCGGCGGCAAGCGCATAAGGAGTGGAGCCGCTCGCGGAAACGGAAACGAGACAGTCGCCCGCGCCGATGCCGGCCTTGCGCACGTCTTCGCGGGCAAGGTCCATGTCGTCTTCGTAGCCACCCGCGAGATCGCTGAGGCTGGCGGCACCGCCGGCCAGCAGAATGACGATCTGATCCTGGGAAATACCATAGGTGCCCGGAAGTTCGAGCGCATCGGCCATCGCCATCAGACCGGAGCTGCCAGCGCCCGCATAGGCAAGGCGTCCGCCCGACGAAAGGCTTTCGGCCGCAATCGACGCGGCTGCAGAAATCGCTTCGATGGCGCCGTCGACTGCCTTTGCGGCTGCCTGTTGGCCGGATGCGAGCATCCTCAGCGCCAGCGCCGGATGCATAAGATCCAGCCCCTTGGCGTTGTCGTGACGCTCTTCGGTCTTCACTGACGGCATGGGTGGTGTCTCCTCTCGGTTGAAATTAATGCCAAAAAAATACCAATTGTCCAGAAGAATTTGACTTTCGGCGCCTGAAAAAACAAATCAGCTAAATTAGCGTATAAAATTCAATGTATTGCGACGAAATCGAAAGTGCGAATGGATTCAGGCTTGGTTATTGGTATTTTTTTGGTATCCTCAATGGGCGGAGGTGCACATGACACATTACCTGATAGGAATCGATGGCGGCGGAACCAGCTGCCGGGCTGCTGTGGCATCCGTGGATGGACGCGTGCTCGGCCGCGGCAAGGCGGGAGCGGCCAACATTCTGACCGACCCTGAAACCGCACTTGCCAATATCGGTGAGGCCGCGCGCGCCGCCTTCGAGGAGGCCAGCCTTGATCCCGTGGGCATCGCATCCGCAAAAGCAATTGTCGGTGTGGCCGGCCACAATGTCGGCGACGCCGTTCATTACGTGAAGCGCCGCCTGCCGTTCGCGGCCGCCGATATCGAATCCGACGGCCTGATCGCCTTTCAGGGTGCGCTCGGCAACCAGGACGGCGCGGTCGCCATTCTCGGCACCGGCACGATCTACATTCTGCGCCAGGGCGAAACGGTCAGCTATGTCGGCGGCTGGGGCTTTACCATTGGCGATCACGGCAGCGGCGCCCGCATCGGCCATGCGCTTCTTCAGGAAAGCCTGCTCGCCTTCGACAATATCCGTGAGGGCTCCGGGGTCACCGCATCCGTCATGGCCGAGTTCAACGACGATCCGCGCGACGTCGTCGATTTTGCCCGGCTTGCCAAGCCCGGCGAGTTCGGCCGATACGCGCCGCGTGTCTTTGAAGCGGCGGTCGCCGGCGACTCCGTTGCCGTGCGCGTCCTGAAGGCTGCGGCCGCAACCGTCGACGAAGCGCTCGACGTGGTCGTCGCAAGAGGGGCGGAGCGGCTCTGCCTGCTCGGCGGACTGGCGCCGCTCTACCGCCCGTGGCTCGCCGAGCGGCACCAGGCGCTGATCGTCGAGGCGGAAGCCGATGCCTTGACCGGCGCCGTCGCGCTTGCCGCCCAGCGCTTCGGTTCTCAGGCGAGGACCGGCGCATGAGCCATCAGCTCGCATCCATCCTGCCGCTTGAGGGCCTGCAGTCCGGTGGTTCGGGTCCGCTCTATCTGAAGCTCAGGCAGTCGCTCGAAGAGGCGATCCAGTCGGGCAAGCTCAACCATGGTGACGCGCTGCCGCCGGAGCGCGATCTCGCCGACTACGCCAACATCAGTCGCGTGACGGTGCGCAAGGCGGTCGACGATCTCGTGCGCGACGGCCTGCTGGTGCGTCGCCACGGTTCCGGCACCTTCGTCGTCAAGCCGGTCTCCAAGGTGCAGCAGTCGTTGTCACGCCTCACCTCGTTTACCGAGGACATGGCGCGCCGCGGTCTCAACACCCATGCCCGCTGGCTTGAGCGCGGTCTGTTCCATCCGTCACCGGACGAGATGATGGCGCTCGGTCTGCCGGCGGATGCCCTGGTGGCCCGCCTCGGGCGGCTGCGCATTGCCGACGACATGCCGCTTGCGATCGAGCGCGCCAGCATCTCGGCGGAATTCCTGCCGGATCCGCTGGCCGTCACTTCGTCGCTCTACACGGCCCTCGACAAGACGCGCTCGCGTCCCGTGCGCGCCGTGCAGCGTATCTCCGCCTGCAACATCAAGGATCCTGATGCCTCGATGCTCGGCGTCGCCGTCGGCTCGGCCGGCCTGTCCATCGAACGTGTTTCCTATCTTGCATCGGGACGCGTCGTCGAATTCACCCGCTCGCTCTATCGGGGCGACGCCTATGACTTTGTCGCGGAACTGACGCTGTCGGAATCCTAAGGCCGATGGCCCCGCCAAGAAAGGAATTGACCATGCAGACCAATATGCGCCGAGAAATCGACGAGATCCCCGAAGCCGCAGCGCGTTTGCTGGAGCGTTCCGCCGATCAGCTGAAGGCCGCAGGCGCCGCACTGCGCGCCAAGGATCCTGCCTTCCTGGTCACGATCGCCCGCGGCTCCTCCGACCACGCAGCCCTGTTTCTGAAATATGCGATCGAGCTGCAGGCCGGCCGCCCCGTCGCCTCGCTCGGCCCGTCGCTCGCCTCGATCTATGGCGCCAAGCTGAAGCTCGGCGGTGCCGCGGCGATCGCAATCTCGCAGTCGGGCAAGAGCCCTGATATCGTCGCCATGGCCCAGGCCGCGACCGATGCCGGCGCGGTCTCGATCGCGTTGACCAACACGCTGCCCTCGCCGATCTCCGAAGCCTGCACCAACCCGCTCGACATTCTGGCCGGCCCCGAGATTGCCGTTGCCGCGACCAAGTCCTACGTCAACTCGATCGTTGCAGGGCTTGCCGTGCTTGGCGAATGGACGGGGGATGCCGCGCTTCAGCGCGCGGTCGCCGATCTGCCCAATCAGTTTGCCAAGGCGGTCAAGCTCGACTGGCAGGCCTTTGCCGACGATCTCGGCGAAGCCGAATCACTTTATGTGCTTGGCCGTGGACCGGCGCTGGCCATTGCGAGCGAAGCGGCGTTGAAGTTCAAGGAAACCTCGGGCATGCATGCGGAAGCCTATTCGGCCGCCGAAGTGCTGCATGGCCCGGTCGCGCTCGTCGGCGCCAAGTTCCCGGTGCTGACGCTTGCTGCCCGTGACGCAGCCGAAACCTCTGTCGCTGGCATTGCCGACGGCATGGCCGAAAAGGGCGCGGTGGTTCATGTTACGTCAAGCCTTGCCGGCAAGGCCAAGCGCCTGCCGTTCGTCGAGACCGGCCATCCGATCACCGACGCGCTGACGCTGATCCTGCCGTTCTACGGCTTCGTCGAGGCCTGGTCGCGCTCGCGTGGTCTCAACCCCGATGCACCGGCGAGCCTCAAGAAGGTAACGGAGACGAGATGAGCGAGAGGAAGGCAATCACCGGCGCCCGCCTGTTCGACGGCGTCGAATGGCACGACGGCTGCGCCCTCGTCATCGAGGGCGGGCGCGTCAAGGCGATCGTCGCCGTGGCCGACATCCCCGCCGACGCCGAACGGATCGATGCGCACGGCATGCTGCTGGTGCCCGGCTTCATCGACCTGCAGGTCAATGGCGGCGGCGGTGCGCTTCTGAATGAAGAGCCGACCGTCGAGGGCATCCGGCAGATCTGTTCGGCGCATGCCCGCTTCGGCACCACGGCGCTGTTGCCGACGCTGATCACCGACACGCGTGAGGTCCGGGCCGCCACCATCAAGGCCGGCCTGGAGGCGAAGGCGCAGCACGTGCCGGGTTTCCTCGGCCTGCATCTCGAAGGCCCGCATCTCTCAGTGGCGCGCAAGGGCGCCCACGATCCGAAGCTGATCCGTCCGATGGATGATGCCGATCTCGCTGAAATGCTCGACTGCGTCAGGGCGCTTGGCGTGCTGATGGTGACGGTTGCGCCGGAAAACGCCACCAAGGAACAGGTGCGGGCGCTGGCCGATGCCGGTGCCGTCGTCAGCCTCGGCCATACCGATGTCGGCTACGACACCTCCGTCGCCTATGCCAAGGCGGGCGCGCGCACCGTAACCCATCTCTTCAACGCCATGAGTGGTCTCGGTCACCGTGAGCCGGGCGTGGTCGGTGCGGCACTGGCGACCGGCACGCTGCATGCCGGCCTGATCGCCGACGGCTACCACGTCGAGCCGGCGTCCATGGGCGTCGCGCTCCGCGCCAAGGTGGGCCCGGGCCAGATCTTCCTCGTCACCGACGCCATGTCGCCGATCGGTACCGACATGAAGAGCTTCCAGCTCAACGGTCGCGAAATTCTGCGCGAAGGCGGTCGCCTGACGCTTGCCGACGGCACGCTCGCCGGCGCCGACATCGACATGCTGTCGTCGGTCCTCTTCGTGCACGAGAAGCTCGGCCTGCCGGTCGAGGAGGCGCTGCGCATGGCCTCGGCCTATCCGGCCGATGCCATGGGGATCGCCACCCACAAGGGACGGCTGAAGCCCGGAGCGGACGCCGATTTCGTGCTTCTGACGCCGGAGCTCGGCATGGGCTCGACCTGGATCGGTGGAACCCAGGTCTACGCCGCCTGATCGCCTCGCATCAAACAAAAAGCCCCGGAGAGCTGGATGCTCTCCGGGGCTTTTTGTTTTCAGCAAAAGGTCTTCTTCAGCGTGCTGAAAGCTTATCCTTCATCGCCCTGACCGTTGCTGCATCCGTACGGCGGCGATCGGCCGAGACGAAACCCATGTCGATCAGTCGCTGGTCGTGAGCCGGCTCACCACGTGAGCAGGAGGAATGTACCTCGCCGACCGCCACGCAGTCGAGGAGCGCGTCGACGGTCTCGAGCGTGACGCCGGATCCGGGCATGATCGACAGGCGGCCCTTGGCAAGGTCGACGATTTCGCTCAGCCGGTCGGCTGCCTGCGGTGCGCTCTTGGCGCCACCGGAGGTCAGGATGCGTTCGAATCCGAGCTCGACGGCAATCTCCATCGCTTCGCTGAAATCAGCAACGAGGTCGAAGGCGCGATGCAGCGTCATGCCAAGCCCGGCAGCGTGGCCGGTGAGCTTCGTCAGCATCGCGGCATCGAGCCGGCCATCGGCGAGCGACGCGCCGAGCACCACGCCGGCAAGGCCTGCAGCGCGCACCGCGTCGATATCGCGCCGCATCGCATCGAGATCGGCAGCCGAAAAGACGAAGTCGCCGGGTCGCGGGCGGATCATCGCGTAGACGGGTACAGCCGGCGGGCCGGCAAGGGCTATCAGTCCGGGGGCGGGCGTCAGGCCGCCGACGGACAGGGCAGCGCAGAGCTCGATCCGGTCGGCACCACCGTCGATGGCCGCGTAAAGCCCGTCGGCGTCGTCGACGCAGACTTCGAGTTTGATGTCGCTCATGCGGTCTCCTCTCCAAGGCCAAGCAGCGCCGCGCCAATCAGCCCGGGTTCGACGCGGCATTCGCCGCGCACGACAAGCGGTCGGTCGAATTGTCTGAGAATCCGGCTACGGACGGTTTTGTCGATTTCGGCGAGCAGTTCTTCGGAGTTCGAAAGGCCGCCGCCGACCGGCACGATCGTCGCGCCGGTGATGTTGATCACGAGCGCGAGCGGCGAGCTGACGAGGTCGACGAGGAGCTCGACCGTGCGCCTCGCCTCCGCATCGCCTGCCTGCCACGCTTCAATGATCTCATGGCTCGAAAGCGTCTTGCCATGGGCGGTCTGGTGCAGTCGCTCCAGTCCACGCGCGCCGCCGACCGTGTCGACGCAGCGGCGCTGGCCGCAGCCGCATTCGTAAGGCGGGATGGCGATCGGCGGATCGCCGGCTTCCGCCGCGATCGCAGGGCCGTGACCCCATTCGCCGGCAAAGCCGCCATCTGCATTGATCAGCCGGCCGTCGATGACCAGCCCGCCGCCGACGCCGGTGCCGAGAATGGCGCCGAAAACGATGCGATGGCCGCGCCCGGCACCAGCACCGGCTTCGGCGAGCGCAAAGCAGTCGGCGTCATTGGCGATCCTGACGGGCAGATGCAGCGCCGCCTCGAGTTCGGCGACGAGTTCCCTCCCGTCGATGCAGGGAATGTTGGCGCATTTGATCCGTCGCGTTTCCGGGTCGATCACGCCGGTGATCGAGATCGCCACGCAATCCGGGTGGCCGCCTGCCTCGTCCAGAACGGATTCGAGCACTTCGACGAACTGGCGGAAACTGGTGAGCGGCGTCGTTCGGCGGGGCAGCGGAAAGATCCGCTCGCGTGAATGCACGATCGCGCCCTTGATCGCCGAGCCGCCGATGTCGAAACAGACGATCATGCCTCACCCCGGATGATCGCCTCGGCCGAAAGGGCGGCGGAAAGCAGCCTGTCGTCCTGATGATGCGGCGCGGCCAGCTGGAAGCCGACGGGCATTTCAGCGGCTCCCGTTCCGCAAGGTATGGAGACGGCGCAAAAGTCGAGGAAGTTGCCGATCGAGGTGTTGCGCAGCGTTTTCGCGTTGGTCTTGAAGAACAACTCGTCGTCCTGAAGCAGCGGCGCGATCGGCGGGGCGACATGCGGCAGCGTCGGATGGGCGATCAGTTCGTTCGGCCGCAGGCTTTCCACCGTCTCGTGGATCAGCTGGTCACGCGCATCGAGCAGGGCGATGTAGTCGGGCATGGTGATCTTCTCGCCGAGCCTTGTGCGCACGACGACGCGCGGATCGATCGCGCCGGCGTCAGGACCGGAGAGCCGCTCGCGGTGAAGCGCGTAGGCCTCCGCCGTCACCAGCGCGCCGTGCCGGGCCATGAGCTCGAAGATCGCGGAGAAGCTTGGAAAGGCACGTCGGCTGATGCGAACGCCGGCTTTTTCGAGCCGCTTGACGGCATCCTCGAACGCCTCGACGACTTCGGCTTCGGCGTCGTCGAACACCACCGTCTCCGGGATCACCAGCGTGATGCCCGAAAGGTCGGCGCGCCGCACTGTCGGCGCCGTCAGCCCATGCATGGCGGCGTCGAGCCACACGGCGTCCTGGACGGTGTTGGCAAGCGGTCCGAGCGAATCGAGGCTCTCTGCCAGCGGAAAGACGCCCTTCATGGCGTAGCGTCCGCGCGTCGCCTTGTAGCCGACGATGCCGGTAAAGGCGGCGGGAATGCGCACCGATCCGCCGGTGTCGGTACCGATCGCCGCCGGCACCAGACCGGCCGCAACCGCAGCCCCAGCACCTGAAGACGAGCCGCCGGGAATGCGCTCGACGTCGGTGGCGGCCGGGTTTTTCGGCGTGCCGTAATGCGGGTTGATGCCGAGACCGGAAAAGGCGAACTCGCTCATGTTGGTGCGCCCGACGCTGACCATGCCGGCCGCCGCGACGGAGGCGACGACTGGCGCGTCGACTGTTGCCGCGGCATTTGACTTAAGGACGGTCGAGCCGGCGGTGGTCACGCTGCCGGCCATGTCGAACAGATCCTTCCACGCAACCGGCAAGCCGTCGAGCAGACCAAGGGATCGGCCGGCGCGCAACCGCCGTGCCGCCGCTTCCGCATCGCGCCTGGCGCGGTCGCGTGTGCGTTCGGTAAAGACGGCATGGTCGCCATGGGCGTCGATGGCGGCATAGGTCTGATCGACAAGATCGGTGGGGTCGAGTTTGCCGTCCTGCACGAGCACCGAGAGGCCAGCGAGTGTTGTTGGTCTTGTCATGTTGTCCTCCGCCTGTCGCTGCCGTCGCCCCGGCCGCTCTTCTGTATTGTCTAGCATATCGCCGCCCATGGCGTTTTCCATGCTCCACATAGGCGAGCCAGATGAATCTTGCATAAAGACTGAAGCCGCCTGCGCCCATCTCTTGTCGCTGCCTGCCCCTCTGCCTACATGCCTCATCGAGGTTACTGCATGTTTCCCCGATCGTGTCTCGATCAAGGGACAAAACGTGCAGCCATTCAAATCACGACAGCGACCTTGGCGCGCCTGCGGTGGCGTGTGGAGTCGTAAGCTGACACTGGAGGACAATGATGATTTTGGACGCGGCTCGGCTTTCTCTTGCCAATCTGCTGGCGCCCGAGACCCGGTCGGTGTTCTGGAAGGTACTTGGCCTGACGATCCTGGCGCTGGTCGCGCTCTGGTTTGCCGTGCGCGAGCTGTTCATCTGGATGGCGCTTCCCTTTATCGATACGCTGATGCCGGGCACGCCCGCCTGGGCCGGCTGGCTGACCTTCGTCGTCGGGATCTTCGCAAGCCTCGGCCTGGCGCTGGCGCTTGCCCTGCTTCTTGCTCCGGTGACGGCGCTGATCGCCGGCTTCTTCCTCGACGACGTCGCCGAGGTGATCGAAAAGCGCGACTATCCGAACGAGTCTCAGGGCCGGGCGCTGCCGCTTGCCGAAGCGATCGCCGGATCGCTGAAGTTCCTGGGCGTCGTCATTCTCGGCAACCTGGTGGCGCTCTTCCTCTTGCTGGTCCCGGGCGTCAACCTCATCGCCTTCTTCCTCGTCAACGGCTACCTGCTCGGCCGGGAGTTTTTCGAGTTTGCGGCGATGCGCTATCGTCCGCCGGCCGAGGCGCGCCTTTTCCGTGCCAAGCACCGCTCGACGGTGTTTCTCGCCGGCCTGCTGCTCGCAGCCTTCCTGGCTGTTCCCTTCGTCAACCTGCTGACACCGCTCTTCGCCGCCGGCCTGATGGTGCATCTGCACAAGCGGCTTTCGGCAAAGGACCCAGGGTTTTCGCTGACGGGCGGGATGGCGGCCAGGGCTTGATGCCGAGGCTTGAGGGCTGCTTGCTTGACATGCGGCCCGTCGTGGCCAATCTGCCGCCAACGGCGCCGTGAGCGCTGAATTGGAGTTTACGGACATGATGACGACCGACGAGCGGATTACCCATCTCGAGGAAACGGTGGCCCATCAGGCCAAGACGATCGAGGAGCTTTCCGACCAGCTCGCCGAGCAATGGAAGGTGGTGGAGCAGACGCGCGCCAAGCTCGATCGCCTGACCGAACGCTTCCTGTCGCTTGAGGAGCAATCGTTCGACGCGCCGGCAATCACCAAGCCGCCGCACTACTGATCGCCCGCGTGGCACATGTCCAAAGGAAAAGGCCGCCGGTTCTTCTGAACCGGCGGCCTTCTTGTCAGCAGTCAGCCAGGCCTTAGTAGGGGCAGGCTTCGTCGCTCATGTAGTCGTGGACCTGGACCTTGCCGGCAATGATCTCGGCTTTCACCTTCTCCACCGCATCGAGCATCTCGGGCGTGATCAGCGCCTTGTTGTTGTCGTCGAGCGCGTAGCCGACGCCATCTTCCTTGAGGCCGAGGTTGGAGATGCCGAACTCGAACTTGTCGTTCTTGGCAGCGGTGAAGGCTTCGTAGACGGCGACGTCGACACGCTTGAGCATCGAGGTCAGAACCTTGCCCGGCTGCAGGCCGTTCTGGTTCGAATCGACGCCGATGCCGAGCTTGCCGGCATCCGCTGCCGCCTGCAGGACGCCGACGCCCGTGCCGCCGGCGGCGTGGTAGACGACATCCGAGCCCTGGTCGATCTGCGACTTGGCGATTTCACCGCCCTTGACCGGATCGTTCCAGGCGTCCGGCGTGGTGCCGGTGTAGGCTTCGAGAACCTTGACGTCCGCGCCGGTCGACTTGGCGCCGCCGACATAGCCGCAGGCGAACTTGTGGATCAGCGGAACGTCCATGCCGCCGATGAAGCTGACGGTCTTCGACTTGGAGGCGAGACCGGCGAGAACGCCGACGAGGTACGAGCCTTCCTGTTCCTTGAAGACGACCGATTTGACGTTCGGCTTCTCGACGACCATGTCGATGATCGCGAACTTGATGTCGGGATATTCAGGCGCGATCTTTTCGAGCGAAGCCGCCCAGTTGAAGCCGGCCATGACGATCGGGCTGTTGCCGTCGCTGGCAAAGCGGCGCAGCGCCTGTTCGCGCTGGGCGTCGTTGGCGATTTCGAACTCGCGGTATTCGACGCCCGTTTCCGTCTTGAACTTCTCGGCGCCGTTGAAGGCAGCCTCGTTGAAGGATTTGTCGAACTTGCCGCCGAGATCGTAGATGATCGCCGGCTTGATGTCGGCGGCCAGAGCCGTCGCGGACATCATCGAAAAGGCAAAGAGACCGAGAATGGTTTTTTTCATCGTGCAGCCCTGTTGTCGCTATTGATCTTATTGGGTCCTCCCGCCGGCTCCCTGACGAGAGCCTGTCTGCGGAACCCACCCCCTTCTCCTTGGGGCTAGGGTGGCGCATCCTTGCACGGCCACGGCAAAAAAACACTCAAAATTTTTCGGATGGTAAAAATTGAAGCCACAGATGCCGCTACCCGTAAGGCACCGGTTCTGTTGGGCTTTTATGGTTGGGGATAAGTGTGCGCACCCGTCCGGCGCGGCCTCAGGGTTGTGGGCGTCCCGCGCGAAAAACGGTGCGCGGGACGCAGGCCTCGGGCTTTGGTTCAGCAATCGCGCTCCCGTTGCGCGTCGGTTGCGAGCCGGTGAACGCGTCTCTAGTGGCCGATCGGGCAGCTCACCCCGGTACCGCGCAGGCCGCAGTAACCATTCGGGTTCTTCGCCAGGTACTGCTGGTGGTAGTCCTCGGCAAAGTAGAGCGGGCCGGCACTGGCGATTTCCGTGGTCACCGTGCCGCCATGGCCGGAATGCTTCAGCGCCGCCTGGAATGTCGTGCGCGCCGCCTTGGCTTCCGCCAGCTGCTCGTCGTCATAGGTGTAGATCGCCGAGCGGTAGGTGGTGCCGATGTCGTTGCCCTGGCGCATGCCCTGGGTGGGGTCATGCTCCTCGAAGAAGGTCTTGAGCAGGGTGGCGAGCGGAACGGTCTTCGGGTCATAGACGACCAGCACCACTTCGGTGTGGCCGGTGAGCCCGGTCGTCGTCTCCTGGTAGGTCGGGTTGGGTGTCAGCCCGCCGGCGTAACCGACCGCGGTCACGTAGACGCCGGGAATGTTCCACAGCAGCCGTTCGGCGCCCCAGAAGCAGCCCATGCCGAGAAGGATCTTCTTCGTGCCCTCGGGGTAGGGGCCTTTCAGCGGCCGGCCGGAAACGAAATGCGTCTCGGCGGTCGGGATCGCCTCTTCGCGGCCCGGAAGGGCCGTCTGTGCGTCGGGCATGATCGTCTTCTTGTTGAACATGTCGATCAGGAACATCAGCATACTCCTTTCGTCGGTGCGGAGAGGTCTCCGCGATCATCAGGCGGCGAAACGTCCCGCCGCCGGCCGTTTCTTGTATCCGGCCATCCACAGAATGAGGGCGATGAGCGCCAGCACGGCGAAGGCCGGCTGCGTCAGCACCCAGTGCAGGATCGCGTGCCAGATCGTCGGCGCGGTATCGCTGCGCTGCGCAAACTGGACCCAGCTCGCCGTATCGGCGCCGAGCGCTTCGAGATCGTCGCCAAGCGAAGTCATCACCAGTTCGGATGCTGCGACCGACTGGATCGCATCGACGGCGCCGGCAAGCACGGCGGCAAACAGCACGATCGCGCTCGCCAGCCTCAACAGAAACCGCATCGGTCTTCATTCCCTTCGTTCACGGACCGGCGCCAATCGTCGCCGAGGACCACCGGCATCCTCTTCGATCATAGGGAGCTCGTGCAAGGCTGGGGCGGCGAAATATCTGCAGGCGAGCCGATCACCATCAAGACGAAAACGAGGATCGGGGAAGCGTAGCGCTCGTTCTGGCGCAAGAGATAGGCGCGATGGCCGCCGTGCACAATGGGGATCATCGGCCATTCGGTTTCACGAGATGTCAACAATCTGTCAGAAAGCAGTTGATCCCGGAGGAATCATCGGTATATAGACGCGCGTCCGCCGGTTCGAACCGGCAGACACGAAGGGCCTCGCCCTTCCCATCCAGCCGGGTGACCATCGGCTGCTGACGGATGGACAGGTGGCCGAGTGGTTGAAGGCGCACGCCTGGAACGCGTGTATACGTGAAAGCGTATCGAGGGTTCGAATCCCTCTCTGTCCGCCATCACTTTCCCAAAAGCTTTTCGAATCGTCGTTTTCCGGGCTCATTCGCATCGCTGCTCAATTTGCAGATCAGAGTTCGCCGTCGATTGCGATCGTGAGCCTTCGCTGAGCGTGCTTCGCTTCCTTCCAGATTTCGTCGACGATTTCGCCCGCCGTCATGAGTTCGTTTGCGAGACCCACGCCCTGGCCTGCCCAGAGCGGCAGCGCTTCGATGTCCCCCTCGCATTCGGGACCAGCGACGACACACTGGTAGCGCGCAATGTCGCCGCGACGGATTGATGTCGCGACGATTTCCCCCTCGCCGGGGCGCCTGCCATCGGGCGGTTGCCCGGCGGCATCCCAACGGGCGTAGGTCGAATTCTCCAAGACGCGTTGCGCTGCGTCCCAGCCGCCATTGAATACCGTGGTGTAGACCGTGTCGGCGACGCCGGCCGTCAAAATCCGTTGCTGGTATTCGGGGTGGATCGCGACCTCGCGGCTTACAAGGAAGCGGGTACCGATATAGGCGCCGCTTGCGCCAAGGGTGATCGCGGCGGCAAGCCCGCGTCCGTCCGCAATCCCTCCGGCGGCGAGCACCGGAACCCGCCCGCCGACGGCATCGACGACTGCCGGAACGAGAGCCATGGTCGCGATTTGCCCAGCGGGATGTCCGCCCGCTTCCCAGCCTTGAGCAATGATCAGATCCACACCGGCGTCGACCGCGCGCCTTGCCGCAGCGGGTGTTCCGACCATCATCGAGACGAGCGCGCCGGCGGCGTGGATCCGCGAGACATAAGGGGCAGGGTCACCGAACGAAAAGCTGATCAACCGCACGCCTTCTTCAAGGCAGATATCGAGCCTTCCTGTCGGTTCCCATTCCAGGATGATGTTCGCGCCAAACGGGCGCTGTGTGAGGGCGCGGGTACGCCTGATCTCCTGCCTCGCCAATTCGAGATCGTCGAAATAGGAGACCGACAGGCCGATAACGCCAAGGCCGCCCGCGTTGCTAACCGCGGCCACGAGCTCCGGAGACGTCGCTCCACCCATGCCGGCTTGCGCGATGGGGATCGCAAGATCGAGAAGACGACAGAACGCATTGGGCATCGCAACCCCCTGAGACAGGCCTATCGAGGCTGCGACTATACAGCATCATCGGCCCCGACGGGGAGCGTTGCACTTCCCTTGCTGCCGGGACAACGCTGTCAGCTGGCCTGGCCGACGCTGCGACCGCCGGTCGGTGGCATACGAATAATTTGTTCTCTCCGATCCGTTTTGCATATCCCGTTCGTCTTTGCCTTGTCCCAACCAAGGAGATGCTTCCATGACCACCACCCCCGTCACGCTCGTCAACGTCCTCACGGTCGAGCCCGGCAAGCAGGCGCAGCTGATCACGCTTTTGAAGCGCAACATCGACACCGTCATCCGCACGCTCGACGGCTGGCGCACGAGCCGGTTGATCGCCGCCAAGGACGGCGCAAGCGTCGTCATCTATTCGGAATGGGAGACGCCGGCCGCGGTCGAGGCGATGCGGGCCGATCCGAGGATGAAGGCCTATTTCCCTCAGATCCTCGAGCTGGCAAGCCTTCAGTCGGTCGTCGGCGAGATGGTCTTCAGCGACAACAGCTGATGCCGAAAGGATGATCGTCGGCCCCTTGGGGCGCGGCGCGAAAACGACCAGAGCCGGCGGCGGACATTTTCCTCGGCCCACGCTATCGTCCGTCGGCCGGGCGCCCGGAAATATCCTGATGACGAGGCAGACCATGGACAGGCAAGACTTCGAACATCGACTGGCGGAACTGAGGCCGCGTCTGCATCGCTATTGCGCCCGCATGACCGGCTCGACGGTCGACGGCGAGGACGTGCTTCAGGATACCCTGATCAAGGCTCTGCAGGCGCAGGCAGACGGCGCGGCCGTCGACAATCTCGAGGCCTGGCTGCTGCGCATCGCTCACAACACCAGTCTCTATTTCCTGCGCCACCGATCGCGACACCCGATGGTACCGCTGTTCGAAGATCTCGAAGGCGCGCAGCTGCCGGAAGCCGATATCGTCGCCGTCGGTTTCCAGACGTTCCTGCAACTGCCCGAACTGCAGCGCTGCGCCGTCATTCTGAAAGACGTGCTCGGGCATTCGGTCGAAGAGATCGCCGGCATTGCCGACTGCAGCCCGGCGGCCGCCAAATCGGCGCTGCAGCGCGGGCGGGCAGCACTCCGGCAATTGGCCGAGCAGCCGCATGATGCGCGGCTGCCGCTGATGTCGGATCCGGACCGGAAGAAGATGGCAACCTATGTGCGGCTGTTCCAGGGCGGCGACTTCGACGCGATCCGCGCGATGCTTGCCGACGACGTCAGGCTCGAGCTGGTGAACAGGCTGAGGCTCGAAGGACGTGAGAGTACGGGCCGCTATTTCACCCGTTACGCCGAGGAGACGAGGTGGCGCTTCGCGCCAGGTGCGGTCGAAGGGCGTCCCGCCATGCTGGTTTTCGACAGTGCGGGCAACATGGAAAAGCCGGCCTATTTCGTCCTCTTGGCCTGGCATGGTGACCGGATCGTGGCGATCCGGGATTTCCTCTTCGCACCCTACACACTGGAAGGCGTGGACTGGGTTCGTCTCGGCTGACGCGGGTCCCTCCGCCGAACGATAACGCCGTCTCCGCCATTCGTTGACGGATCCGCTCCAGCTTGTGATCTTTGCCGGCGCTCCCATTGCACCAGTCTGGGCGACGGAGCGGTATCGACCGGGCCGGCGCTGATCGCCCAGTGGCGGGGCGCCACCCTTGAGGAGCGGAGATCATGAGCGTAGCGAGCGATGCTCGTTTCTGGGACCGGGCATCGCGAAAATACGCCAGGGGCGCGATTGCCGATCCGGCCGGCTATGAGCGCACGCTCGCCCGGACCCGTGCGCTTCTTCTGCCGAACGACCGGGTCCTGGAGCTCGGCTGCGGCACCGGAACGACGGCGTTTCGGATCGCGGGTGACGTCCAGACCTATCTTGCGACCGATCTTTCCGCCGAGATGATCGCGATCGCCAGGGAGAGATATGCGGCCGAGATGATGCCGCACCTCATTTTCCGGACCGGCACCGCAGAAACGCTAGCGGCCGGGCAGGTGCAATACGACGCCGTGCTGGGGTTCAACTATCTCCATCTCGTCCGCGAGCTCTCAGAGACGCTCGCCAACATCCACGCTCTGCTTGCGCCAAGAGGGTTGTTCATCTCCAAGACGCCCTGTGTCGGCGATATGAACCCGCTCGTCCGTCTCGCGCTGTTGCCGGCGATGCGGGCTCTTGGCCTGGCGCCCTTTGCGGCCAGCTTCGGCGTGGAACAACTGAGCGAATACATGCGCCTTTCAGGCTTCGACATCCTCGCGACCGAAAGTCACGCGACGGCCGGCGACGACGGCCGTCCCTATATCGTCGCCCGCAAGCGGTGAGGCCGGTGCTGTCTCGCCCCGGCCGGCGCAACCTCAGACCGCTTCGGCCGGTTCCGCGGCGTGTGCCCGGTGCAGGAGATCCATGAACGCCCTTGCCTCCGGAAAGGTCCGTGATCCGATCGCGCTGACGGCGATGCCCGGCGTCCAGGAGTTCATGACGGCGGCGCCGGACAATTCCTTGAGCCGGCTAAGGGTAACCTCTTCCTGGCGCTGCGGCATGCCCAGGCGCTCAAGCTGTCGCTGCACCGTGCCCATCATCGTGCCGGTGAGCATCTCGGCCTTCGGCCAGATGACGGTCTCGCCATCGAAGAAGACGAGGTTCCAGATCGTCGCCTCGCTGAGGCGGCCATGGCGGTCGATGAAGGCGGCGTCGTCAAAACCCTGCCGGATCGCCTGGTGCAGGTAGTAGGTCTTGCCGGATTCGCCGACATGCTTGATCGTGGCGAGCGGCCGCTCGTGCTCTACGACGGCAAGCCTGAGCGGTCCCTTCGGACCGTTGGACGGCGGGCCGCTGCGCACGAGCACGGCAAGGTCTCCCTCCATGCTCTCGCGGGTGAATTCGCCCTTGGGCGAAAAGACGGTGACCGCCAGCGACTGGTCCTGAGGGCCGGCGTCGACGGCCTGGCGGATGCGGGCGCGCAGCGTGTCTTCGGGCAGGGCGCGGCCGAAAAAGTCGAGTGAGGCGTTGTGAAGGCGCTTCAGGTGCAGGTCGAGCCCCCGGATCTTGCGGTCCCTCACCTGAATGGCCGTGAAGTGGGCGAAGCCGGCAAAGGCGAGCGGCGAGAGGTCCGCGGCATCGACGGCCTGGCCGTTGAGCGCTGCCGGATAGAGGTTGGTTTCGGTCGACATCATTTTGCTCCTGGGTGCGGTTGCATGAAGGAGCCATAGCTTTAAGGTCTGACAGCGCTGTCAGAGTCAAGAGCGCTTTGAGGGAGCCTAAAGGGCACCGTATGAAGATAGGCGAGCTGTCGAAACGCACCGGCGTCAGCATCAGGATGCTGCGCTACTACGAGGCGGAAGGGCTGTTGAAGCCTGAGCGCACCGAGAGCGGCTATCGCGACTATGACACGACGGAACTCAGGACCGTCGAGCGCATCAAGCTGCTGGGCGCCGGCGGAATGACCCTTTCGACGATCCTGCAGTTCCTCGCCTGCGTGCGCGGCGAAGGCCCGATCTTCGAGCCCTGCGACGAACTGCGTGTGACCCTGCGCCAGCAGATCAGGCTGGTGGAGGAAAGGACGGAGAAGCTGGCACAGAACCGCCAGGTGCTCACAAGTTTCCTGGCGGAGATCGGCGAAGCCTGAGCCTCGCGGCTGAACGAGGCGCGTTCCAGCAAAACACGTCGGTTGAGAAATCGATGAGTTTGCCAAAAAATAGTTAGCCATTGCGCTAAGTGATAGGTCGTGATACTTAGCCTTATGGAACAGTATTCAGACCGATTGGACACGATCTTTCAGGCGCTCGCCGATCCGACCCGGCGCGCCGTGCTTTCGCGGCTTGGCGGCGGGCCGGCTTCGATCAGCGATCTCGCCCGCCCCTTCGACATGGCGCTGCCGTCCTTCATGAAGCACATCCACTTTCTGGAAGACAGCGGGCTCATCCGCACGCACAAGCAGGGCCGGGTGCGCACCTGCGCCCTTGAGAAGGCACAGTTTTCGATGGTCGAGACCTGGCTTTCGGCCCAGCGCGCGCTCTGGGAAGGCCGCGCCGACCGGCTCGAAAAATTCGTCACTGAAAATGAGGAGGAATGACATGATCCGTACGCCCGATCCCGAACTCGACCTGACGATGGCGCGTGTCATCAAGGCGTCGCGCTCTACCGTGTGGCGCGCCTTTACTGATCGGGCGCGCTTCGAGAAGTGGTGGGTTCCGGCGCCAGCAATCTGCAAGGTCGTCGACATGGACCTGAAGCCGGGCGGCAGCTTCGTCACCCGTATCAGCGAAGACGGCGGCGATTTCATGCCGCATATCGATGCCTGCTTCCTCGCCGTCGACGATCGCGAACGCATCGTCTTCACCGACACGCTCGTCGCCGGCTGGCGGCCGGCTGAAAACGCGTTCATGACGGCGATCATCACCCTCAGCGACCATCCGGCCGGAACGCATTATGCCGCCCACGTGATGCACCGCAACGGCGCCGACCGGAAAATGCACGAGGAGATGGGTTTCCACGACGGTTGGGGAACGGTGGCCGCGCAGCTGGCGCGATTGGTCGAGGAAAGCACCCACTGAAGGAGACGCCGCGATGCGCAAGATCGTCCTGCAGATGATGACGACGCCGAATGGCCGGCTCGATGACCCGCTCGCATGGATGGGCACGGTCGTCGAGGATCAATACCGCGCCATCGACCGGCTCTATGCCGGCTACGATACGGTGCTCGTCGGCCGCACGACCTATGAGGAGATGGTTGGCTACTGGCCGGGTGCCCTTGACGATCAGGAAAACGGCGAAACCAACCGCGTCATGGCCAGACGCATGCGCGACTATCGCAAGATCGTGTTCTCACGTACGCCCACTGAGGCGATCAGCCCGTGGCACAACGTCGAGCGCGCCGTGCTTGAGGATGATGCAGCCCTGTCGCGCTACCTGATCGATCTGAAGGCGCGGCCCGGCGGCGATATCCATCTTTCGGGCGGCGTCAGCCTGGCACAGAGCGTGGTCGGCCTCGGGCTGGTCGACCGCTATCACTTCTTCGTCTATCCGGTCTTCTCGCCGGGCGAGCCCTGGTTTGCCAGGCTCGGGCAAACGGAGGCGCTGCGGCTGACCGGCAGCGAAAGCTACGACAACGGTGTCGTCGGCCTTCACTACGAGACGGTGAGCGACGGGACGCCTGCGCGACCGACGACCTTCTCCGAACTTATCGCCTAGAGTTCCCGTTTCAGCGGTTTCTCAGGGCAGAAAGCAGGCGATCGTAGGTCGGCGCCAGCCGCCGCAACGTTTCGGCCGCCGCCCTGTCGTTGCGCACGACCAATGGATATTGCAGCGCGCCGATCAGGCGCGCCTGTTCGTCGGCGACCAGCGCCGCCTCGCGATAGCCGGCGCGCGCAAGGCAGGTGGCGGCGTCGGCGGTGCGGCGGGCCCCGACACGAACGGCAAAATGGATCAGGTGGGCACGCAAGCCCTTGCCGCAACCGCCATCGAGCCGATCGGCGAGCAGCCGGGCTGCCTCGCCATTGCCGAAGCTTGCCGGTGGCATCGGGCGGTCCGTGGTCATCTGGAGCCAATGGATCGCGGCCGGTATCGCGGCTCGGATCATGTCCACCTCAGGGAGCTCGGCGACACGGCGGAAGCCCGTGCGCATCGTAAATGGCGCTCCGTAAGTGAGTGTCTTTGCCTGCCATGCCGCCATGAAATCGCCAATCGGCAGCGACGCATAGGGGTAACCCTGCGGATCGTGCATCAGCACGCGCTCCTCGTCGAGCGCGAGCACAACCACATAGTGGTCCGCTTCGATCGGCCCGGTCATGCCCGGTTGATGCCGCAGGTGCCCCATCTCCACCGGCCCGACCCAGACGGGGCCGTCCCTCAGTGCCGATCTCAGCCGGGATAAGGCATCCTCCGCGTCTTCGCCGTGGCTCGTCTCGCTCGTCCAGCCGAGCGCCTCGAGCGCGCCCTCGAATCCGGCTTCCGGATCCCAGCCATAGGGGTCGAAGAACGGCAGCGAGCCGCCGATGAGCTGCATGCCGAACGGGCTGCCCGTGGCAAATTCGATCACGGCGGTCGAGGGCGCCTGGTCGCCGAACATCATCGCGAAGGAATTGGCATAACAATAGGGGCCGGAGCCCACATAGGGGACGTGCTGCATCTGTCTCACCTTTGATCAGTTGAGGAACGGTTCTGGACGGCCTGGTCTAAGCCTGAATGGGGTAGGCGACGTCGAAACGGGCGCCGGCGCTGCCCGGATAGATTTCGTAGGGACTGCCGAAGCAGGAAAGATCCTTGCTTTGCTCGAACCACGTCTCGATCGCGTCATAGATGCGAAGCACGGCCGGAAAGGTCTCGTGCGCCTCGGGGACAGCCAGATACGCCTCCTGGCCGGCGGGCTGAAGGCGAAGGCTGAGGTCGCCCGCAGGTTCGAGACTGCCTGAATAGGGGATTGCGATCTCGACCAGGCCTTTGCCGTCGTGGTTGACCGGTTCGTGGAAATGCAGCGTCATCGGTCCGCCATCGTCCTTGCCGCATCGGGCCAGATAGCTGCGGATCTCCGCCTCGGCGGTTGCGGTGAAGGCATCGAGCGCATCGACGGTCACATGACCCTGCCGGCAGACAAGCTTCGAAGGCGCCGTCTCGCGGACGCTGACCGCGCCGACCAGCGGGTCGTCGCCGCCGCGCGACTGTCGGGCGATCGCCTCCACCAGTTCGCCCCGCTCCTCCAGCCGACGGGTCTCAGCCTCCAGCCAGGTGCGCAACTCGGCGAGCCGCGCCTCGGGCTGAAGCTCGATCAGGCGCGCGATCCGCGCGATCGGCAGGCCCAATTGCCGCAGCCGGGCGATCAGCCGGGCCCGGCCCGCCTGTTCGGCGGCGTAATATCGGTAGCCGGTTGTCGGATCGACATGCGCGGGTACCAGCAGGCCCTGTTCGGCATAGAGCCTCAGGGCCTTCGGCGACAGTCGGGTGGCGGCGCCGAAACGGCCTGCGAGGAAAAAGGAATCGGTCATGAACGCAATCTGGGGCCTGCCCCAAGGGCGAGGTCAAGGCCCTTGTTTGCCCCGGTGCAGCTATCACCACGCCGGGATCCCCGGAGCAGGGGGGCTGCTCCGGGGTCGGGTCTCAGACGGGCTGCCTTTGGCGCCGATTGAGCAGTTTCAGCGCGACCAGCGTCACCGTTGCCATGGTGAGGCAATAGGCGACGAGCGGCCAGGCCGTATCGCCGCCGAGGAGCAGCACGCTGCCGGTGCCGACGAGACTGACGATCAGGCTCTGGACGGCGAAGTAGAGCGCCACGGCCGTCCCGGCCATCGCGTCGAAGGCCTTGAGGGCTCCGTTTGCCGTCACCGACGCCGTCATGACGATGCCGCCGGCGATGATCCACATCGGCAGCACGAAGGTCGTGAACGACGGGGTGGCGACCGTCTCTCCGATGGCAAGCAGCAGGCTGCCCGACATCAACAGGGCCATGCCCCGGGCAAGGCAGCCGGGAATGCCGAAACGCGCGACAAAACCCTTGGCGAACCGGGTTGTGAGGATCATCACCGCCGCCGCCGTGGCAAAGGCCAGACTGAAGCCGAGTTGCGAATAGCCGGCGCGATCGATCAGCAGGCGCGGCGCCGTCGAGAAGAACACGAAGAACGCCCCCATCGCCGTTGCGAAGCCGAGCGTGTAGGTCCAGAAGGCGCCATCGCGCAGTATGGCTACAAAGGCCGGCTTCGGTTTTCCCGTCGTGACAGTCCGTGTTTCCGACCAGCGCGATAGCGCCTGGCCGAGGGCCGCAAGGCCGAGCACACCGAGCGTCAGGAAGATGGCCTGCCATCCAAAGGCGCCCGATATCAGTGCGCCGGCGATCGGTCCGAGCGCCGGAACGAAAGACAGCATGGCACTGAACAGGCCGTAGATGGTGACCCCCTCGGGGCGTTCGCCATAGACGTCGCGCACGGTGGCAAAGGTCGCGACAAGCGCCGCAGAAGCGCCGGCCGCCTGTATCAGCCGGAGCATCACGAACAGCGAGGCCGAGGTGGTTGCCGAAAGCAGAAGCGACGAGAGCGCAAACAGCGCCGCGCCGCCAAGGAGCACCGGCCGGCGGCCCAACCGGTCGGAGAGGGGGCCGAAAAGCAGCTGCCCCATACCCAGCATCAGCATGTAGAGGCTGAGCGTCAGCTGAACGACGGCAGGCGAGGTGCCGAGAATCTCGGGCATCCGAGGCACGACAGGCAGGTAGATGTCCATGGCGAGCGAGGCCAGGATATCGAAGGGCGCCATCAGCAGGAGAGCTGCCGGCAGCGAATAGGACCACGTAGGTCGATTTTGATCGGGCATGATGAAACATCCGCGCAAATGGGCAACATTCGGCGGCGACCTGCCACGGTCTCAAATATTTGGGATATGAGCCGACAGACGCCGCAACAACTTTTTCGAAGTGTTGTTGCGGCTTACCTGGTTGCTGAAGGGTCGGTCCTCATCCGCGGCTCCTTGGCCAATGCTTTCCGCCCGAGCGTTCCAGGCGGCGATGTCAAATGGTCGCTTCGTCCTACCACCCGTTTTGTCTCTCGGCAATCTCCGCAGGACGGCTCAGGCTTCGGGCCCAGTGTCTTCAAGCGTCACCGTCAGTCGGTTCTCCACGCTCGTGACGCCGATGACAGAGGCTGCGGCATCGCCGGCGCAGGCAATATCCGCTTCGTTCGCCACCTCGCCGGAAAGGATGACGATCCCTCCGAGCGCCATGACGGAGATGTCGCGAATATCGACCAGGGCCGCATACTGGATGAAGCGCAGAACCTTGTCGGCAAGCGCATCGTCGGTCAGGTTCGGATCATCGTCCTGGTGTGCAAAAATGGGTTTGTCGGTCGGCATGGCGGCTTCCTCACACTCTTTCCGAACGCCTGCGACCTGCGAAGGTTCCCTTGAGAGAAGCGCCGGGCACAGCTTGCCGGCAAGGCGCGAACACGGCTATTGCTGTGGGGACCTTTCCCAAGCGCGATGGGTTTGCGGTTCTCCGCGCGCATCCCGCACTTACCTCACGAGAACCGACCACGATGATTTTGGGTCGACGCGCCCAACATCACCAGGGTCCAGGGCCCGCGCATGTCCGATATCTTCCAGAACGTCCTGCCCATCTTCATCCTGATCCTGGCCGGTTGGCTGCTGGTGCGGTCGGGCTATCTGAAGCCCGCCGTCGGCGAGGCGCTCGGAGACTTTGTTTTCCGCGTCGCTGTGCCCATCCTGTTGTTTCGAACGATTGCCGAAGCCGATTTCAAGGATGGTTCGCCCTGGCCGCTCTGGGTCGCCTATTTCTCCGGCGTTGCCGTCACCTGGACGGTCGGTCATCTGGCCGCGACGCTGGTCTTCGGCCGTGACGCGCGCGTGGGCGTGCTGGCCGGCGTATCCTCCGCCTTTGCCAACACGGTTTTCATCGGCCTCCCGCTGGTGTCGCGCATCGTCGGCGAGGAGGGGATCGTGGCGATCTCGATCCTGCTTTCGGTGCATCTGCCGATCATGATGATCGCCGGCACGCTGCTGATGGAGCGGGCCGAGCGCCGAACCAGTGGCAAACCCGGTCAAAGCCCGCTGCAGCTTCTTGGGGGCGTGGGGCGTAATCTGGTGCGCAACCCACTGGTGATCGGGCTGGTCTGCGGTGCCGGATTCCATCTGATCGGCCAACCGCTTGGCGGACCGGTCAAGACCGTCGTCGATCAGCTGGCGTCGATGGCAGCACCCGCAGCGCTGATCTCGATCGGCATGGCGCTCGACAAGTATGGGCTGGCCGGCAACATCGGGCTTGCCTCGTTCACAAGTGCGCTGAAGCTTTTGGTCATGCCGGGTGTCGTCTTTGCCGCCTGCCATGTTCTTGGCCTCAACGACAACTGGACGACCGCGCTGGTGCTGACCTCGGCGGTACCGACAGGCGTCAACGCCTGGCTGATCGCCAATCACTTCAATGTCGGCCATGCGCTCGCGTCTTCGACGATCACGCTGACCACGGCGCTCGGCGTCATCAGCGTTTCGATCTGGGCCTATCTGCTGGTCTGATCGTTCGGGTTTTCAGGAAAGAGTTTCGCCGCAAAACGCGCCTGCCTGGCCCGGTCCGCGTCGGCCGCTGCTACGGCAGGGCGCTGGGGGGTCAGTATCCGGTAAAACGAAAAAGGCCCGGCGCGGGCCGGGCCTTTCGGAAGGTCGGTGTTCGACCGTCTGAACTTATTGAGCCGGTGCCGGCTGGCCTTCGGCAGGCTTGGCTTCGGTTGCCGGTGCGGCCTGGCCTTCAGCCGGCTTGGCTTCCGTGGCAGGTGCAGCCTCAGCCGGCTTGGCGCCTTCTGCGCCTGCGGCCGGAGCGGCTTCTGCGGCGGCAGATGCATCCGGCAGTGCTGCCGGTGCGTCGGCCTGTTCGCGCAGCCAGGCAATCAGGTTGGCGCGCTCGTCCGGCTTCTTGACGCCGGCAAAGCCCATGGCGGTGCCCGGAACGTGCTTCTTCGGTGCTTCGATGAAGTAGCTGAGGTGGTCGTAGTCCCAGACGACCTTGCCGCCTTCGGAGAACGTCTTCATGCCAGCCGAGTAGCTGAAGCCCTCATGCGAAGCGATCGGGCGGTTGACGAGGCCCCAGAGGTTCGGACCGACTTTGTTTGCGCCGCCCTTGTCGGCGGTGTGACAGCTCGCGCATTTCTTGAATACGGTCTCGCCGGCAGCAGCGTCGGCCTTGAGCAGCAGCGGCTTGATATCGACTTCGACTTCCGCGGCGCCACCGGCGCCGGCTTCAGACGTGCCCTCTTCGGCAACGATCGTGAAGCCTTCCTTCTCGGGAGCCTCGGAGTGGAAAATGCCTTCCGATGCAATGGACACGGACATCAGAACGAAGACCGTCCCCAGAAAGGCACCCACGCCCATGTTCACATATGAATTCATCTGCAAACGCTCCCTTTGCCACCGGCGCAAACAAAAACCCGGCCTATCTTGAAATCGCGCGGAACCTATGTCTTTTGGCTCTGCGTTGCAACAGTGATTATCGGCCCCTAACTGAGACTTATTGACACTTTCAGCGGGGTTTTTGAAGGCCAGATCATGAATCGCAAAAATTCAGCTAAAGCCATCGTGCTCATCCCGGCACGCATGGCCTCGACACGTCTACCGGGCAAGCCGCTCGCCGATATTTGCGGCCTGCCGATGATCGTCCAGGTGGCAAAGCGCGCAAGCGAGGCGGATGTCGGCCGCGTGGTCATCGCCGTCGACGACCAGAGTGTGCTTGAGACGGTCAAGGACGCCGGCTTCGAAGCGATGATGACCCGCATCGACCATCTGTCGGGATCCGACCGGATCTACGAAGCGCTCATGAAGGCCGACCCGGACGGCGAGGCCGAGATCGTCATCAACGTGCAGGGCGATCTGCCGACGGTGGAGCCTGCCTCCATCCGTGCAGCGCTGAACCCGCTCGAAAATGCCGCCACCGACATCGCGACGCTGACGGTGGCGATCACCGAAGAGAGCGAGAAGACCAATCCGAACATCGTCAAGGTCGTCGGTTCGCCGCTCTCCGATGCGCGGCTGCGCGCACTTTATTTCACCCGTGCGACTGCCCCTTACGGCGAGGGTCCGCTCTATCACCATATCGGCCTCTACGCCTACCGCCGCAAGGCGTTGGAGCGCTTCGTCTCGCTAGCCCCGTCGGTGCTTGAGCGTCGCGAATCGCTGGAGCAGTTGCGCGCGCTCGAGGCCGGCATGCGCATCGATGCCGAAATCGTCGATTCGGTGCCGCTTGGCGTCGATACGCCTGTCGAGCTGGAAAAGGCTCGCCGCATCCTGTCCGCCCGCACCAACTGACAAGAACCCGAGAAGGAAGCTACCGTGACCGTCAAGACCAACAGGATTTCCTTTCAGGGCGACTACGGCGCCAATTCCGACATGGCCTGCCGTGACATGTTCCCGTCGATGGAGCCGCTGCCCTGCCAGACCTTCGAGGATGCCTTCGTCGCGGTCGAGAACGGTGAGGCGGATCTGGCGATGATCCCGATCGAAAACACGATCGCCGGCCGGGTCGCCGACATCCACCACCTGCTGCCCGAATCCCGCCTGCACATCGTCGGCGAGTACTTCATGCCGATCCGCTTCCAGCTGATGGTGCTACCGGGTGTCACCCGCGACGAGATCCGCACGGTACACAGCCACATCCACGCCCTCGGCCAGTGCCGCAAGATCGTGCGTTCCAATGGTTGGAAGCCGATCGTCGCCGGCGACACCGCGGGCGCTGCCAAGCTCGTTTCGGAAAAGGGCGATCGCACGATGGCAGCGCTTGCGCCGCGGCTTGCAGCCGATCTTTACGGCCTCGAAATCATTGCCGAGAACGTCGAGGATAGCGAAAGCAACGTCACCCGTTTCGTCGTGCTTTCGCGCGAAGACGTTCGCGCCTCGCGCGCAGCCGACGACGAGCTGATCATCACCACGTTCGTGTTCAATGTCCGCAACATCCCGGCGGCGCTCTACAAGGCCATGGGCGGTTTTGCCACCAATGGCATCAACATGACCAAGCTCGAGAGCTACCAGCTCGGCGGCAAGTTTGTCGCGACGCAGTTTTATGCCGATATCGAGGGACACCCTGACGATATCGGCGTGCGCCACGCCATGGACGAGCTGCGCTTCTTCTCCGAAAAGGTCCGTATCCTCGGCACCTACAAGGCGCATCCGATGCGCGGCGTACTCTAACGAACTCGGCGAAGCCCGGAAGCGGGCTTCGCCCTGTGTTTCAATGCGCGTTCCTCAGGAGGCTCGCTCGGCCCGCGCCATGCCGTGCGCAATGAGGCGATCGATGATCTCGGGATAGCTCACGCCGCTCGCCGAAAGCGCCTTGGAATACATGCTGATATTGGTGAAGCCGGGAATGGTGTTCACCTCGTTGATGACGAACCGCATGTCCGGCGTGAGAAAGAAATCGACCCTCGCCATGCCATCGCAGCCAAGCGCCCTGAAGGCCTTGGCCGCCGCATCCCGCATGCTTGCCTCGATTTCGGCTGGCAGCTCGGCCGGCACCTTGAGCGCGGCACCGTCCTCGTCGATGTATTTGGCATCATAGGTATAGAAGCCGTGGCTTTCGGCCGGCACGATCTCGCCAGGCCGAGACACGAACAGGCCGCCGGCGACGTCTTCGAGCACGCTGAACTCGACCTCGCGACCGCGGATGAACTCCTCGGCAAGCAGGCTGTCGTCATGCCGGAAGCCCTCGGCGAGGGCGGGCTTCAGCTCCTGGCTCCCGGAGACCTTTCCGACGCCCACCGAAGACCCCTGCCGGGCGGGCTTGATGATGAGCGGGCTTCCGAGTTCGCGTTCGAGTGTGGCAAAATCGGGAGTGGTCTCTTCGGTGATGGTCAGCGACCGGGCGACCGGCAGGCCCGAAGCCCGCAGCAGCCGCTTGGTGATGACCTTGTCGAGCGCCGTGGCCGAGCCGAGAATGCCGCAGCCGACGAGCGGCACGCGCGCCACCTCTGCAAGACCCTGCACGGAACCGTCCTCGCCGTAGAGGCCGTGCAGCACCGGGAACAGGGCGTCGATCGTGCCCGCGACGGCCATGCGGCCGTCCGTGCCGATCCCGATCATGCGCCCGCGCCCGCCGGGAACGAGCGCGAGTTCGGTGCCGGTTTCAGGCTTCGACAGCACGCCGTCCTCGAAACGGCTGAGCAGCCAGCGCCCGTCGCGCGTCACGAAGATCGGAACCGCGTCGTATTTTTCCGGCGAAAGCGCGCCCATCACATTGGTGGCCGAAAGCACGGAAATGTCGTGTTCGGTGGAGCGGCCGCCGAACAGCACGGCGATCCGCGATCTGGTGGAAGACATTGTCATCAGGAACTCCGGGGAATGTTGTATTTGGGATTTCAGTGGCCGACCGCGATGCCGCGATGGGCAAAGAAGCGCTCGAAGACGGCTAGCGGCAGCTGGGCATGCTGCTGGCTTGGCCGATCGTGGCCGGACGGGTTGTGGAAGCGCACGCTTTCGGCGGAGGCCGCGGTGACCAGCACCAGATGCCCGCCCTTGGAGGGTGGGGTCTGGTCGGGAAAGCGGATCGAGGGATGCACCGAGGCGATGAAGTACGGCCGGCGGGAAAGGATCTCTGGAATGTTTGCGGTCTCGACAGCCGTCATCACCTCGGCCTCCAAACCGAAGCGATCGGCGACAAACCGGACGAAGGGCGCATAGATCAGTCCCTTGATCGAACCGCCATCCTCGCTGACCACGTAACCGCCATAGGCGGTGCAGGCGCGGGCAAGCGACAGGATGGGGTGAAGCTCTCCGCGCGCAGCCAGGATCATCTTCAGGCACGCCATGCCGCAGACGTTGACCGCCCACTGCACATATTCCTCGACCGTATCGGCGCCGGACTGGCGCCAGAGCGGATCGCTGAGCAGGGCCGATGGGCCGTCCTCCAGGACCGCAGAGGTCATCTCCGCCGTTTCCCATTGGCTGAAGTAGGGCACTGTCGTCATTGGCGGTCCTGTCCTCATGTGTTCGGTCAAGGTCGGCAAGGGTTGAAAGTGGTCCGATAGATATACGATAATGTCGACATCTTAAGAGCCACTGTTGTCGAGCCCTGTGGGCCACTTGGGGGATCCGCCCATGAAACTGCAGCGCCGGCGTGAAAGCCCATCGGCCGGCTTTCGCCCGAGACTCGATCCCTCCTCGCCGGCGTCTCTGGCGCGCCAGCTCTATCTGGCGCTACGCGAAGCGGTCGCGGACGGCCGGCTGGATGCGGGGCAGCGATTGCCGTCCACGCGCCTGGCGGCGCACGAATGGACGCTGTCGCGCGGCACGATCGCCGAGGCCTATGAGATCCTGATTGCCGAGGGCTACGCCATCGCGCGCCACGGGTCCGGCACCTACATCCTTGCCGGCTCTCCCGATCGGATCGAGACAGTCGGCGAAGCCCGCGAACCGGCAACCCAATCGAGCAGCCGCCGCATCTCGGGCGCCGTGACAACGGTGCTGACATCCGGCCCGAGCCTCGAGCCGCAGCGTCCCCTGCCATTTGCCACGGGCCGCATCGCCCATGACGAGCGCACGGCGGGATTGCTCAACCGCATTGCCGGCAGGCACATGAACTATGCCTTTGAAGGCTACGGCGACATTCAGGGCGAGCCTGATCTTCGCGCCGCGATCGTCGCGCATCTCGCCGTTTCACGCGGCGTGCGCTGTTCGGCCGAGCAGCTGTTCATCACCGCTGGCACGCAGCAGGCGCTCGATCTCGCCTTTCGCGTCCTCGCCTCGCCCGGCGACACCGTCATTGTCGAAGACCCCTGCTATCCGCCCGCCCGCCAATGTCTGGCGCTCAATGGCGCCAAGGTCGTCGGCCTGCCTGTCGATCATGATGGCATCACGACCGGGGAACTGGCGGCCGGCTCGGTCGCGCCGCCAGCCCTGTTCTATGTCACCCCGTCGAACCAGTATCCGGTCGGGGCGGTTCTCTCCCTGCCGCGGCGGCTTGAGCTTCTCGCCTATGCGCGCGAGCATGGCTGCTGGATCGTCGAGGACGACTACGACAGCGAGTTTCGTTACGACGGACATCCGATCGCCTCGCTGCAGGGACTCGATCAGGCCAGTCGCGTCCTTTACACCGGCACGTTCAGCAAGGCCCTGCTGCCGAGCCTGCGCCTCGGCTACCTCGTCGTCCCGACCGATCTGGTGCCGGTGTTCAGAGCGGTGCGTCCGGCGCTTGATCGCTGCCCGCCGACGTTTCAGCAGCGCGTGGTCGCAGACTTTCTGAACGAAGGATATTTCCCGGCGCACCTTCGTCGGCTGAGGGAACGGCTGCGAACATCGCGCGACCTGCTTGCGGGCCTCTTGAAGGACCGCATCGGCGAGCATCTGACTGTGGTGCTTCCGGATCAGGGGATCAATCTGACCGCGCGCAGCACCGGCACATGGCAGAGCGATATGGCCGTCTCCACGGCGGCGCTGGCAAGGGGCGTCGTCGTCATGCCGCTCTCCCGGATGAACGTGTCTTCGTCCGATACGTCGCGGTTGCTGCTCGGGTTTTCCGGCCTGTCGGAAGACGAGGCCGATCGCGGCACGGCGCTTCTGGCAGAGACCTTCAGGTGCGGAAAATTCTAGAACGCCGCCCCTTGTCGCAACGCTGGGGGATGTCGAGCGATCGGGAAAACGTGCCCTCATTTCAGGCGAAATGAAACTTTTGGTTGTTGTGCCGTGCGCCACTGCAGTCACAAATTTGTCATGCAGAGCGCCTTTTGCAGTGGTCCAGACACCCAAGTGTGCGGACGCTCGTACCGAATCCGCGCGAGAATCATTGGCTTCCCTGCACGAGGCTCCTGATAAAAATGGCGGAAGTTCGTTAACCGGCTACGCGTCTGGCGCATGCCTAGTTTGCAATCGTGGCGCTACACAAATTTTAGGCAAATGCCTACTTAGCGCCCGTACAAGTAAGGAGTTTAAAGATGAAGATCCGTCAGAAGATCATGGAATATGCGAAGACCCGCCGTGCAATCCGCGAGCTGAATGCTCTCGACGACCATGCACTGAGCGATATCGGTCTGTCCCGCTCGCAGATCCAGGCTGCCGTTTACGGCCGCTAATCAGCACCATTCGCGCATCCCGCCGCCATTGAGCTGGCGGGATGCGCGCCGCATACGCTCTCGATCACGAATCGTAGAGGCAGACGCGCAGCCGGTGACCATCCGGATCGAGCGCGACGAAAGTCGGACCGAAATCCATCTCGGTCAGGTCCTGCGCAATCGGCAGGCCCTTTTCCTTCCAGTCTTGATAGTGCGCGCGCACCGCGCCCTCGTCCTCCACCATGAAAGCCAGCTCCGAGCGATGGCCGGATGCCGTCGGCTCCGGCGCGACCGTGTGTTCGGCCCAGAGTCCGAGCGTGAACCCGCCGGGCAATTCGAAGGATGAAAACGTCTGGTAGGTGACGCTTGGTTCCTGCGTGAGAACCTGGCGATAGAAGTCCACGCTTGCGAGTGGATCCTTGACATAGAGAACGATGAGATTTGCCTTGGCCATGCTGTTTCCTCCGTGTTGCAGGAGTTGCAGGCTAGGAGCAGCCACTGCCAAATTCCGTCAGCATGGCGCGGCGGGGGTCAGGACCCGATCGTCTGGCGCCTTGTTGTCATGTCCTGGCTGGCGCGCCAGTCCTTCATCAGGACTTGCCGGCGGCGGGGATAGCGCGCTTCGGTCACCGTCATCCGTTGCATGCGGTCGGCGCGAAAGTGGCGGAAGTCCAGCCGCAGTTCGCACCAGGCCATGACCATGCGGACGTTTTCAAAGAAGCCGAGCGCGAAGGGCCAGATGGTGCGCTGCGTCGCGCTGCCGTCATTGTCCACGTAGTCGAGTTCGACCTTGCGCTCGTTGCGGATCGCGCGCCGAAGGGCCGAGATGTCGATGCCGTTGGTGGCCGGCGGGCTCGGCCCGACGAGCAGGGTGGAACTGTCGAGCTCCTCGCGAAGCTCGACCGGCAGCACGGCGGCGATCTTGGCAAGCGCATTCGCCGCCGCTCCCGCCAGATCGTCATCGGTGCGCTTGGAAACCCAGCGCGAGCCGAGGACAAGCGCCTCGATCTCTTCGGCAGAGAACATCATCGGCGGCAGCATGAATCCGGGTTTCAGCACATAGCCGAGCCCCGGCTCGCCCTCGATATGGGCGCCCTGCGCCTGCAGGCTGGCGATGTCGCGATAGAGCGTTCTGAGGCTGACGCCGGTTTCTTCCGCCAGCCTCTGGCCGCTCACCGGCTGGCGATAGCGCCTGAGCACCTGCAGTAGATCCAGCAGCCGTTCGGAGCGGGACACGGTCGAACTCCCTGCAATCGTCGCGTCAGGTCCGCTCGCCCCAGGCGAGCCAGTCGCGCATCAGCTGATGGGCGATCGCGCCCTTCGGCGGTGGAATGTGGGCGTCGCCGGTGTCGGCGACCCCGGTCGAGCGCTCGAGCATTGCCGTCGTTTCCTCGCGGGTGAACCAGCGCACGTCCTCGAGCTCCTGCTCGTCGCGCTTGATGACCGTCGACTTCGCCTCGGCATAGCAGCCGATCATCAGCGTGTGCGGCATCGGCCAGGGTTGCGAGGCATGGTAGCGCACCCGACCGATAAGGATGCCCGATTCCTCCATCGTTTCGCGACGCACGGCGTTTTCGATGGTCTCACCCGGCTCGACGAAGCCGGCCAGGCACGAATACATGCCCGGTGCGAAATGCGGGCTGCGACCAAGCAGGCAAAGATCGCGCTCAAGGTCGATCGTCATCATGATGACGACGGGATCGGTGCGCGGAAAGACCATCTGGCCACAGGCGGTGCAGACGCGGCGATAGCCGCCGGCCTTGCCTTCCATCGGTCCGGCGCAGCGGCCGCAGAAGCGGTTGTTGGCGTTCCAGGTGATCAGGCTCGACCCTTGTGCAAACTGGCCGAGCAGTTCTTCCTGAAGCATTTGCTGGCGATAGAGCGTGCGGCCGTCGGCGATCTTGAAGGGCTCCACGATCGTCTCTTCGGTCAGCCCCGTCGGCACCGCCAGCCGCGGCTCGCCATTTGCAAGGTAGCCGAGCAGGATGGTCTCGTCGAGGACCGGCTCGAGCCCGTCCAGCTCATAGGCCGCAAACAGCGGGTCGATGATTTTCTCGTCATGCTTGACGATCAGCTTCGATCCCGAAAAAGCGAGGAAATGCGCACCCGGATGCTTGAGCGCCTTTTCGATACAATCGTCCGAGCGATGCTCGGACTGGCGATCCAGATGGTTTTCGGAAAAGGCGACGAGTGTGCTTGGCTCTGGATGCGGGCTTCGAAGGTCAAAGATCGATTTCGTCATGTTCAGAGATTTTCCAGAATGCGCGCTGCTAAGGTCTGATGGTCTTTCTCGTCCCAGGGCTCCGACTTGCCGAACCCCCAAACCGGCCCCGGCCAGTTCGGGTCGCCGTCGCTGCGGGCGATGATGTGCACATGGAGCTGCCGGACAATGTTTCCCAATGCGCCGATGTTGATCTTCTCGGCCCCCGTGACCTTCTTCAGGGCGCTCGCCGCCATGTTGGTCTCGAAGGTCAGCATCGTCTGGTCGAGCGGCGTTAGGTCGAAGATTTCCGAGATGTCTTCCCGCTGCGGAATGAGGACGAGCCAGGGCCAGCGGCGGTCGTTCATCAGCCGCATCTGGCACAGTCCGATCGAGGCGATCGGAATGCCGTCGCGTTCGAGCCGCTCGTCGAGGGTGAAGGTCGTCACGGGGTCTCCTCTGACAATGACACGTCGGGCAATGACAAGGGATTCGCCTTGTTTTGCATATCGATATCAGTTTTTTGACGGCTTGGCTTGCATTTGCTTTCGATATTGCCGATATGGAAGCCGGGAGGTTGGTGGTGGACGAGCCACTCGCCAACCGGGTCAGGTCCGGAAGGAAGCAGCCCCAACGAGCTCCGGCACGGGTCATCGTGCCAGCCTCCCACCTTTTCCGTCCTGTCGGGACACGAGTTCGAACAGCGGCAGGGTCGATGAGCGACGATACGTCCATTTCATCCGTTGAGAAACCAGCCGCCTATCGCGTCTTGGCGCGCAAGTACCGCCCCAAGGATTTCTCCGACCTCATGGTCGGCCAGGAACCGATGGTGCGCACGCTCACCAACGCGTTCGAGACCGGCCGCATCGCCCAGGCCTATATGCTGACCGGGGTTCGCGGGGTGGGCAAGACCACCACCGCCCGCATCCTTGCCCGCGCTCTCAATTACAAGACACCGGATGTCGACCGCCCGACGATCGATCTCAGAGTGCCTGGCGAGCATTGCCAGGCGATCATGGACGGCCGCCATGTCGACGTCATCGAGATGGACGCAGCCTCGCACACCGGCATCGACGATATCCGCGAGATCATCGAGCAGGTGCGCTATCGCCCGGTTTCGGCGCGCTACAAGGTCTACATCATCGACGAAGTGCACATGCTTTCGACCCAGGCCTTCAACGGCCTGTTGAAGACGCTCGAAGAGCCGCCCGAGCATGTGAAATTCATCTTCGCCACCACAGAAATCCGGAAAGTGCCGATCACGGTGCTGTCGCGCTGCCAGCGCTTCGACCTGCGGCGCATCAGCGCGTCCGATCTCGTCGGCCTGTTCTCGACGATCCTCGGCAAGGAAGGCGTGTCCTTCGATCCGGAAGCGCTCGCCATGGTCGCCCGTGCGGCCGAGGGCTCTGCGCGCGACGGCCTGTCGCTGCTCGACCAGGCGATCGCCCATGGCGGCGGCGCGGTCGAGGTGGAGACCGTGCGCTCGATGCTCGGCCTTGCCGATCGGGCCCGCATCGTCGATCTGTTCGAGCATGTCGTCAAAGGCGATGTCGCCGCGGCCTTGCAGGAATTCACGGCCCAATACGAGGCCGGCGCCAACCCGACGGTCGTCCTGACGGACCTTGCCGATTTCACCCATCTGGTCACCCGGATGAAATACGTGCCGGAGGCGGTCAACGACCAGTCCCTGAGCGAGATCGAGCGCACCCGCGGTGCTGTTTTCGCCGAAACCGTTGCCGTCACGGCGCTCTCGCGCATCTGGCAGATGTTGCTGAAGGGCATACCGGAAGCCGAAAGCTCGTCGCGCCCGGCCGGTGCTGCCGAGATGGTGCTGATCCGGCTTGCGCACGCAGCCCATCTGCCGTCGCCGGAAGAGGCTGCAAGACGCGTTCTGGAGCTCTCCGGCAATGATGGCGGCGGCGCTCGCTCCGCCCCTTCTGGCGGCAATGGCGGCGGGGCGCAGACCTCGGCCTCCGTCGCGGTGTCGGCGCAGGCGATGCCGGTGCAGCGCCCGACGAGCAACGGTGCGACCATGCTGCGCGCCGTGCCGGATGTGGCGCCGCAGCCCCTGCAGGTCGGCCGCATCGAGGAACGGGCGCTGGCGGCGCCTGTCGTAAAGCCGCAACCTTCCGTGCCGGTCAACTCCATTTCCGATATCGCCGACCTCTGCGCCAAGAACCGCGACATCAAGCTGAAGACATTGGTGCGCGGCTTTTTGCGGCTGGTACGCATCGAACCCGGCCGCCTCGACGTCAACGTCTCCGACGACGCACCGAAGACATTGCTTGGCGAACTGGCCGTCAAGCTCAAGGAATGGACCGGCGTTCACTGGATCGTCAGCTTCAGCCGCGAGGCCGGGGAGCCGACGCTGATCGAGGCGGAACAGCGGGCCCAGGAGCAGCGCGTCAACGATGCGCGCCAGGACCCGGATGTCGCCGCCATTCTCGCCCGTTTCCCGGGCGCCAAGATCACCGACGTGCGCATTCGCGCCGTTGAAGAAGAGGTCGAGAGCCCCGCTCCGGCCACAGCCGAATCGGCCGATGGCGATATCGTTCCTGGCGACGATATCGAATAAAGTCATCGACCAGCACCAAAGCAGGAACAGGAGACGACGATGCGCGACATCATGGGGATGATGGGCAAGGTCAAGGAAATGCAGGCCAAGATGGAGAAGATGCAGGCGGAGATCGCCGCACTCGAAGTCGACGGCACCTCCGGCGGTGGTCTGGTGACCGTTCGTCTCGACGGCAAGGGCACCTTGAAGAGCCTGAAGATCGACCCTTCGCTTTTCAAGGAAGACGACGTGGAGATCCTCGAGGACCTGATCGTCGCCGCCCACAAGGATGCCAAGGACAAGGCCGAGGCCGTGCAGGCGGAAAAGACCCGCGAGCTGACCGCCGGCCTGCCGATCCCGCCCGGCATGAAGCTGCCGTTCTGATCGGTTCCCGGCCGTATCCGCAAACGCGTGAGACGTTCACCGGCCCTGGTCGGTTGATGTTGTGATCGTGACCCGGATCTTCGGCAGCGCCAGCGGTTCGTCCCTCTGGCGCTTGCCCGCCTGAAAGTCCAGCACTGCCCGCACTGGCACCGACGGCAAAGCGTGGTAGATTGCCGCGTCCTGAGGAGGATCGCGCATGTCGCTTGCATCCCTGCTTGTATTCGCTGGCGCCCTGCTGGTTGCGGCCGGCTCGCCCGGTCCGAGTGTCGCGGCACTCGTCGGTCGCGTGCTGTCCAAAGGGGCGCGCGATGTGCTGCCCTTCCTCGTGGCGCTCTGGATCGGCGAAGCGATCTGGCTGTCCTTCGCGGTGGCGGGCCTGGCGGCGATTGCCGAAAGCTTCCACCTGCTCTTCGTCGCCATCAAGTGGCTCGGCGTTGCCTACCTGCTCTATCTCGCCTGGAAAATGTGGTCGACGGAACCGGAAATGCCGGGCGATCACCTGCCGCAGTCGCGTTCGTCCGGCAAACTGTTCTTCGCCGGCATCACCGTCACGCTCGGCAATCCCAAGGTGATGATGTTCTACGTCGCCCTGCTGCCGTCGATCATCGACCTTCATGCGGTGACGCTTTTGGGGTGGATGCAATTGGTAGTGACGATGCTGATCGTGCTCGTCATCGTCGATTTCGGCTGGGTGGCAATGGCCTCCAAGGCGCGCTCGTTCCTGAGGAGCCGGCGTGCGGTGCGCATCGCCAACCGGACGAGTGCCGCAACGATCGCCGGTGCGGCTGTGGCGATCGCGACGCGGTAAAGCGCCTGGTCGGTATCCGCCGGGCGTTCGTCGAAGACGATTCCGTTCCGGGCCGATATCGGCTAAAAGCGCCGCATGGCAAAACGAGTCACCGGCCCCGAAATCGAAAAACTCATCCAGCTCCTGGCGAAAGTCCCAGGGCTCGGCCCGCGCTCCGCAAGGCGGGCGGCACTGCATCTCGTCAAGAAGAAGGACCAGTTGCTCGGTCCGCTCGCCGAAGCGATGGGTGAGGCGCACCGCAAGGTCAGGATCTGCTCCTGCTGCGGCAATGTCGATACGATCGACCCCTGCACGGTCTGTTCCGACGAACGCCGCGACCAATCGGTGATCATCGTCGTCGAGGACGTGTCCGACCTCTGGGCGCTGGAGCGTGCCGGCGCGCTGAACGCCGCCTATCACGTGCTCGGCGGCACCCTATCGCCGCTCGACGGCGTCGGCCCTGACGATCTCAACATCAAGGGCCTCGTGCAGCGCGTCGCCAATGGCGGCGTGCGCGAACTGATCATCGCCGTCAACGCCACGGTCGAGGGGCAGACGACAGCCCATTACATCACCGACCAGTTGGAAGGCATGGAGGTGAAGATCACCCGGCTTGCCCATGGCGTTCCGGTTGGCGGTGAGCTCGACTATCTCGACGAGGGCACGCTGGCCGCGGCCCTTCGCGCCCGCACGACGATCTGAAGGGATGCCGATGTCTTTGAAGTCTCTGGTTCGTTCCTGGTTTGCCGGTCTTGCAGGGGCGGGTAAGCCGCGAAAGCACCTCTTTGCGGCCGTCGCCGCATTCTTTGCTCTTTCCCTCCCCGTACATGCCGCCACCAAGGCGGATGTCGAGGCGCAGTTCCGCACCTGGCTCCAGAGTGACCTTTGGCCGGAAGCGCAGAAATCCGGCATTTCCGCCGGGTCCTTCAAGGCGGCTTTCGCCGGCGTGACGCTCAACTGGGACCTGCCCGACCTCGCGCCGCCCGGCTTTCCGAAGCCGAAGGAACAGAAGCAGAGCCAGGCGGAATTCTCCTCGCCCGGCAACTACTTCTCGGAAAAGCGCCTGCAGGGGCTTGCCGCGACCGGTCGCAGCCTTGCCTCCACCCATGCCTCGACGCTCAAAAAGATCGAGCGCACCTATGGCGTGCCGGCCTCGGTGGTCGTTGCCATCTGGGGCCGCGAATCCGGCTTCGGCCGCGCCAAGATCCCCTATCCGGTGGTCGACGTGCTGGCCACCAAGGCTTTCATGTCGACCCGTCCCGATCTCTTCCGGCGCGAGCTGATCGCGGCGCTGCACATCCTCGACAGCGGCGACGTCGACGAGGCGGCGATGCGCGGTTCCTGGGCCGGTGCCATGGGCCAGCCGCAGTTCATGCCATCGAGCTTCCTGCAATATGCCGTCGATTTCGATGGCGACGGCCGGCGCGACATCTGGAACTCGGTGCCCGACAGCCTCGCGTCGATCGCCAACTATCTCGTCAAGAAGAGCTGGCAGCGCGATCGCGATTGGGGCTTCGAGGTGTCGATCCCCGCGACAGTGTCGTGCGCACAGGAAGGCCCGGACCTTGCCCGGCCGCTTTCGGACTGGGCAAACAAGGGCATCACGCGCATTTCCGGCAAAGCGTTTCCCTCGCACGAGCTTTCGGCGTCCTCGATGATGCTGGTACCGGCCGGACGGCACGGGCCCGAGTTTATCGTCACGCCGAATTTCTACGTGCTCAAGGAATACAACAACTCCGATCTCTACGCGCTGTTCATCGGCAACCTCGCCGACCGGATCGCGACCGGCGGCGGCGCGTTCCGCGGCACCTGGGGCGACGTCGGCAACATGCTGCGCTCCGACGTTCTGAAAATGCAGAAGGCGCTGGTCGCCAAGGGCTACGACGTCGGCAAGGTCGATGGTCTTCCCGGCTACAAGACGCGCCGGTCGCTTGGCGACTGGCAGGCAAAGAGCGGGCTTGCGGCGAGCTGCTTTCCCGATTCCTCGCTGAAGGCGAAGCTGCGCTAAGGCGTTTCGTCGGAAACGGCAGCGATAAACTGAAAAGGGCCCTGCATCGCAAGGCCCTTTTCAGTTTGGGTCGATGCCGGTCGTCAGTGCATGTCGACGTCGACCTGGCGCTTGTAGCGTTCGTAGTGGGTCGGAACGATCGTCTGGCGTTCGATCATCCGGTGGACCCTCGGCGGAACCTTGCCGCTGTGCAGGGCCGTCAGCCTGTCGCCGATGGCGGCGTCGGCATGGGTGCGGCGCTGGTTGTGGCGCACATATTCCACCCAGGTCGGCACGTGATAGGTCTCGGTCCAGGTGGTCGGATTCTCGAGGTCGCGCATCAGCGCCCAGTGGCCGGCGCCGTCGCGGATGCGGATCCGTCGACGCTCCGCCATGTTGGTCAGGAACTCCGGAATATCGTCATCGGCGATTTCGTAGTCGATCATGATGACGATCGGACCACTGCGGGGTTTCAGATCCAGTTCGAGCGGCGGCTCGTTGAAGCGGTTGAGCGGATCGAGATTGAGCGAGGTGAATTCCGGCAAGGGCAGCCGCAGGCCGATGGCGACGCCGGCAAACATCAACAGGCACGAACCGATGAGCGCATTGGCGGCGCCATATTGCTCGGCGGCCGTACCCCAGAGCCAGCTACCGCCCGCAATGCCGCCAAAGGTCGTGGTCTGGTAGAGCGACAGCGCCCGCCCGACCACCCAGCGGGGCGTCGACAGCTGCACGGTGGTGTTGAACAGCGAGAGTGCCAGAACCCAGCAGGCGCCGGAGACCAGCAGCACGAGACAGCTCAGCCATGCGTAAGGGCTGAAGGCGGTGATGGCGGCGCTTGCGGCAAAACCGGTAAAGGCGATGCGCACGATCGCCTCGCTTGAAAGCTTTTCGCGCAGGCGCGCACTGAGCAGCGCGCCGCCGATGGCACCGAGGCCGAAGCCGCCGAGCATCAGGCCATAGGTCAGCGGCCCGCCCTTGACGAGGTCGCGGGCAACGAGCGGCAGCAGCGCCAGGATGGCGCTTGCCGAAAGACCGAAGACGAAACCGCGCAAGAGCACCTTGCCGATGTTTGGTGACATCGCGACGTAGCGAAGCCCCGCGGAAATGGCGCGCCCAAGCGTCTCGCGCGGCAGGGTGTTCGCAGGCAGTTCGCGCCGCCAGCGCACCAGCGCAAAGAGGATCGCGAAATAGCTGAGCGTATTGGCGAAGAAGGCGGCCGCAGCGCCCAATGCCGCAACGATCGCGCCGCCGATCGCCGGGCCGACGCTGCGGGTGATGTTGAAGCCCATGCTGTTCAGCGCCACGGCCGCCGGCAGGTCGTCGCGCGGAACCATGTCGCCGACCGAGGCCTGCCAGGACGGGTTGTTGAGCGCCGTGCCACAACCGATGAGAAAGGTGAAGAACAGAAGCAGCCAGGGCGTGATCAGGCCGAGATAGGCGAAGACCGTCAGCAGCGCGGAGACCGCAAGCATGAAGGTTTGCGCCACCAGCATGATCCGCCGCCGGTCGAAATTGTCGGCGAGCGCGCCGGAGACCAGCGAGAACAGCATGATTGGCAGCGAGGTCGAGGCCTGCACCAGCGCCACCATGTTGGCCGAAGGTGAGATCGAGGTCATCAGCCAGGCAGCGCCGACCGATTGGATGAGGCCGCCGAAGTTGGATGCAAGGCTCGCGATCCAGAGAAGATGTCGTGCTTGAAGGGAGCCAGCGGCGATATACGGGTGGGCACCTCGTCTTCTCTCTTGTCTCTTGTTGTGGTTCGAAGCGGTATGCTTCCTGTTATAAGCCCGGGGACCCGAAGTGCCACCCGCTGAAACTGACCTGTTGCCGACCGATGATGGCGGCCTATGTCCGGGGCGCATTCGGAGCGCTTGGCCCAAAGCCTTGCAATTTGCGGCGATGGGGCGTATATGAGCCTCAAATTCTTGATCGGTAGATGAAGAGTGGGCCCGTCAGGACCCGCTCTTTTTTATTAGCCGGTCCGATGAGGAGATGATCGTTTGTCCGATACGACAACGGCTGAAAATGCAAATGAACCGCGGCTGATCACCGAAACCGGACTTGATCAGCGTGTCGCCGATATCATCGAGCCTGTGCTCGTCCCCATGGGCTATCGCCTGGTGCGTGTGCGCATGTCCGGCCAGAACGGCCTGACGCTGCAGATCATGGCGGAGCGCAACGACGGCACCATGACCGTCGAGGATTGCGAAGAGATCTCCAAGGCCATTTCGCCGGTGCTCGATGTGGAAGATCCGATCGACAAGGCGTATCATCTGGAAGTGTCGTCGCCGGGCATCGACCGCCCCATGGTGCGCAAGTCCGACTTCTTCCGCTGGCAGGGCCACCTGCTGAAATGCGAGACGTCGGTGCTGGTCGATGGCCGCAAGCGGTTCCGCGGCAAGATCGTCGCCGTCGATGACGAAGGTTTCCGGCTTGAGCGCGACCAGCCCGCCTATGGCGAGGAGCCGGTTGTCGTCATTCCGTTCACCACGCTTTCCGAAGCGCGGCTGATCCTGACCGACGATCTGATCCGCGATGCGCTGACCGCCGACAAGAAGGCCAAGGCCGAGCGCGCCGCGAACGAGAATTTCGAAGACGAAGATTCACCTATTGAGGAATAAGCCGGGCGGTGCGTGAAGCCCCCTGCAACCCAACGGAGACAAGACATGGCAGTCAGTGCTAACCGGCTCGAGCTTCTGCAGATCGCGGATGCCGTTGCGCGCGAAAAGGTGATCGACCGCGAAATCGTTCTGGCCGCGATGGCCGATGCGATCCAGAAGGCCGCCCGCTCGCGCTATGGGTCGGAATCGAACATCCGCGCCGACATCAACTCGAAGACCGGCGAAATCCGCCTGCAGCGTCTTCTCGAAGTGGTCGAAAAGGCTGACGACTATTCCACGCAGATCCCGCTCGAGCTTGCTCGCGATCGCAATCCGGACGCCAAGCTCGGCGACTTCATCGCCGATCCGCTGCCGCCGATGGACTTCGGCCGTATCGCGGCCCAGTCGGCCAAGCAGGTCATCGTGCAGAAGGTGCGTGAAGCCGAGCGCGATCGTCAGTTCGACGAATTCAAGGATCGCGTCGGCGAGATCGTCAACGGCACCGTCAAGCGCGTCGAATACGGCAACGTCATCGTCGATCTCGGCCGTGGCGAAGGCATCATCCGTCGCGACGAGATGATCCCGCGCGAAAACATGCGCTACGGCGACCGCGTTCGCGCCTTCGTCTACGACGTGCGCCGCGAACAGCGCGGCCCGCAGATCTTCCTGTCGCGTACCCACCCGCAATTCATGGTGAAGCTCTTCACCATGGAAGTGCCCGAGATCTACGACGGCATCATCCAGATCAAGTCCGTTGCCCGTGACCCGGGTTCGCGCGCCAAGATCGCGGTTGTCTCCAACGACTCGTCGATCGATCCGGTCGGCGCCTGCGTCGGTATGCGCGGTTCGCGCGTCCAGGCCGTCGTCGGCGAACTGCAGGGCGAAAAGATCGACATCATTCCGTGGTCGCAGGATCCGGCGTCGTTCATCGTCAACGCGCTGCAGCCGGCGGAAGTCGCCAAGGTCGTTCTCGACGAGGACGCCGAGCGCATCGAAGTGGTCGTTCCGGACGAGCAGCTGTCGCTCGCCATCGGCCGTCGTGGCCAGAACGTTCGCCTCGCTTCGCAGCTGACCGGCTGGGACATCGACATCCTGACCGAACAGGAAGAGAGCGAGCGTCGCCAGAAGGAATTCACCGAGCGCACCAACCTCTTCATGGACTCGCTCGACGTCGACGAAATGGTCGGCCAGGTTCTGGCGTCCGAAGGCTTTGCTGCCGTCGAGGAGCTTGCCTATGTCGATCTCGACGAAATCGCCTCGATCGACGGCTTCGACGAAGAGACCGCGACCGAAATCCAGACCCGCGCGCGCGAGTTCCTGGAAAAGCTCGAAGCCGAACTGGATGCCAAGCGCCGCGAACTCGGCGTTGCCGACGAGCTGCGCTCGATCGATGGCCTGACGAGCCAGATGCTCGTGGCCCTCGGCGAAGAAGGCATCAAGACGATCGAGGACTTCGCCGGCTGCGCCGCCGACGATCTCGTCGGCTGGAGCGAACGCAAGGACGGCGAGACCAAGCGCTTCGAGGGCACCTTCTCGAAGTTCGAAGTTTCGCGCGCTGAAGCCGAAGCCATGATCGTTCAGGCACGTCTCGCTGCCGGCTGGATCACGGAAGAGGATCTGGCAGGCGAAGAGGTCGAAGGTGAAGAGCCGATCGACGTTGCCGAAGGCGCCGAGCAGGACGCTTGAGGCCGATGATTGCCTCTGAAGATGCCGACAGCCTGTCTTCGGACCCCCTACCGGTGGATGGGGGCCCGAAGGATCGCAACGGCAGCACGCGGACCTGCATCGTCACCCGCGAGAGCGGGGCGCCGGACGAGCTGATCCGCTTCGTGGCTGGCCCGGACGGTCGCGTCGTTGCCGATCTGAAGCGTCAGCTTCCGGGACGCGGCTGCTGGGTCAAGGCCGAGCGGGCGCTGATTGAAAAGGCGGTGGCGAAGAAGTTCTTCGCCCGCGCGCTCAAGGCGGACGTCAAGGCCGACGCGACGCTCGCCGACGATGTCGACCGGCTGCTCTGCGAGCAACTGGCCGGCATGATGAACATGGCGCGCAAGGCGGCCCAGTTCATCTCCGGTGCGACGAAGACGGAACAGGCGGTCAGGGGAATGGCGGCACTCGCCGTTTTCCATGCGATCGACGCTGCCGCCGACGGCGTGCGAAAGATAGACCAGGCCCGAAAGGCGATGAGCTTCGTGGCCGACGATGAAACGGAAATACCTTCGTTCCGTCCCTTCACCGGGGCGGAAATGGAGGGCCTTTTAGGAAGTTATGCTTTTATCCATGCCGCAGCGCTTGCAGGGCAGGCGGGTGAGGGTGTAGTGAAGCGCGCAATCATGCTCGAAAAGTACCGAGGATCCGTCCCGGTCCGGGCCGACGGCGGCGCTGGCAAGCCACAGCAATGACCCGCGTCACCGGCACAGTCTGGCATCGCGTACATTGTTTGAGACAATTTGGAAGACAGGGTCAGGTGATACGCATCCGGCCCTGATCGCTAGGAACGGAACGGAATGACCGACAACAACGACGACAAGACAGGCAGCGCAGCAGGCAAGAAGACGCTGACCCTGAAGCCCCACGGGGTTTCTCAGGGGACCGTGCGTCAGGACATGGGCCGTGGCCGCACCAAGGCGGTCGTGGTCGAAACCAAGAAACGCCCCTTCCATCGTCCCAAGGACGAGCGTCCGATCACGCCGGTTGCCGCGGCTCCCGCCGCTCGCCCGGTCGAGCAGCGCCCGGCTCAGCCGCAGCCTTCGGGCCGCCCGGCTCCGCAGCCGCAGCAGCATTCGACGCGTCAGGAAGCCAACCAGGCCAACCGCCCGCGCGTCGGTGTCGTTCTCAACCAGCTTTCTGCCGGTGAGATCGATGCACGCCGCCGCGCTCTGGCCGAAGCCCAGATCCGCGACGCCGAAGAAGCGGTTATCCGCGCCGAGAACGAAGCACGCCGCAAGCGCGAGGAAGAAGCCCGTCTCCTTCAGGAGAAGGAAGAAGCCGCACGCCGCGCTGCCGAAGAAGCCGCCCGCGCGGCTGTCGAGCCCGTAGCCAAGGCCGAAGAGGTTGTCGAAGAGCGCCCCGTGGCTGCTCGCGCACCGGCTTCCCCCGAGCGTCGTACCGACAGCCGCCCACAGGCCGGCAGGCCCGCTGAAGCGGCAACTGGACTTCCGACCCCGGCTCCGGCCGGCGCGTTGCGCGGCCGCAAGGTCGACAACGAGAAGGATGACGATCGTGGTCCGCGTCCCGGCGCAGGTCCGGTGCGCGGCAAGGTCGTACGTCCCGAGCCCGCCAAGGTTCCGGCCCGCCCGAAGGGCGACGATGGTCGCCGCCAGGGCAAGCTGACGCTGTCCACCGCTGCCGACGAGGATGCCGGCCAGCGCGCCCGTTCGCTGTCGGCCATGCGTCGCCGCCAGGAAAAGTTCAAGCGCAGCCAGATGCAGGAAACCCGCGAGAAGATTTCTCGCGAAGTCATCCTGCCGGAGACCATCACCATTCAGGAACTGTCGCAGCGCATGTCTGAGCGCGCCGTCGACGTCATCAAGTTCCTGATGAAGGAAGGTCAGATGATGAAGCCCGGCGATCTGATCGACGCCGACCTGGCCGAACTCATCGCCGGCGAGTTCGGCCACACGGTCAAGCGCGTTTCGGAATCCGACGTCGAAGAGGGCATCTTCAACGTCAGCGATTCCGACGAGGAAATGCTGCCGCGTCCGCCGATCGTCACGATCATGGGTCACGTCGACCACGGCAAGACCTCGCTGCTCGACGCCATCCGTCATGCCAACGTGGTTGCCGGCGAAGCCGGTGGCATCACCCAGCATATCGGCGCCTACCAGGTCGAGCAGAACGGCAACAAGATCACCTTCATCGACACCCCCGGTCACGCGGCGTTCACCGCCATGCGTGCCCGTGGTGCCCAGGCGACCGACATCGCGATCCTGGTGGTTGCGGCTGACGACAGCGTGATGCCGCAGACGATCGAATCGATCAACCACGCCAAGGCGGCCGGTGTTCCGATCATCGTGGCGATCAACAAGGTCGACAAGCCGACGGCCAATGCGCAGAAGGTTCGCACCGAACTGCTGCAGCACGAAGTCTTCGTCGAATCCATGGGCGGTGAAGTGCTTGACGTGGAAGTCTCCGCGAAGAACGGCACCAACCTCGACAAGCTGCTCGAAGCGATCCTGCTTCAGGCGGAAATCCTCGACCTGCGCGCCAATCCGAACCGGACGGCCGAAGGTACGGTCGTCGAAGCCGAGCTCGACCGCGGTCGTGGTGCGGTTGCGACCGTGCTCGTCCAGAAGGGCACGCTTCGTCCCGGCCAGATCATCGTTGCCGGTGACCAGTGGGGCCGTGTGCGCGCGCTCGTCAACGACAAGGGCGAACACGTCAAGGAAGCCGGTCCGTCCATGCCGGTCGAGGTTCTCGGCCTGTCGGGTACGCCGGCTGCTGGCGACAAGTTCGCTGTTGTCGAAAACGAAAGCCGTGCCCGCGAGATCTCCGAGTATCGCCAGCGTCTCGCCCGCGAGAAGCAGGTTGCCCGTCAGTCCGGTTCGCGCGGTTCGCTCGAGCAGATGATGACCCAGCTCCAGACCTCCGGTCTCAAGGAGTTCCCGCTGGTCATCAAGGGCGACGTGCAGGGTTCGATCGAAGCCATCGCCGGTGCCCTCGACAAGCTCGGAACCGACGAAGTGCGTGCGCGCATCGTCCATTCCGGCGCCGGCGGCATCACCGAGTCCGACATCTCGCTCGCCGAGGCATCGAACGCCGCGATCATCGGCTTCAACGTTCGCGCCAACTCGCAGGCCCGTTCGGCCGCCGAGCGTGCCGGCATCGAAATCCGCTACTACAACATCATCTACGATCTGGTGGATGACGTGAAGGCGGCGATGTCCGGTCTGCTCTCGCCCGAGCGCCGCGAAACCTTCCTCGGCAACGCTGAGATCCTGGAGGTGTTCAACATCACCAAGGTCGGCAAGGTCGCGGGTTGCCGCGTCACCGAAGGCAAGGTCGAGCGTGGCGTCGGCGTCCGTCTGGTTCGCGACAACGTCGTTATCCACGAAGGCAAGCTCAAGACCCTCAAGCGCTTCAAGGACGAAGTCTCGGAAGTCAACGTCGGTCAGGAATGCGGTATGGCCTTCGAGAACTACGAAGACATTCGCGCCGGCGATACGATCGAGTGCTTCCGCGTCGAGCACATCACGCGGACGCTGTAAGCTCCGTCCGATTAGAGAATATGCGGGCGCCGGGTTATCCTTCGGCGCTCGCATTTTTTTGAGGTACTGTTCATGAGCAAAGCCACATCCTCTGCCCCTTCCCAGCGCATGCTGCGCGTCGGCGAACAGGTGCGTGCAGCGATCACACAGGTTCTGCAGCGCGGTGAAGTGCGCGACCCGGTGATCGAAAAGACCGTCATTGCGATCTCGGAAGTGCGCATGTCGCCCGATCTGAAGATCGCCACGGCCTATGTCACGCCGCTCGGCGTGCCGAACCATGCCGAGGTCATCGACGCATTGAACCGCAATGCCAAGTACATTCGCGGCCGCCTGGGCCCGCAGCTGCGGCAGATGAAATACATGCCCGATGTTCGTTTCCGCGACGATACGAGCTTCGACAACTACAAGAAGATCGACGAGCTTCTGCGTTCGCCGGAAGTCAGCCGCGATCTCGACCAGACCGAAGACGAAGAATAGTAGATTTCATGTCCAAACCGCGTAAGCCCAAGGGCCGCCCGATCTCCGGCTGGCTGATCCTCGACAAACCGCTCGACTTCGGCTCCACCGAAGCCGTTTCGAAGATCAAGTGGTTGTTCAAGGCCCAGAAGGCCGGCCATGCCGGCACCCTCGATCCGCTCGCCTCCGGCATGCTGCCGATCGCGCTCGGCGACGCGACCAAGACCGTTCCCTACGTGATGGACGGCCGCAAGATCTACGAATTCACCGTTGCCTGGGGCGAAGAGCGTTCGACCGACGACCTCGAAGGCGAGGTCACCCATTCCTCGTCCGAGCGGCCGACGGAAGAAGCGATCCGCGCGCTCCTGCCGAACTACACCGGCGTCATCAGCCAGGTGCCGCCGCAGTTCTCGGCGATCAAGATCGATGGCGAGCGTGCCTACGATCTCGCCCGCGAGGGCGAGATCGTCGAAATCCCGGCCCGTGAGGTCGAAGTGCACCGTCTGACGCTTCTGGGTTGCGCTCCCAATCTTGCGCATTTCGAGATCGAATGCGGCAAGGGCACCTATGTGCGCTCGCTCGCCCGCGACATGGGCCGCGACCTCAACTGTTATGGTCACATCGCTTCGCTGCGCCGGACCTTCGTCGCCCCGTTCGGCGAGGAGGACATGGTGCCGCTGGCCGACCTGGTGGCACTCGAGAAACTCGAAAGCGACGAGGACCGCCTGGCAGCGCTCGACGCCTATCTCGTCGATACCGGCGAGGCCTTGTCCAACCTGCCGCACGTCGCCGTCAACGACGACCAGGCGCATCGCCTGAAGATGGGCAACCCGATCATCCTGCGCGGCCGCGACGCGCCGCTTTCGGCTCCCGAGGCCTACGCAACGGCCCGCGGCAAGCTGGTGGCCATCGGTGAAATCGGCGAGGGCGAGTTTCGTCCCAAGCGCGTCTTTGCCGGCAGCTAAGCGCCCGCAGGCATTTGCCTTTGTGCCGACCTTGACGCATGATCCCCGGAATGGGTTTGCAAGCCATCCGGGGTGATTCCATTTCCATTTCGAGCGTCGGCACGCGTCGGCCCCGGCGCGGCCGGCCGCAGAGCTTTGCCGCCGTCGTGACATGGAGAAGGACAGAAAGGCCAGTCAGGTGACCGGCGTGTCGGACGAAAGAGAGCGCAGGACAGCAGGCTTCGCGACGGTCGCCGACGTCGTCCGTCATCGCCTGACCCGCCCCTTCAGCTTCTATCTCACCTTCCTGCTGCTGGTCGCGATTGTGCCGGCCTTCATATTTTCGCTGGTGGTGCTGAAGCGCAGCGTCGACGCGCAGGAGCAGGTGATCACGGCCTTGCTCCAGGCCTCGACCGGCTCGGTAACCCGCATTGTCGAGCGCGACATCGAGGGCATGCTGACGACGCTCAAGGTGTTGTCGACCTCGCGGACGATCGACGACGGCAACCGGCAGGCCTTCTACGAGCGCGCCTCGACGGCGCTTGCCGGCACGGATTCCTTCCTGATCGTCATCGATCGCAAGCACAACCAGTGGCTCAACACGCGCGTACCATTCGGCACGCCGCTGTCCCAGGCGTCCGATCCGGATTCGGTCGAGCGCGCCTTTACCAATAATGGCGCACCGCTCGTCTCCAATGTCTTCTTCGGCAAGACGGCCGGAAAATGGGTGTTCAACGTCTATCTTCCCGCGAAGCTTTCGACCGGCGAAGACTACCTGCTGACGCTGACGCAGAACGCCGAGAACATGGCCAAGGCGGTCAATCGCGATACGCTGTCGCCCGGCTGGAACGCAGCCCTGGTCGACAGCGCCGGCAAGGTCATCGTGTCGTCGGACGCGTCGGTCAAAGCCGGCGAGCCGTTCTTTCTCGACAAGGTTCCGGCGATCAGCATCGGTGTGCGCAACATCAGCGAAAACGGCACTGAATATCGGGTGGCGACCGAGTTTTCCGTGATCACCGGATGGCGCATCATCGCCTGGGCGCCGAAGGCGATCGTCGATGCGCCGGCCCTCTGGTCGTTTCTCTCGCTGTCGCTCGGCGGTATCCTTTTTGCGGCGATCGCGATCGCCGGATCTCTGGCGATTGCGCGACTTTTGTCCCAGGGCGTCAAGCTGGTGGCCGAGGATGCCCGACGCCTTGGCGCGGGCGAACGGATCGAGCCGCGCCCGCACAGGATCGCCGAGGTCGAACAGGTCTCGGCGGCGCTGGCGCGGGCGGCGGCGGCGCGCACAAAGGCGGAGAGCGAAATCCGCTTCCTGATGCGCGAGGTGGCGCACCGCTCGAAAAACCAGCTGACCGTCATCCAGTCGATGTTGAACCAGTCGGTCTATTCGGCCGATAGTGCCGCTGACTTCGCCGACAGCTTCCGCAAACGCATCGCCGGTCTTGCGCGCTCGACCGACCTGATGATCGCCAACGCGGCCCAGGGCGTCGACTTCCGCGAACTTGCCCAGAACCAGCTGCAACCGTTCGTGCCCGACGATCCCAAGCGTGTGATCCTGTCCGGTCCACCCCTGAGGCTCGACACCCAGATCGCCCAGACACTCGGCATGGGCCTGCACGAACTGGCGACCAACGCTACGAAATATGGCGCGCTCGCCAACACCCAAGGGGTCGTCAAGCTGAGCTGGTCGCTCGAGGACGACGGGATCGCCATCCGCTGGCGCGAAGAGGGCGCCGATCTCAAGGGCAGGCCGTCCGATCCGGTTCGCAAGGGCTTCGGCTCCCTGGTGCTGGAGCGTATGCTCGGCATGGCGTTGAACGCCACGCTCGAGCGCATCATGCATGCCGATGGCATCGAATGGCGGATCACCATTCCGCGCGATGCGAAAGACCAGGGCGCGCCATAGGGATCGGGGGGGAGCGATGAAACGGTCGGTGGGTCGCCTCTGCATGCTTGCACTTGTGTTGATGGCGTCTGAGGCGAGCGGCGCTGCGATCGAGTGCACGGTCGCCGACCCGACGGGCACGCCGCTCAACGTGCGTGACGCGCCGAATGGTCGGGTGGTGGCGACGCTCGCAAACGGGACGAGGGTGCGCGAGACCGAAGAGCGCCATTTGAACGGCAAGCGATGGTCGGCGGTTTCTGCGAAAGCCGGTGCGATCGGCTGGGTCTTTTCCGCCTATCTTGATTGCGCGGCCATCATTCCGGACGAGCAGAAATCGGCGCCGATGCGGCCTCGTCCAACTGGCAATTAGCGCGGTTCGCACACCCTTTCGGCCGCGAGTCCATGACCCTTTCCTTTTTCATCCAATTCGTTTATAGGCACGCCAGCAAAAGGCTCAATGCCCGTTGCATTCACGGCCGCAGCTGGACGACATCCCGGCTGAAGGCGTCCCGAAATCCTCGAAATCGAAAGGATCATCCGATGTCGATTGCTGCAGAGCGTAAGGCTCAGCTCATCAAGGAATACGCAACCGTTGAAGGCGACACCGGTTCCCCGGAAGTCCAGGTTGCTATCCTGACGGAACGGATCAACAACCTGACCGAACACTTCAAGGGCCACAAGAAGGATAACCATTCCCGCCGTGGTCTGCTCGCGATGGTTTCCAGCCGTCGTTCGCTCCTCGACTATCTGAAGAAGAAAGACGAAGCGCGCTACACCAAGCTGATCGGTGCCCTGGGCATCCGTCGCTAAGCGACTTATCCGGCGGGTCTTTGCGGCCCGCCGGCTTTTTTATGGAGCGCTGGGCGCTCACGCAATGATCTCTCCGGCCGCTTAGAAAGCGTGGCGCCAGGAGGGAATCCAGCGAACCGGATGGGCCGGTTTCGCGGATCAACCGATGGCCCGTCATGGGGCAGGATTGCAGGATGCTTCGGCCCTGCTTGCCGGAAATCGCGGAAAGCGGGATCCAGGCAAAGCGGAGACAGCCGATTTCAAGCGTGAAGCCTCCCGTTGTCTTGCCCGTGATGCGCCATTTCATGCGGCCCTTCGACCATTCGCGCTGCAACAGCCGCGGAAAGGTCCGCCGCACACGAAGGACAGAACATGTTCGATACCCACAAGGTTGAAATCGAATGGGCTGGGCGTCCGCTCAAGCTCGAAACCGGCAAGGTCGCCCGCCAGGCTGACGGCGCCGTTCTCGCCACCTACGGCGAAACCGTCGTTCTCGCCACCGTCGTTTCGGCCAAGGCGCCGAAGCCGGGCCAGGACTTCTTCCCGCTGACCGTCAACTACCAGGAAAAGACCTACGCTGCCGGCAAGATCCCGGGCGGCTACTTCAAGCGCGAAGGCCGTCCGAGCGAAAACGAAACGCTCGTTTCGCGCCTGATCGACCGCCCGATCCGCCCGCTTTTCCCCGAGGGCTACAAGAACGACACCCAGGTCGTCGTCACGGTCATGCAGCATGACCTCGAAAACAACCCCGACGTCCTGTCGATGGTTGCCGCTTCTGCTGCGCTGACGCTGTCGGGTGTCCCGTTCATGGGCCCGATCGGCGGCGCGCGCGTCGGCTACATCAACGGCCAGTACGTGCTGAACCCGCATCTCGACGAGATGGACGAATCGACCCTCGACCTCGTCGTCGCCGGCACCCAGGAAGCGGTGCTGATGGTCGAATCCGAAGCCAAGGAACTGGCGGAAGACGTGATGCTCGGCGCCGTCGTATTCGGCCAGAAGGGCTTCCAGCCGGTCATCGACGCGATCATCAAGCTCGCTGAAGTTGCCGCCAAGGAGCCGCGCGACTTCCAGCCGGAAGATCATTCCGCGCTCGAAGCCGAAATGCTCGGCATGGCCGAAGCCGAACTGCGCGACGCCTACAAGATCACCGAGAAGGCTGCCCGTTACGCGGCCGTCGACGCCGTCAAGGCAAAGGTGAAGGCACACTTCTTCCCGGAAGGCGCCGAGCCGAAGCACACTGCCGAAGTGATCGGCGCTGTCTTCAAGCACCTCCAGGCCAAGATCGTTCGCTGGAACATCCTCGACACCAAGAGCCGCATCGACGGCCGCGATCTGGAAACCGTTCGCGCGATCGTTTCGGAAGTCGGCCTCCTGCCGCGCACCCACGGCTCGGCACTGTTCACCCGCGGTGAAACGCAGGCGATCGTCGTTGCCACGCTCGGCACCGGCGAAGACGAACAGTACGTCGACAGCCTGACCGGCATGTACAAAGAACGCTTCATGCTGCACTACAACTTCCCGCCCTACTCGGTCGGCGAAACCGGTCGCATGGGCTCCCCGGGCCGCCGCGAAATCGGTCACGGCAAGCTCGCCTGGCGCGCTATCCGCCCGATGCTGCCGGAAGCCGAGCAGTTCCCCTACACGCTGCGCGTCGTATCCGAAATCACCGAATCCAACGGCTCCTCGTCGATGGCCACCGTCTGCGGCACCTCGCTCGCTCTGATGGACGCCGGCGTTCCGCTGGCAAAGCCGGTTGCCGGTATCGCCATGGGCCTGATCAAGGAAAATGAGCGCTTCGCCGTTCTCTCCGACATCCTCGGCGACGAAGACCACCTCGGCGACATGGACTTCAAGGTTGCGGGCACCGAAGCCGGCATCACCTCGCTCCAGATGGACATCAAGATCGAGGGCATCACCGAAGAGATCATGGGCATCGCGCTCAACCAGGCCAAGGGTGGCCGTCTCCACATCCTCGGCGAAATGGCCAAGGCCATCTCGGAAAGCCGCGGCCAGCTCGGCGAGTTCGCTCCGCGCATCGAAGTCATGAACATCCCGGTCGACAAGATCCGTGAAGTCATCGGTTCGGGCGGCAAGGTCATCCGCGAAATCGTCGAAAAGACCGGCGCCAAGATCAACATCGAAGACGACGGCACCGTGAAGATCGCGTCCTCGTCCGGCAAGGAAATCGAAGCGGCCCGCAAGTGGATCCACTCGATCGTCGCCGAGCCGGAAGTTGGCCAGATCTACGAAGGTACCGTTGTGAAGACCGCCGACTTCGGCGCCTTCGTCAACTTCTTCGGCGCCCGTGACGGCCTCGTCCACATCTCGCAGCTCGCCTCCGAGCGCGTCGCCAAGACGACCGACGTCGTCAAGGAAGGCGACAAGGTCTGGGTCAAGCTCATGGGCTTTGACGAGCGCGGCAAGGTTCGCCTGTCGATGAAGGTTGTCGACCAGGCCACCGGCAAGGAAGTCGCTGCCGAGAAGTCGGAAAAGAAGGGCGACGGCGAAGCCGCCGAATAAGCGAGCTTCACCCGAGTGCATTCGGGGCGCGGGGCAGATCGCTCCGCGCCCCTTTCTTATAGGAAGATGACGGATAGACCGATGAGCCGAGATGCGTTGAAGACCCTGTTTTACCCGTTCGACAGCGGCGTGATCGACCCGCCTGGCGAGGGCGAGCGCGTGCTCTTCCTCGGCGCCGAGGCCGGCTACAGGCTGCCTGAGGGCTTCGCTGCGTCGATCGCGGCCGTGCAGCCGTTCCGGCCGCTCTACCGTGCTCTGGAAGCCCAACGCGCCGATGTCGCGCCTGAGGTGACCGGCGAAGACTACGACGTCGCTTTGGTGCTTGCGGGCAAGCACAAAGGCGAGAACGAGGACCGGATCGCCGAGGCGCTGAAGCGCACGCGCGTGGGCGGCCTCATCGTCGTTGCCGGGGGCAAGGAAGATGGCATCCAGTCGCTGAAGAAGCGCATCGCCAAGTTCGAATGGGACGGCGACCATCTGCCGAAGTACCACGGCGTCGCCTTCTGGTTCACGCGGCCTGAAGACGTCACCGACGCCGTGCGCAAGCTCGCCAAGGTGCCGGTGCGCGTCGACGGCCTGTTCGAGGCGTCGCCGGGCATGTTCTCGCACGACCGCATTGATGCCGGGTCTGAATTGCTCGCATCGCGCCTGCCGATCGATTTCCACGGCCATGCCGCCGATTTCGGTGCCGGCTGGGGCTACCTCGCGACAAAGCTCGCTCAGGCGTCTCCGGGCACCAAGGGCATCGACCTGTTCGAGGCTGATCACGAAGCGCTCGAGGCCGCCCGCGTCAACATGATGGCGAACGCGCCACGCATGCCGGCCCGCTTCTACTGGTTCGACCTGACGAGCGAGGAGCCGCGCGACAAGTACGACCTGATCGTCATGAACCCGCCGTTCCACGAGAGCCACGCCGCCGAGCCGGCGCTCGGCGTGGCCATCATCAAGACGGCGCTGAAGGCGCTGAAGCAGGGCGGCAAGCTGATGCTGGTGGCCAACCGCGGCCTGCAGTACGAGCAGGTGCTGGCCGAAAATTCCAGGGAGTACGGTGAGACCTGCCGCAACGCCCGCTTCAAGGTGCTTTGGGCCAAGCGCTGAGGCGCGGCATCGCCGTACCCCGTTCGAACCGAGAATTGAGGGAGCCGGGCCGATGGTCCGGCTCTTTCTCGTCTACCGTGACGCCAAGCCAGAGTTTGCCCGTTGCCTTCGCCCCTATTCCGGCTCACCATGCGGCCGGTGTTTCCAGTCGGAGCGTTTCCCAGTCGGAGGATGAAGTCCATGACGTCGGGAGTGAACAGGCCGCCCTTGAGCGAAGAGGCGGCCGAGGCCATCGCCAAGGACATCAAGCAGGGCGAGGGACACGGGGCGACCTCCGAGGTGCCCATGTCGTTCCTGAAAGGCCTCTATCATTCGCCGCTCGCTCCGGAGCGCCGCAAGCATACGGGCTTCGTCGTCCTGGGGGTGATCGCCGCCTTGGTCGTGCTGTTCGTTCTGGTGTGAGCCGGTCCACCACAATCTTTCCTGACCGACGCTAGCGCATCAGCGCCGCCCGTTGTCGATCATCAGAAGCCCCGCCAATACGGCGCACAGCAGGCCGAGCGACAGCGGCAGCCCCTGGTGACCGACGAACTGCATGACGAGCCCTGTCGCGGGCGAGCCCACGATGCCGCCCACGCCCCAGGCGAGCGCGAACGCCGCATTGCCGGCCACCAGCACCTGGCCGGTAAACCGCTCGCCGAGCTGGACCAGGGAAAGGGTGAAGATCCCGAAGGTCACGCCGCCCCAGACAAAGACGAGCGGCCAGATCAGCCAGCCGTTGAAGAGCAACGGCATGAGCAGGCAGCCGAGCAATGAGGCGAGCACGCAAGAGAGCATCGTGCGCCGCGAACCGATGTGCTCGGCCAGACGCCCGAGCACAATCTGCAGGGCGGCATTGCCGGCGATGAAGCAGGTTACAAGCGGCGCGATGCGCTGTTCTGTGCTGCCGAGCGCTGCACCATAGACGGCGAGCAACGACAGGAGGGTTTGCTCGAAGGCCGCAGCGGTCGCGACCGCTAACAGCAACAACGGCGCCAGGGTGAAGAAACGGACCACCGAGGTCGCCGCACCGTCCCGCGGCATGTCGGGCAGACGCGGCACGACCGCAAGCACGATCAGGCCGCAGATGATGAATGCGACGATGCCGATCACAAATGGTGGCCAGCCGGCGGCCCCGACCAGGCTGAGCGACAGCGGCCCGATACAGAAACCTGCCGATACGACGGAAGAATAGAGGCCCATGATCCGGCCACGACGGGAAGCGGGCGTGATCGTCACCAACCAGGTCTCGCTGACGACCGATAGCGGATTGGCAAAGACACCGAGCAGAAAACGGAGCGGCATCCAGGCCCGGACATCGAGGGTCCAGGCGATGGCGGCAAGTGTCAGCGCCGCCAGGACCGAGCACAGGATCGCAAGTCGGCCCCCGCCCAGGCGCCGGGCAAGCATCGGAATGAAAGGTGCCGACAGGATGAACCCCAGCGGCGTCATGGCGGCCGACAGGCCGATCAGGGCGGGCGCGGTGCCCTGCCGCTCCAGGATGAAGCTTAGCAGCGGATATGTCAGTCCCTGCGCCACGGCAAAGACGGTGACGGTCGCAATGATGCCCGCCAATGCGGCCCATGGGACCGGATCCTCACGGGGCGTCGTTATCCGCTGGCCGAGAGCCGGTGTCGGAGGAGGCAACGGCTGGTGCGGTGTCATCGCGCCGCTCACCTCAAAGCACTTGCCAGAACGGCCTGGCGAGTTCCTCCTCGACTGGCGTCGCGTCAGGCCGATGTCGTCGATCAGATGCGGATCGCCCCTGAGCTTTCGCTCAAGCTCTGTCCGAAACTGGCTGCGTTCGCGCCAGGCGACGACCATGTGCCTGAGCGTTTCGACAGGGTCGTGCGAACGCGTCGGGCTCCGCGGCGTCTCGGCCGCCGATGCCTGATGCGAAGCGATGGGAGGGAAAGGGGTATCGTTCATGGCAACCTCGCTATCGGCTTCAAGGATCCGGGGACCCTTGACCTGAAGAAGGCCGGATTCTGCGCGATACGGTCGGCGCCGTACTTAAACCCTTCCAAAAAGTTCTCAAAAACTTCCAAACGGGCTATAGATCGCCAGATGCAGGATATGCGTTTTGCCTTTGGTCCGTTCGTGCTTGATCCGGGTGCGGGAACGCTCCTGCGGAACGATGACCCCGTTGCCGTTGGCCATCGCGGCGTAAAGCTGCTTGCGGCGCTTGTTGGACGGCCCGGAGAAATCCTCGCCAAGGCCGAGTTGATGGACGCGGCGTGGCCGGGCACGGCCGTCGAGGAGGGCAACCTCACCGTCCAGATCGCCCAGCTGAGGAAACTGCTCGGCCCGGCCGTCGATGGAGGCGAATGGATCTCGACGGTGCCACGTGTCGGTTATCGCTTTACCGGCACCATTGAACGGCTGGGCGGCGTGACGAGAAAGCCTTTGCCGCTGCCGAACAAGCCATCGATCGCCGTGCTGCCCTTCGTCAACCTCAGCAACGATCCCGAACAGGATTCGTTTGCGGACGGAATGACCGAGGATCTGATTACGGACCTGTCCAGAAGCGGCGGCCTTTTCGTCATCGCCCGCAACTCGGTTTTTGCCTACAAGGGCAGGGCAATGGACGTGCGTGCGATCGCCGAGGATCTCGGGGTGCGCTACCTGTTGGAGGGCAGCGTCCGCCGCGCCGCCGAAAGGGTGCGCATCAATGCCCAGCTGGTGGATGCGCAAACGGGCGAACATCTGTGGGCCGAGCGCTTCGACCGCAACCTCGAAGATATCTTTGCCGTCCAGGACGAGGTAACGGGCAAGATCGTTGAGGCACTCGTCGGTCGGCTGCGCACGCCACCAGCGCGCAATCGCCCCAAGAGCCTCGAGGCCTATGACCTCTGCGTGCGAGCACGCAAGTTGATCGACGACTCGCCACAGACGGCGCGGGAAGCGCATCTGATGCTCACCCGCGCAATTTCGCTCGACCCTGATTATGCCGAGGCCTATCGCTGGCTCGCCATGAACCACTGGATGGGATGGGTGCATTGGGGGGATCCCATCGAACCGACCCGCAGCGTCGCCCTGGAGCTGGCGCGCAAGGCCGTCGCGATCGATCCCAATGATGCCGGCTGCCGCTGGGTGCTCGCCAACCTGTTGGCCTATGAATGCCGTTTCACCGAGGCGGATGTGGAATTCGCCAAGGCGCTGGAACTCGACCCGAATGAGGCCGACACCTGGGCCACCTTGTCCGACATCACGGTGCTCGCAGGCCGTGTGGAGGAAGGCCTTGAGCATATTCGCAAGGCGTTTCGGCTCAATCCCTATCCGGCAAGCTGGTACTACCTGACGCTTGGGCAGGCGCAATATGCGGCCGGCGACTACGAAGCCGCGGTCGAGACCCTGCGCAAGGACGAGACCTACCGCACCAGTTCACGCCGCTTCCTGGCGGCGAGCCTCGCGCAATTGGGGCGGTTCGACGAGGCCCGGGCGGAGGTCGATCTGTTCCTCGTTGCCAATCCCCATTTCACGACTGGTTTCTGGGCGACGACGGAGCCGTTTCGCGACGCCGCGACGCTTTCGCATTTCGTCGATGGCTTCCGCAAGGCCGGCCTTCCGGACTGACGCCGCCCGGCGACCTCAAATCCGTATCGGCCGCCCAAAAAAACCCGGCGAGTTGTCGCCGGGTTTCGATCGATGGATGCGGTGCGTGAGCCGGCGATGCCGCCGCGCTGTTTTACTCGGCGTCGACGCTTCTCAGCGTGTCGAGCGCCGGCATCGAGGTGATGTTGTAGCCACTGTCGACATAGTGGATCTCGCCGGTGACGCCGCGCGAAAGGTCCGACAGCAGATAGAGGGCTGAGTTGCCGACGTCGTCGATGGTCACGGTACGGCGCAGCGGCGAATTCTGCTGCTGCCAGGAGAGCATGGCGCGAGCGTCGGAGATACCGGCGCCGGCAAGCGTGCGGATAGGGCCGGCCGAGATCGCATTGACGCGGATGCCGCGCACGCCGTAGTCGGCGGCGAGATAGCGCACCGATGCCTCGAGGGCCGCCTTGGCGACGCCCATGACGTTGTAGTTCGGCATGACGCGCGTTGAGCCGCCATAGGTGAGCGTCAGCATCGAGCCGCCGTCGTTCATCAGCTCGGCCGCCCGCTTTGCGATCTCCGTGAAGGAGAAGCAGGAGATCACCATCGTGCGGCTGAAATTGTCGCGCGAGGTGTCGGCGTAGAGGCCCTTCAGCTCGTTCTTGTCGGAGAAACCGATCGCGTGAACGATGAAGTCGAGCGTACCCCAGCGCGCCTTGATCGCGTCAATGACCGCATCGACGGAGGCGATGTCCTCGACGTCGCAGGGGAGCAGAAAGTCGGAGCCGACCTCGGCCGCAAGCGGCTTGACGCGTTTGCCGAGCGCTTCGCCCTGATAGGTGAAGGCGAGTTCCGCGCCCTGCGCCGCCAGCGCCTTGGAAATACCCCAGGCAATAGAATGGTTGTTGGCCACACCCATGATGAGGCCACGCTTTCCGGTCATCAGTCCCGTCATGGTGTTATCCGTTGTAGCGCTGGAACACGAGCGTCGCGTTGGTGCCGCCAAAGCCGAAGGAGTTCGAAAGAACCGTGTCGATCTTGGCATTGTCGATGCGCTTGCGGACGATCGGAACACCGTCGAACTCGGGATCGAGCTCGGTGATGTGGGCGCTCTCGCCGATGAAGCCGGCCTGCATCATCAGGAGGCCGTAGATCGACTCCTGCACGCCGGCAGCACCCAGCGAATGACCCGTCAGCGACTTGGTCGACTGGATGTGCGGGATCTTCGCGCCGAAAACCTCGCGGATCGCGCCGATTTCCTTGCTGTCGCCGACCGGTGTCGAGGTCCCGTGGGTGTTGATGTAGTCGACCTCGCCCTTCACCGTCGAAAGGGCCTGACGCATGCAGCGGATCGCACCTTCGCCCGAAGGGGCAACCATGTCGTAACCGTCGGAGGTCGCGCCATAGCCGACAATTTCGGCGTAGATCTTGGCGCCGCGGGCCTTTGCGTGTTCCAGTTCTTCAAGGACGAGAACGCCCGCACCACCGGCAATCACGAAGCCGTCGCGATTGGCGTCATAGGCGCGCGAAGCCGTCGCCGGCGTCTCATTGTACTTCGAGGACATGGCGCCCATGGCGTCGAACAGGTTGGACATGGTCCAGTCGAGATCTTCGTGGCCGCCGGCAAACATCACGTCCTGCTTGCCCCACTGGATCATTTCGGCGGCATTGCCGATGCAGTGCGCCGAGGTCGAGCAGGCCGACGAGATCGAATAGTTGACGCCGTGGATCTGGAACCAGGTGGCAAGCGTCGCCGATGCTGTCGACGACATCGCCTTCGGCACGGCGAACGGGCCGATGCGCTTGGGGCTGTTGTTCTTGCGGGTGATATCGGACGCTTCGACGATGGTGCGGGTCGACGGTCCGCCCGAGCCCATGATGATGCCGGTCCGCTCGTTGCGGGCGATGACGGACTCTTCAAGACCGGAATCGGCGATCGCCTGCTTCATTGCCACGTGGTTCCAGGCGCCGCCCTGCGACAGGAAGCGCATGGCGCGACGGTCGACGAGTTCGGTCGGGTCGAGCGACGGCGCGCCCCAGACCTGGCACTTGAAGCCGTTCTCGGCGAAATCGGGAGAAAACGTGATGCCCGACTTTGCATCGCGCAGCGACGCCGTGACTTCATCCGCATTGTTCCCGATCGAGGAAACGATGCCGAGGCCCGTGACAACAACCCGTCTCATGATAGTGACCTTTTCTTTATTTCGTTCGCTGCGGCAGGCGCGGAATTACTCGGCCTTGTCCTTCGACAGGCCGACGCGCAGGTCGGTTGCCTGATAGATAGTTTCGCCATCGGCCTTTAGCCAGCCGTCGGCGGTGCCAAGCACGAGCCGGCCGCGCATGACGCGCTTGAAGTCGATGCCATATTCGAGCAGCTTGGTGTGGGGGCGGACCATGCCCTTGAACTTCACTTCGCCGGTGGACAGCGCCATGCCGCGCCCGGGCTCGCCGAGCCAGCCGAGGTAAAAGCCGGTCAATTGCCACATGCCGTCGAGGCCGAGGCAGCCGGGCATGATCGGGTTGCCCTGGAAGTGGCAGGGGAAATACCAGTCGTCCGGCCGCACGTCGTATTCGGCGCGCAGGTACCCCTTGTCGAAGGCGCCGCCCGTCTCGGAGATATCGGTGATGCGATGGACCATCAGCATCGGCGGCAGCGGCAGCTGGGCATTGCCGGGGCCAAACAACTCCCCACGGCCGCAGGCCAGGATTTCCTCATAGCTGAAGCTGGATTGTCTGGTCGTCATGAATGGATGTTTCCCCGCGTAACAAATTGTGTTGTCCGACCTGCTTTAGAGCAAGTTCGGCTTGAAATGAAGCGTTGTGACCCGGATCTTGCGGTTTTCGTCCGGTCTCCGCCGCTCCAGATGGCGATTTCATTCCGCCGTCGCTTACAGGATCAATGTGGGCGCGACCAGAGTTAATTGCCAGCACTCCCCGAGTTTGACCGGTTTTTCGGGCTTTGCAACGCTTGTCGTCCATGGAATCTATTGAAAGGACAAAGCGCAAAAGTTATATCGCAAAAGGAAGTCTTGCGAATTTCGCCGGGATACATGGAACGACCCTTGATGACGAAAGCAACAGAAGTGAGTTCGGAAGAAAGGCTGCGCCATTCCGGCCTGCGTCCGACACGCCAACGGGTTGCCCTCGCCGATCTGATCTTTGCCAAGGGTGATCGTCACCTGACCGTCGAGGAACTGCACGAGGAGGCCGTCATGGCCGGAGTGCCGGTATCGCTCGCCACCGTCTACAATACCCTGCATCAGTTCACTGAGGCCGGCATGATCCGCGTCTTGGCTGTCGAAAGCGCCAGGACCTATTTCGATACCAACGTGTCGGATCACCATCACTTCTTCGTCGAGGGCCAGAACGAGGTGCTCGACATTCCCGTCAGCAACATCCAGATCGACAACCTGCCGGATCCGCCCGAGGGCATGGAGATCGCGCATGTCGACGTGGTGATCCGCCTGCGCCGCAAGGGCGGCCGCTGATCCGCTCCAAGCGCTGGCTATCAAGATAAGTTGATTGCGAGGCGCGCGTCCGTCGCGGCGCGAAGCCTCACATCACGTCGTCGGGGTCGCGGCCCGGCAGCGCTTTGCCGGTCGGCAGGGTCCAGCCGAACTTGAGGGCGCCGCCGCGCACGCCAAAGGCAAAGATCACGCCGAGCGTCGAGGCGGCAATCAGCGGCAAGCCGGCGATCGTCGCGAGCACGAAGACGCCGGAGCCGACGAGAGCTGCCGTGACATAGACCTCCGGGCGCAACAGCACCGAAGGTTCTCCCGCAAGCATATCGCGCAGGACACCGCCGAATGTCGCGGTGAGCATGCCGGTCACGAGTGCCACTGCCGGCGATCCGGTCGCAGCGAAACCCTTGGCCGCCCCCATGACGCTGTAGGCCGCAAGCCCGATCGCATCCAGCCAGACGAGCACCCGGTAGCGCGAATCGAACAGATGGGCGGTGAAGAAGATGACGACCGCGACCGTGGCGCAGACCAGGAGATAGGTGGGGTTGGTGACCCAGAACACCGGCGTGGCGCCAAGCACGACGTCGCGCATCGTGCCGCCGCCAATTCCGGTGACCGAGGCGAGGAACAGGTACCCGATGATGTCGAGCTGCTTGCGCGAGGCCGAGAGCGCCCCGGTGGCGGCAAAGACCGCCACACCGGCATAGTCGAGGATTTCGAGGATCGGCATGGGCGCTCCGGACAAGAATCGGCGTGTCATGGAAGCTGGGGCACGCCATGCCCCTCCGTCAACAGTGCGTCAGGGCGCCGGCAGCATCGTCGTCGTTCGACCGAGCAGGTAGTAGGCGACCAGTCCGGTCCATTCCTTGGCGGCCGTGGTTGTCAGTTGCGCGTTCAGTGACGGCTGGGTGAAGTCGAGGCCGAGCCCGGCCTTGCCGCTTGTCCGGTAGTCTGTCGGCCATGGCAAGACGTCGATGCCGTTTGTGCGAAAGAGCGCGACGGAGCGCGGCATATGGTACGCGGAGGTGACGAGCGCGCATTGCGAAAGCCCGTTTTCCGCCAAAAGGTCCTTGGTGTAGCGCGCGTTCTCGAAGGTGGTGCGGGAGTTCTCCTCGCGGATCACCCGGTCGGCGCCGATATCGAGTGCCTCGAAGAATGCGGTCGAGGCCTGTGCGTCGCCGTCATAGGCGCCGCTGATCGAGCCGTCGCCGCCGGAAACCAGGATGCGCGCCTCGGGATAGCGCTTCGCCAGGCGCACGGTCTCGATGAAGCGGTCGGCCGCCTGGTTCAGCTCGATGCCGCCACGGCCGGCGGTCACTTCGTTCTCGAAGGCGCCGCCAAGCACGATGACGCAGGAAAGGGAGGCTGGAGGCGCGGGGCGCGGAAAGCGATCCTCCAGTGCCTGCAGCGCGTAGGGCCCGGCGGTCGTAAACAGGCTGATGAAGAGCACCAGTGCGCCGAGGCCGCCAAGGACGGCGCCGATACGGCGCAAGCCGAAAGCGCTCGCCAGCAACCCGGCCAGCACCGCGAAAAACGAGAACGACAGCGGCTGTGCGACGAGCCAGAAGATTTTCGAGACCAGGAACATGCCTACAGCTTCTGCTGACGGATGCTTAACAAACCATAAAGCCGCGTCCGCGGACCGGTTGCGCCGGCGACCCGCGACGCTTCGCACCAAGCTCGCGCAAGGTCGCGGGCGCACCATCCTCACCTGAGCGTTGCGTCCGCCAGTCCGGCCACCACTTTCATTTGAAGGTGAAAGGAGTATCATCGGGCAGATGACCACGATTTCGGGCTTCAGATCCCAGCTGTTTCATGCCGCCAATGAGGTCCATCAACTCACCCCATTGCAGGCCCAACGGCTCTTGGAAGGTGCTGTGGCGCTGATCCGCTGCATGCGTGAACAGACCGGCATGGAGCCCAACACCGACGCGCCCGATATCACGGTTCGGCTCTTGGAAATCGCGAACTCCGCGCAGAGCCGGTCCGAGCGGGAAATCCGCAACGCCCTGCTCGAATCGTCCGACATCATCCGTCTGCTGACGATGATCCTCGATTCGCTCGACGAGCTCGCGAACGACGGTCCTTGAGGACCTGATACCGATCATTCAAAGGAAGG
>JAESFW010000118.1_pt1 | contig 150541 bp, 131 predicted proteins | sample 9269481 | NCBI WGS metagenome assembly JAESFW01 (sample SAMN14515350, study PRJNA621654) | algae metagenome | isolation source: Lyngbya sp. HA4199-MV5 and co-occurring heterotrophs from soil with... | place: USA: Ahupuaa O Kahana State Park, Hawaii | collected 2009-07-21 | reverse complement strand
CATCTGAAGTGCCTCCGCGATCTTAGACCTATGATCAAAGTCTATGCTCCCACAACTTAGTCCTCAAGTGCCTGCCCTGCAACATTTCTGCTTCCTTTTGCGTAATGGATAGGATTAAAATCCGGGCGGGTGAGCAACGCAGCCATCAGCCTTTCAAGACGTTTGTCAGTCAATCAGGTGAATCAGTGAACAATGAACGGTCATCAGTGAACAGTGAACGGAAATGGATGACTGGTGACTGAAGGGCGACTGAAGACTGATCGTTGATGACTGGAGACTGACGACTGGAGACTGACCACCGACCACTGAATCATTACCTTCTGCCTTCTGCCCTCTGCCTTCTGCCTTGCACTCAGCTACCAGCAGTAAATCTGTTTAGTACAAATGAGGGCGACGATCGTCCAGATAGGAAAACACAGCGCGGGTTTTGGCGATCGCGGTTCGATCAATCTCTGCAATCAGCAGCGTTTCGTCTTCACCTGCCTGTGCAAGCACGGTGCCATCCGGATCGGCGATCGTGCTTAATCCGCAATATTTGAGCTGACCTTCGGTGCCGATACGGTTGGCATAGGCTACAAACACCTGATTTTCCAGCGCACGGGTGGGAATCAGTATCCTGGGAATTTGGGTATAGGGGAACATGAGCGCGGTTGGCACGGCAATCAATTCAGCACCCTGAAGTGCCAGCGATCGCACGGCTTCTGGAAACTCGACATCGTAGCAAATGAGAATGCCGACGCGGACTCCCGCGATCGTGTGTAACTGCCGTTTCTCCCCTGGCGCAAAAAGCCTCTGTTCCTCCGCACCAAAGAGATGGGCTTTGCGATAGGTTGCGGCTAACGTGCCATCTGCTTCAATCAATCCCGCTGCGTTATAGGTTGCGTCCCCATCTCGTTCGGCATACCCAAACAATAGCGCTACCTGATGTTCACGAGCGATCGCCGCCGCTAGCTGGAGCGATCGTCCCTGCCAGGGTTCTGCCAATCGCGTGACTGCATCCCCAATGTTGTAGCCCGTTAAAAATAATTCAGGAAAGATCAGCAGCGTGACGTTTTGCTTGGCTGACTCTGCGGCTTGATACGCCATCAGCTCCAAATTTGCCGTCACATCAAGTGGTATGCCCGATCCCTGGTAAAGTCCGACCTTCATGGCATTTCACCCTCCTATCCACTCATCCACTCACCCACTCCAAGCGCGTAAAACCGATTTTTGTTCGATCGCAAGGGGTTGCAATTTCAATACGTCTGAACTACAGTACAGAAATACTAATGGGGACAAACGAGAACAAACCGTGACCAACCGTGACGGATTCAGTATAGAGAGGATCTCATGACTTCCGCTACCCGACAGACAAAAGTTAGAAAACCCCCTTCTGCGACAACCGCCACTTACACCCTGGCGCTGGATGCTGGGAACTACGACCTCAAATTTTGGGATGGCGAATCTCATCCTAAAGCGATTCGCTCCGTGCGTTTTCAGCTTCCTCAGGGACGCGATGCCGTGCGCTACACCGATGCCTCCCCCCTGATTGAGCTACCCGATGGCACCCGCTATCACTTTGGCGCACAGGCGTACAAATATCGCCGTCAACAGCAAACCGTGGTTGAGAACAAGGTTGAACTGTCTCGCCTGCATCTCTATGCCTGCCTGGAACCCCGCGAAGGCGAAACTGAATTTGCGATCGACATCTACGCTTCCACCCCCGAACCTGCCAAGAACGAAGATGCCATTCGTCAGCACTTGCTGGGAATGCATGAGTTCAAGCGCGATGGACTGGAGTATCGCGTTCTGGTGGAACGGGTAGAAGTGGAACGGGAAGGCATGGGAGCGTACCATTACGCCCAGCGCTTAGGCTTGATTCCCGATACGGGCTACACGATCGTCGTAGACATTGGCGGCGGCACCTGGCTCACACGCCTGGTGGATGCTGAAGGCGATGTCATTGACGAAAACGTGATGGATCGGGGCGGTGCCTATGAGTTGGCGACTTCGATTAGCTTCGATCGTCGTCTCACCAACGCCTTGGGCACAACTGCTGATCCCAGCCTGATCATGGATGGCTTCCGCACTGGACACAATTACGCTGATACCGAACTGACCTGGCAACCCTGGCTGGAAGAGCATCTTGACCCCTGGTTTAAAGGCATCTTTCAAACGGTGAAAGCCCAGTACACCCCCTATATGGCACGAGTGACCCGCTTTTTAGTCACGGGTGGTAGTTCTCACCTCATCTCAGAACGCTTGGCTGGTCGCAAACTCTTCGCGGTCATGACCGATCCTCAATTTGCCAACGTGCGTGGGTTATTTCCTGTTGTGAATGGAGCACAGCTATGTATGACAACAAAGTAAGGCTGAGTCAGGATGTCCTGGAAAAAGCCAGCGTAATTGCCTCAGAATGGGGCTTGAAAAATGCGCGTGCTGCTGTAGAAGCCGTTTTTCGGCGCTATGCCGACGAGTATCTGGACGGCACCGGACGCACGCCCCAATGGGCAACCCACGAAGGCTTACCTGCCAGTATGTTTGCGCTACCGGATCGATCGCAACCCTCTACCTGTGAAGCCTTGAGCGAACTGGATGATCTGCTGGGACTATAGGAACGATCGAACACACGTTCCCACCCCAACAGATTTCGTAGGGACGTTCCACGGAATGTCCCTACAAGACCTTCTGCCCTGATAGCGTCCTCGATCGCCTAACCGTTTGTGCAAGAGCAGTGCAGTTAGAATAGGCTTATTTTCTGTTGCAGTTTTCAGTTGCCATAGGGTTGCTGTGACAGGCGTGATGTCGCCAGGGAATGTATGGTTAATTTTCGAGCTGCTGAATCTGCTGCCGATGATGAGGGAACCGCTTTGGTAGCTGATGCCGCCTTAGAACAACGAGATAACGCTTCCGTGGGAGCTTTAGCCACTCGATCGCATCCTTCAGGTACTCAGTGGGCTTCCCCACCCGAACCCATCAACCAGATTCTGGATGCGCCTGCGACTCCAGCCGTCCTCATCTCGCCAGACGATCACTGGTTTGTGGAGCTTGAGCAGCCAGCGTTGACGACGATCGCGGAACTGGCTGAGCCGATCGTTGCCGTAGCGGGTTTTCGGCTCAATCCTAAACTGAGCTGCCCTGCCCGTCACCACACCTACCGGGGTATGCGCCTGCAAGCCATCCCCTCTGGTGCCAGTCAGGAAATTCCGCTACCGGATGACCCTCGCATTAGCTACCTGCGCTGGTCGCCCAACGGACAAATCCTCGCCTTTGTGCTGACCCAAGCCACTGGGTTGGAACTGTGGATCATGGCACTGGCAGATGGCATCCCGCGTCGATTGACAGACCCAGTGCTAAACGCGACCTACGGCACACCCTACCGCTGGTTTTCGGATGATACGCTGCTGTGTAAGTTCATTGTTGTCGATCGGGGTGAACCGCCGCTCAAGCCCTCAGCGCCAGTCGGACCCATCATTCAAGAAAATCTGGGGCGCAAAACGGCGAGTCGCACCTACACAAACTTGCTGCAAAATCCTTACGATGAGCAACTGTTTGAGTATTACGTCACCTCAACGTTGACGTGTGTGACGCTCGACGGACAGCAGCAATCGTTGAGTGCGCCCTGCCTGATTGATGAAGCGATTCCGTCACCCGATGGCAATTACATCCTGCTGACTACGCTTCATCGCCCGTTTTCCTACCAGCTACCCAGTTCCTATTTTCCGCTGCGGATTGAGGTGCTCGATCGCGTCGGGCAGATGGTCTATGAGTTGGCGGATTTACCCCTGGCAGACTATGTTTCGACTAAATTCGATTCGGTGACGCTGGGACCAAGACGCACCTGTTGGCGCAGCGATCGTCCCGCCACACTCTATTGGGTCGAAGCACTGGATGGGGGCGATCCAGATGTGGACGTGCCTCACCGCGATGTGCTGTACGAACTGGAGGCACCCTTCACCGAATCGCCAAAGGAACTGTGGCGATCGCAGTATCGCTTTCGGCGGGTGCGTTGGGGACGGGAGGATGTCGCGCTGGTGTGGGAGCGCTGGCACAACAATCGCCAGATCAAACTCTGGAAAATCAATCCCGCTCAGCCAGAAACGCCTCCCCAGCTCCTGATAGAACGCAGCTACGAAGACCATTACAGCGATCCGGGGATGCCATTGACGGTGCCAGGAGCCTTTAATCGGTATGTATTGCACATTACGCCTGATGGTAGCGGTCTCTACTTCAGTGGTCGGGGCGCTTCGCCAGTAGGCGTTTACCCGTTTCTCGATCGCTGGAACTTGACGACCGCAACGCCCGATCGTCTGTGGCAGTCTCAAGCGCCTTACTTTGAATCCATCGTCAAACTGCTCGATGATGATGCTCACCAGATGATTACCCTGCGGCAGTCGCAGACCGAACCGCCCAACTTCTTTCTGGTGACACGATCAACCGGGCAAGCGATACCATTGACGGCTTACTCTGATCGTGCGCCTCAGTTTGCAGGTATTCATAAAGAAGTTGTGCGCTATCCGCGTGCTGATGGGGTGGAGCTATCCGCCAAGCTTTACCTGCCCGCAGGCTATGACCCAACGCGAGATGGAGCCTTGCCTACCCTTTTCTGGATTTATCCCGAAGAGTTCAAAAGCCGTGATCTGGCAGGTCAGGTGACAACCGCCGAGCATACGTTCAGCCGCCCAGGCGGTACCTCGGTGTTGTTTTTGCTCACCCAGGGCTATGCGGTGCTGGATGATCCCAGTCTGCCGATCGTGGGTGAAGGGGATGCAGAACCGAATGATACCTACGTTGAACAGCTTCTGGCTGGCGTTGAAGCGGCGATCGACTACGTGGTGGGTCGCGGTGTGGCAGACCGGAACCGACTGGCGATCGGAGGGCATTCCTACGGCGCGTTTACCACCGCGAACGTCTTGGCGCACAGCAATTTCTTTCGCGCTGGCATTGCCCGCAGCGGTGCTTACAACCGGACGCTGACTCCCTTCGGCTTTCAGGGTGAGCAACGCCACTTTTGGGAAGCCGCTGACACGTACATGCACCTGTCGCCCTTTTCCCATGTGGACAACATCAGAGCGCCATTGCTCCTGATCCACGGCGCAGACGATAGTAATGCGGGCACCTACCCGCTACAAACCGAGCGCTTTTATGAGGCACTCAAAGGTCTGGGAGCCACCGTGCGTCAGGTGATGCTGCCTTTAGAAGATCACGGCTACCGTTCGCGGGAGGCGATCGGGCATGTGCTGTGGGAAATGGTGCAGTGGTGCGATCGGTACTTGAAAGGAGAGTAGGGAGTGGGGAAAGAGTTTTGAGCTTGCACAGTTGTTGATCATTAGTTGTTAGTTTTTGGTTGTAAAGCCTTAAAGCCTTTCGCCAGATCAGAACTGAGCAGACTAGAAAGGCTGTTAGTGCAGGAGTCGTTCCTGACTCCTTCCAAAAACTTTTCTTGAATGCCCAAAGTTCTATACAACCAACAATCAACAACTCTCTTGCCCTCTGCCTCCCGTTGGCTGACGCTCTGGGAAGCCTGCCTTCTAACAACCAACAACTAACAACCAACAACTCCCTTGCCCTCTGCCTGCTCATTCTTTTTCAAATTTTATGGAATCAATTCCCTACATGCGGTACCATTGTATTTCTGTGGGTTTTTAAGCTTAGAAAGATTGTGGCAAAGGAAAGGCTATGGCGAAGCGAGTACAGTTAGTTCTCAGTCAAGATGTCAGCAAGTTAGGCAAAGCGGGTGATCTCGTCGAAGTTGCTCCTGGCTATGCTCGCAATTATTTGATCCCTCAGGGCTTTGGGGCACGCACCACGCCTGGTCTTCTGAAGCAGGTTGAGCGTCGTCGGGAACTAGAACGGCAGCGGTTGCTAGCAGAAAAGCAGCAGGCTGAGACAATCAAGAAAGCGCTTGAAACGGTGGGGCGTTACGCGATCGCCAAACAGGCAGGCGAAAAGGATGCCATTTTTGGTACGGTTACCCATCAAGATGTCGCGGATGCCATTCTGGAAGCCACGAAGCAGGAAATCGATCGTCGTGGTATTACGCTACCGGATATTCACCAGTTGGGGTCTTATAGAGCCGAGATCAAGCTGCACCCTGAGGTGATCGCTACAGTCGAGATCCAGGTAGTTGCTAGCTAAGACCCCGATCGCATCCCCAAAAGCTTTAAGTGATTGGGGTCATGGGTAAATGACACGCCGTTTTGTGATCAGCTTATTCACGGATGGGTAATGGCATTGGTGCCGTTACCCATCTTGCTACAAGTTTAAAGACGTTTCACGCACGGGTTTCTCGTCGGTTAGCGGCTTACTACACCCGACACCCGTTTTGACAAACCTGTAGCGATTGATTAAGAACCGCTGTAAGTGACGGATTTAACCTCTTGTCGTTGCACGATCACTGGATTATAATAGTACAAGAATACTAATTACTCCGTGCGGTTTGGGTCAACGTCGATAGAGTCGCTATATTTAGCGTCTTAAGTGGCAGTAAATCTGAAGTAACGCTAAATGTGCTTACAGATCGTGACCTTAGCTGTATAGTTGGGGTGGATTACCGCATACCGTTGCGGATCCATTGACCGAAATGTATCGCCGTCACCTTACTGCTCATGGTTCAGGAACTCAACTTTCAAACCTTTACCGATCGCCTACCGCCTCAGAATGTTGACGCTGAAGAATCGATCCTGGGTGGCATTCTCCTTGATCCGGAGGCGATCAACCGGGTGGCAGATTTGCTGCATCCTGAAGCGTTTTACCTGAGTGCCCATCGTGAAATTTATCGAGCGGCGCTGGTGTTGCAGGGGCAGGGTAGCTCAACTGACCTGATGAGCATTACCTCCTGGCTGATCGATCGCGGCTTGTTAGAGAAAGTGGGTGGGCAAAGTAAGCTAGCACAACTGATCGATCGTACCGTGAGCGCGGTCAACATTGACCAGTACGCCCAACTGGTGATGGACAAGTATATGCGCCGCAAGCTCATCAAGGCGGGCAACGAAATTGCGCATTTGGGGCATGATACCGCAAACGATCTGGAAGACGTGCTGGATCAGTCGGAGCAAAAGCTGTTTGGCGTGACGCAAGATCGCCCTCAGCAGGGTTTGATGGCGGCTTCGGATATCCTCACGCATACCTTTTCAGATATCGAAAGTCGATCGCTGGGGATGGTGCTGCCAGGGCTATCCTGCGGCTTTTATGACCTGGATGCGATGACCCAGGGCTTTCAGCGCTCCGATCTCGTCATCGTGGCAGGGCGACCGTCGATGGGCAAAACGGCGTTTACGATGAATGTGGCTCGCAACATTGCTGCCTTTCATAAGCTGCCTGTTGCCATCTTTAGCCTGGAAATGTCGAAAGAGCAGTTGGTGCAGCGCATGCTCGCCAGTGAGGTGCGGATTGAAAGCGGACGGCTACGGGCGGGACGTGTGAGCCAAACGGAGTGGGAACCCCTTGGGCACGCCATTAGCACGCTGTCCCAACTGCCCTTATACATTGACGATACGCCTAATATCAGCATTACGGAGATGCGATCGAAGGCGCGACGGCTTCAGGCAGAGCAGGGTGGAGCGTTGGGTTTAATCCTGCTGGACTATTTGCAGTTGATGGAAGGCGGCGGCGACAACCGGGTGCAGGAGCTATCACGCATCACACGGGCACTGAAAGGTTTGGCGCGGGAATTGAGCGTTCCGGTAATTGCGCTTTCCCAGCTCAGCCGTAGCGTAGAATCGCGCACCAACAAGCGACCGATGATGAGTGACTTGAGGGAATCTGGCGCGATCGAGCAGGACGCTGACCTGATCATGATGCTCTACCGGGATGAATATTACAACCCAGATACGCCCGATCGTGGCATCGCTGAAATCATCATCTCCAAACACCGAAACGGTCCAACGGGCATGGTGAAGCTCTTGTTTGAGTCTCAGTTCACCCAGTTCCGCAATCTCGCCGCGCCTAATCGAATGTAAAAGTCGGCTTTACCAGATGACACGTTATGACATTGCAAACCAAAGTGCTAGCTTACATAGTGCAGTTGTTGCAGGGTTTGTAGAGCGTACATGAAACCGATGGATGCGTTTCCGGTCTCATAAACAACTTGATGCACCAAGCCGCTTTTACTGTGAATACTCACCTGTTCTAATTGCTTTAAATATCCTTTAAAGTCGCCATACTGTACTGCTTCAATCTCTTTTGCCAATACATAAGTGCTCAAACCTTCGTTTGCATAACGAACGGCTTGTGACGAAACGAGCGTCCAAGTTGCCTCATCAATAAACATTACCAGGATGGGAAGCTCTTTTGGTGCAAGGTTGCCATGATTGCTCAAGTAGGTCTGAACTTGATGGTAAAGATCGTCCCAAAACCTGGTGTATTGCCACGATGGATAAGCCTTGCTGTGGCGGTTGATAGCAGCAGAAACCACTTTCAGAATCCCTACGTCGGTTTTTGCTTTCACTCGATCGCCTCACGTCATTGAGGAGTGATCACAACCAATTCAATGCGGCACCGCTTTTGAGTACAGTTGCAGTACCACAACCCCCGCGATGATCAACCCCATGCCGATGAAGCCTGCCTGGTCGATCGTCTGGCGGTACAAGAGCCATCCAAAAAAGGTGACGAGGACGATTCCTAGCCCTGACCAAATGGCATAGGCAACGCCAACGGTAATGGTGCGTAAACACAGCGCCAGAAAATAAAAGGCAAAGCCATACCCAACCACTACCACTAGGCTGGGTATAGGCTTCGTGAAGGATGCCGTTGCTTTCAGCGCGCTCGTCGCAATGACCTCAGACACGATCGCAATGAGCAAATACGCATAGTCCGGCATAGCAATTCAGGTTGGTTAACTGAGCTTGAGCAGTTCGACATCAAACAGAAGGGTTGCGTTGGGAGGAATCACTCCACCTGCGCCCCGTGCCCCATAGCCTAGCTCAGAGGGAATGATAAGCTGACGGCGACCGCCTACTTTCATGCTGCCAACGCCTTCATCCCAGCCTTTGATGACCTGACCCACACCGATTTTGAACTGGAAGGGTTGGTTACGATCGCGCGAGCTATCAAACTTAGTCCCGTCTTCCAACGTGCCTGTGTAATGCACCGTAACGGTTTGACCTTTTTGCGGAGACGCGCCTGTGCCTTCGACTAAATCGACATACTTCAATCCAGAGGGGGTAGTTGTAGCCGCTTTGTCTTCAGCTTTTTTGGGGGTTGAGGCATCTGCCATGAGAGTGGGTGCGATCGACGCATGATTGTGGGTGTTTGAAATAGTTGCAGCCGTTTGAGGGGGCTGGGTCAGCTCACTGGCGATCGCGGTAGCTGGCTTGCCCATAAGCTGAGAAACAACCAACACCACGACGCAGGCAAGCATAACTCCCAGGCTGACTAAAATTTCCTTCAAAGTAACGTTCCTCTTAGATACGCATCAGCAGTTCGTCATCAGCAATCCAACAGGCGATCGCTGACCTTTGCCCATTGTACAAGGATTCCAGCAGGGGAAAGCCCGGAAGCATCCTGTAGATTTAGGGTATTTGGGCTTGAAGGTAGTCTGCAAGCTGAAGATCAAAGAGGGTTGCGCCATTTGCGGTTCCGGCTAAGACTTGAAACGGTAGCGTTGGTTCTCCCAAATGATCCAGAACCAGTGCCGCACCTGTAAAGTCTTGCGCCTGCGTGTAGCCGTTCACGGTGATCACCGTTTGCAGGTTTGCCCACTTGGCAGACTGTAAGCCAGCTTCAGAATCTTCAAACGCCAAGCATACCGTCGGCTCTAGCTGCAAAGCGTTCAAGGCGTAGTGGTAGATATCTGGGGCAGGCTTTTTGGCTGGCACAATGTCACCCGCCGCAATGACTTCAAACCAATCCAAACTATCGGCACCCAGCGCTGTTTGCAAAAGGGCTGTGACGTTTGCAGGGGTGGTGGTAGTGGCGATCGCCAGCCTGAGTCCTGCATCCCGTGCTTCCTGAAGCAAGCGTTTGACACCCGGACGCAGCGGTACGACATTCTCCTCAATCAACTGCGTATAGTGAGCCGTCTTCGCTTTGTGCAGTCCGGCGATCCATTCACGGCGATCGCCTGGTGGCTCAAACGCTGGATGATCTGTCGTCAAATACTGCTGAATGCGCTCTTTGCCACCCGTTACCGCTAGCAACTCGCCATAACGTTCAACCGACCATTCCCAGTCAAGACCCGCATCGGCAAACGCGCGATTAAACGCCACCCGATGCCCATCTCGCTCGGTGTCGGCTAAGGTACCATCCACATCAAAAATCAGTGCTTGGAGTTTGGACATGAGTGCTATGAGAAGGGATGAGGGATGAAGGCAAAGGAGTTTTTGGTTTTTGGTTTTTAGTTTTTAGAAGGAGTCGAGAGCGGTTCATGCACGAACAACTTTTCTGGTATGCCCGTAGGGCTTTACAACTAACAACTAACAACTTCTAAGCTGACCGCTGACCGCTGAGGGCTGAGTTACCCCTCTTTATCTTCGCTGATGGAGGGATCGTCTGCTGGCTCAGTTTTTGCTTCTGTCGGCAACGATCGAGGAGGAACGGGCACATCGATCGCAGATGAATCGCTGACAGAGGCAGACAGGTCATCGGATCCGATCGGTTGACCTGACCGGGGTGCATCAGAGACAGTGTGCGTCAAGTGTTTGGGATGCAGCATTCCCCATCGATCCATCACATCTTCAATAAAAACCCGCCGAATCCAGATCTGAGTGACAACGGTTAGAGGCAGCGCGAGAGCCAGCCCTAAAAACCCAAAGATCGTGGCAAAGAAAACCTGGGCTAAGAGCGTGGCGGCGGGCAATAAAGCAACCTGTTGTGCCATGACATAAGGGGTCAGCAAGTTGCTCTCAAACTGCTGGATGGCAATATACAAGATGAAGACAAACAGCGATTTCAAGGGCGAATCTAGCAAGGCGGTCGCCATTGGCAGCACGACGCTCAGCGTTGGTCCAATGTTTGGAATGAAATTGAGCAAGCCTGCGAGAATGCCCTGTGCCATTGCCGCTTTAACTCCTAGTAGCGCTAACCCAATGCTGCTGAGTATGGCAACTACACTCATGCTAATGAGCGCTCCCACAATCCATCGTCCCAGCGAAATTTCGCATTCTCGAAGAATGTGATCGACTCGGTAGCGATAAAAGGCGGGAAACAAGCGGATAAAGCCCCGGCGGTAGGCGAGTGGATTGATCAACAGCATCAACGCCAAAATCAGCACCAGCAAGATGTTGACGACGGCACCCAGGGAGCTAGAAAAGAAGGCAAACGAACCACCCAGTAAGCGGTTGATGTAGGGCTGAATCTGGTTGTTTAAGCTATCGAGGTTTGGTAGGTAGGGGCTGATTGATGGCGGTACAAAATGAACCAGGTTATTTGTCCAGGCATTCAGGCGATCGAACGACGCAGGCACCAGCACCACCAAATCTTGAAACTGAGTGGCAAAAGGCGGCACGATGAGAAAGAAAAACGCGATCAGCGCAGCTAAAAAACAGGTAACTGAAAGTAAGACGGCAGCCGATCGCCTCATGCCCCATGCCTGAAAACGCTGCGATAGCAAATTCAAGCTATTTGCCAGCACGACCGCTGCAAACACCAGCAGCAGCACCTGGCGGATTTGCCAAAGAATGTAAAGGCTAACAGCGAGCGCGAGAAAACCAATCCATTGACCCAAACTCACAGCGACTCCAGACAACGTGAACGATAAAAGAAACGTGACATAAATGGCACAGGCGATAATGAACATCCCATGTCTGAAGAACGACGATCGCTCAGCATACGCTTAAAGCTCAAAGCCGTCGTTCAACTGTTTTTGCCTGAACGGTGATGCTCTTACTACCTGCTTCCTTCCTGAGCTTGCCGTTGCTGCCAGCGCCATGTAAGTATGACTGTCATGATCGTCGTTGGCAACCAAACGGCAATCAATACCGTTGTTATCGCCGGAGCGATCGACAGCACTGGCGCACCGTACTTAATCGCGATCGACAGTGCCGTTGAGAGCGCGAAAACCTTGATCATCAGTTCAATCATACGCCCCAGCCTTTAACCTGAGAAGATTGTAGCCCTCTTTTGCCGCTCTTAGCGGGGAGTCTTTGGGATAGCGATAGACCTTGGTACTCAAGCTAGTCGCGGTTGAAGCCAAAGCGATTGGCAATGATCTTGTCTACCCATCGTTTGGGCAACAGGCTGGGCAAGATCCAGTTTGTGAGCGGTTTGGGGACGATCGCATACCGTGTGCGCGGCTTAGCATCGGTGAGTGCTTTCCAGATCACTTCGCCAACCCGTTCAGGAGAATAGCCCTGTCGCCCTCGGTTGATGGCGTAATCACTTAAGCGCCTGGTTGCCGCTGCGTAGTCCGTCTGGTCGTAGATGGAAAGATCGAGCTTGGAGGCTTTGTCCCAAATGGGGGTAGCGATCGGTCCCGGTCCCACAATGATGACATCAATGCCGTAAAGCATGAGTTCTCGTCGCAGGCTTTCCGAAAACCCTTCTAGCCCATGTTTAGAGGCAGAATAAGCGCCCAGAAACGGACTTCCAATCTTACCGCCCACCGAGCTGATGTTGATGATGCGTCCTGGTGCGCCGTTGAGGGTGCGATCGGTTCCCAGCAACGGCAAAAAGGCTTGCGACACAACTAGCGGACTGATGAGATTGACTTCCATCTGAAACCGATATTGGTCAACTGGTAAGTGCATCAGCGGACCAGAAACGGCAATCCCCGCATTGTTCACTAGCCCAAATAGGGTTTCACCGTTCAGCGCTTCACGTACCTGCTTTGCGGCATGGGCGATCGCCGTTGCATCGGTCACATCAAACTGGAGGGGAGTTACTGCATCACCAAACTCAGCGATCAGGCGATCGGCATCTTCCGCCTTCCGCACGCTGCCAAAGACGTGAAAGCCCTTCTGCGTGAGAACTTTGACCGTACCCCAACCAATGCCCGTCGATGCTCCCGTCACCACCACGCTCTTCGTCATGTGTCGTCCTGCCAAAAGCGAGTATCGCCTAACAATACCTTACCGATCTGGTTGACTGACAAATCTTTTTTGTAGGTTGGGTTGAGTCCGCAAAACCCAACACCAGCAGCGGTTGCGTTGGGTTTCACGGACGCTTTTCTGGTATGCCGAAACGGCTTTACCCAACCTACCTAAGAATCAGGGTTTTAGGAGTTTTGTCAGTCGATCAGCCTTACCGATGTACGGTGCTCGTTGGTTGAATCGGACAGCGATCGCGGGTTCTAGTTCGTGATTGGAACCGTCTTTTTGATCAGAGCAGCCGTTTCCTCAGGTTTTCCAGACGTAGGAAAGACTAAAATACTCTTGATGCTGGTGTTATTAACCAGTGCTTTTAAGCGATACAGTTGCTTATCTGAAATGGCTACTCCTGCGTAATCCTTAGCGTAATCTAGTTCCTGATTAAAATTAGCGTCGTTATAGGTTTGAATGAACACCCGATCGACGTTCCAATTTTGCCAATCCGCCGCAAAATACCGCTTACCCCAATACGGATTATGGTGGCACAGGTCGAAGCTAACTCGACTGTTTGCTTTCTTCATTGCCGATCGCATTTGTCGCACAAAGTTAGTTAACCGAGCCGTGCGATCAACTTTTCCAGGTAAATCGGCATGATAGCCCAGGTAATCATCCCACTGAACAGCATCGATCGTGGGATACTTCTGGACAAACTCTACGGATATTTGCTTGAAGAAATTTGCCACTTCTGGAATTTCCATATCCAGCACGTAGTGATCGATGCCGGGATACGTTTTATCAACTCCGGGCACGATCCATCGCTTAGAGATTGCCAGATCAAAAATGGGGCTATTCTGATCGATTTTGATCCCCTTTTCAAAATAGGCGTGGACTTGCATTCCCTGCTTGTGTGCCTCATCAATGAGCCAGTCTAGCCATTGATCCTGAAACTGATTGGGGCAACTTTTGTAGCCCAATATTTGCTGCATGACATCGCTTTTATACATCGTGCAGCCATTACCCCAGACCCCATGAATAATAGTATTAATGCCTTGACTGCGATAGTATCGTACCCGTTCTCGGATCGTTTTTTCACTGGCATTATTGGTCGCTTGATACCGACTTAAGTAGATGCCTCTAATCAGTTTTTTCTCCCAAAGAGCTTGAGCCAAGGATGCTTTGGGAGGAGGAACGGGTGAAGGGGATTGTGAATTCGTAGGTTTATTTATAGGTGAGTTAGAAGGTTTTGGTGGAGAGGCAGCGATCGTGACACCTTGACCAGCCGCAGGAGCCAGAATCGGGGCAGGCTGCTGTTGAGCCGTAGAGGTCGATGGTTGCTGAATGGTCGGTAAAAATTTGCTGATCTTTGAGCGATCAATCTGGGTGAAGCCCCAATACCCAACGCCTAATAAAACGATGATTAATGAAATTGGAATACTTGAACATCCACATCCATTCGGTTCTTTTTTTGGCGGCATAGTAATGTCAACGAACGTTCAATGCTTCAAGCAGCTAATTTTTCGCCACCAGAGCAAGCATCAGTCTTTCGATGGCTGATGAGCAATATCGTTATAGCCCTGGTGCTCTCTCAAGCTACTTCACGTTGCCGCTAGCGAGTTCCGTATAACAACTGAAACACGGATGCTTTTAACCTGATGCACATTGCCCTACCCAGTACAGACCGGATAGGGCAATATTCAGACAAATTAAGCGATGGATCTAGTTGTTAGAAGAGCGATCGCGCCCATCAGCACGATCTCCCCTCTAACAACTAACAACCAACAACCTCTACCGATTCACGGCACTCATGTGCTGAGTGGGATAGCGATCGCCTGCCGCAACGCCTTTCGGTGCGACGGACTCAATCTGCTTTAGCTCATTGGCAGTGAGCGTGATTTCGGTTGCGCCAACATTTTCTTCCAGGTATTTGCGGCGTTTGGTGCCAGGAATGGGCACGATGTCGTCACCCTGAGCCAAGAGCCATGCAAGGGCAAGCTGGCTGGGGGTTACGCCTTTGGTGGCGGCGATCGACTTCACTTTGTCCACCAGTTGCAGGTTTTTGTAGAAATTTTCACCCTGGAAGCGAGGTGCATTGCGGCGGTAGTCATCAGCAGGCAAATCTTCCGGTTTGGTGAATTGTCCAGTCAGAAAGCCACGACCAAGAGGGCTGTAGGGCACAAACCCAATCCCTAAGTCCCGAAGCGTTGGTAGAATTTCATCTTCTGGATCGCGGCTCCAGAGGGAGTATTCAGTTTGCAATGCAGAGATGGGATGAACGGCGTGTGCCCGTCGAATGGTGGCAGGAGCCGCTTCAGATAAGCCCAGATAGCGGACTTTGCCCTGCTGGACGAGTTCTGCCATTGCGCCTACGGTGTCTTCAATGGGAACCGTGGTATCGACGCGATGTTGATAGTAGAGGTCGATCACATCCACACCGAGTCGTTTTAGCGAGGCATCGCAGGCTTGACGGACATAATCGGGATGACCGTTGACACCGAGAAAGCCGCCCTCTTCCGATCGCACATTGCCAAACTTGGTTGCCAGAATGACCCGATCGCGCTGTCCCTTAATCGCCTGTCCAACCAATTTCTCGTTGGTGAAGGGACCATACATATCAGCAGTATCGAGGAAGGTGACACCCAATTCCAGAGCGCGATGGAGGGTGGCGATCGATTCTTCCTCGTCACGTCCACTGTAGAACTCAGACATGCCCATGCAGCCCAGTCCCAATGCGGATACGACCAGTCCTTGATTGCCCAGTTTTTTCGTTTTCATGTGGAATCCTTTCAGTACAGTTGCTTTGGTGTTTCAACTCTGTTGTCGATTCGTAGGGACGTTACATGTAACGTCCCTACAGCGGCTACATCACAGGTCTAGAACCTTACCGTTGCGTTCAATGGATGTAATTTCAACGATCGATGCTGCTCATCAGTGATGGGGCATAGCGATCGCCTGCCACGGTTCCTTTAGGGGCAACCGCTTCAATGCGTTGCAAATCTTCCGGGGTAAGTTTGATTGCCGTTGCGCCAACGTTCTCTTCTAGATAGGTACGGCGCTTGGTGCCAGGAATGGGCACAATGTCGTCGCCTTGAGCCAGCAACCAGGCAAGAGCGAGTTGTCCGGGTGTTGCGCCTTTTTCAGCCGCGATTTCTTTGACGCGATCGACCACTTGCAGATTTTTGGCAAAGTTGTCTCCCTGAAATTGCGGCAGCATACGACGGAAATCATCGGCAGCAAAATCATCGGGGCTGGTAATTTGTCCAGACAGGAAGCCACGTCCCATCGGGCTATAGGGCACAAAGCCAATGCCCAACTCGCGCACCGTTGGCAAAATCTTGTCTTCTGGATCGCGGTTCCAGAGCGAATATTCACTTTGCAGGGCGGTAATGGGATGCACGGCATATGCTCGCCGAATAGTTTCTGCTGATGCTTCCGAAAGCCCGATGTAGCGGATTTTCCCCTGCTTTACCAGCTCTGCCATTGCACCCACCGTTTCCTCGATTGGCACTTTAGGATCAACGCGATGCAGGTAATAGAGATCGATCGTGTCAATGCCCAATCGCTTTAAGGACGCATCACAGGCTTGATGTACGTACTCAGGGCTGCCGTTGATAATCATCTGCACCTGTTCATCAATCCCCTGAATGCCAAACTTGGTTGCCAGAATGACCCGATCGCGGCGATCGTGAATTGCCTTACCAACGAGCGTCTCATTGGTATGCGGTCCGTACACATCAGCGGTATCGAGAAGGGTTACATCCAGCTCTAAGGCGCGATGAATGGTGGCGATCGCTTCGGTTTCGTCCGTGGCACCATACGCCATCGACATCCCCATGCAGCCGAGTCCGAGTTCCGAAACTTCTAACCCCTGATTGCCTAGCTTTTTCGTTTTCATACCAGTTTTTCCTGTGTGATTTACGTTTGCGTGGGTCGGATGAGCGTGATTCATTGAGGCGATCCAGAATGATGAGCGTTGCGCCTGAGTAAAGGAGCTTAGAACTCGACGAATGGAGTTCTGAACTCGGATGATGGCGCTCTGAGCTTGAAGAATGGAGTTCTGAACTCGAAGGATGGAGCTTGAAACTCAAATGATGGAGTTCTGAACTCGGATAATGAAGCCTGAAACTCAGATATTGGTGCTTTGAGCTTGAAGGATACAGTTCTGAACTCGAAGGATGGAGCTTAAAACCTGAATTGTGGAGTTCTGAACTCGGATAATGAAGCCTGAAACTCGGATGATGGCACTCTGAGCTTGAACGATGGAGCTTAGAACTCGAAGGATGAGCTTGGAGCTTAAAGAATGCCGCGTGGAATGGTAAGGTTCTAGACCTGTGGTTTAACTTTCTGCAAGGGCGTTAGATGTAACGTTCCTACGAGTTTGCAACTGCGTTCTACCGCTCCTGCTCCGTGGGGCGAATCAGAATTTCATTCACGTTCACATGGGGTGGTTGGGTCACGGCGTAGACGATCGCCGCTGCAATGTCCTCACTGTCCAGATTTTTGACCGACCCATAAAAATTTGCCGTGGTCTCTTTCGCTTTGGGATCGGTGACGTGCTGCGGCAGTTCCGTTGCCACCAGTCCCGGCTCAATAATCGTGACGCGGATGTTGTTTTGGTGGACTTCTTTGCGAAGAGATTCCGAGAAGGCACCCACTGCCCATTTGGAGGCGTTGTACACGCCCGATCCGGCATTGGCAACGCGACCTGCAACGGAGGAGATATTCACAATATGTCCCTCGCCCTGGGCTTTCATCAGCGGCAGCACTTTATGCGTGGCATACATCAACCCCAGCACGTTGAGGTTGATCATGCGCCGCCAGTCTTCGGTGTTAGCTCCATCGATCGCACCCAGTAGCATCACACCCGCATTGTTGATCAGAATATCGACTCTGCCAAATTCTGCCTGCGTCTTTTGCACCATCACGTTGACCTGATCTTCATCAGATACGTCAGCCGTAATGGACAAAACCTGTCCGCCCGTTTCAATAATGTGCTTGGCAAGCTTGTTTAAGCGATCGCTCCTCCGGGCTGCGATCGCCACTGTTGCACCGTCTGCTGCCAGCGCGATCGCCGTTGCTTCCCCAATCCCAGAAGATGCACCTGTGACGATCGCCACTTTTCCAGTCAATTTACCTGCCATGTTCAACTCCTTGCCGAAATGTTTCGTTGCGTTGGCGTTCTAGACAATGGTTAAGCGTGGTTGAGTTCATGCGTTCGCGCATCCCGCTCTTGAAAGACTTCCTTCGCAGCGGTAGTACTATGCAAAACAGCCGCAAAGCCAACCCACACGGCTACTTGCAGAATGACTGCCACCACCTCAGTACGAGTGCATCCTAGATCCAGGGCGCGGTGAATGTGCATTTTCAGCTCCGGTTGTGCGTTGCCAAGTGCCGTGAGCGTTGCTATCGTCGCAATTTCCCGTGATCGCAAAGCCAAACTCGATCGCGGATTGGAGGCAATGTCTTTCAGGCTCCCGATATCCTTTTCACCCGCTTTGCCATCAATGTCTCTTAGGGCGTTCCACCCCCGTGTGCGGCGATTTTGAGCTTCTGTGTATTGCGCCTCTCTTTGTTGGAATTGTTGGAAGGTTTGCATACTCTATCTCGTTTTACCCTTACGTCAACGTCAGATTCGAGTCAAAAAAATTACTGCCCCAAAACTATTCACTTTCTACCCGCTCATCGATCCATTGCTGAATGCGATCGATGTTTGCCTGTAGTTCCGATCGAAACTGGTTTAGCGATTCAATTTTTTCGTCCGCTTCTTGAAGGTGTGCTTTGAGAATTTCGACAAGTTTCCGCTTGCCCTTCACCCCCGTCGGGTCTTGCGAGTAGAGTGGCAAGACAACAGCGATCTCATCCAGGCTCAAACCCAACCCCTTATAGATGTTGATCTTTTGCAGAATTCCCAGTTCCACATCTGTGTAGTAACGAAAGCCTGCGCCCGCTCGTTCACTGGGACCAAGCAGCCCTAAACTCTCGTAATACCGCACCGTTCGAGGTGTCACCCCCGCTCTCTCGGCAAATTCACCAATCCGCATTCTGTCGTTCACGTTTTACTTATAGCGTAACTTTAACGTTCACGTCAAGTTTGTTTTGGAGAGATGTGAGGAGAGAGGGGAGAGGTATGAGGAGTGAAAGTTAAGAGTTGTGAGTTGAACCAGTTGTTAGTTGTAAAGCCCTACGGGCATACCAGAAAAGTTGTTAGTACTTGAGGCGTTTCCGACTCCTTCTAAAAACTCTCCTGCCTTCATTCTTCATCCTTTATCTTTCATCCTTCATCCCTACCCTACGCCTGTCTTCCGCTTTCGCCTTTAACGACAGCGGTTGTAATGAGGTGAGCTAGTCGCAGCGCTTCGGGAACGTATCCACGATCGGTTAACTGCTTGAGTGCAGCGGCTATAGCGATTGGATCGGCTCCACACACCTGAAAGTAAAACGGTGGATCGGCATGAATCTTGCCTGCGCGCTGAAGTATTGCTAATCGATGCTCTGATTCAGGAAGGCGACGAATCGCAAATTCGATCGCGCTCATTCTCGGTAAGCGCCGCATGACAGAGACACAGGGACGGTCTAGCTGCTTGGCAAGAAGCGGTAGATCAACCACATTGAACCCAGCCAGAGAAATGCCATCCAGCAAAACTAAATGTACTTGCGGTAAAAACTTACTGTGGAGAAGAGTCTGGGTGAGTCTCTCGGTTGCATCCCATCCATCTGGCTGCACCTGAGTCCACACCATACCTTCAAAGCGGGTGCCTGCACAGACCACACCTGCCACAGCTACAGGGTCGTTTGCCCGACGCACAAAGGGCGCATCGTCAAAACCGATTACACGAATCGTTCGCCTCAATCGAATCAGCGCTTCGAGTTCCATCAATCATTTGGGGCTGTGCTGCGATCGCCTGAGTCTGGTGGTCTTTGCGAACCGCGATCGTCAGCGAAAAACTTGCTAAAAGCAAAAACTCGATCGTTAGAAAAGCCCTTTTAGAAAAACCATCAGGGGTCGAAACAGATTCATGAAAGAGCATTGAAAAAGCGTTCAGATCTAGAGATCTACGATCGCTTTCATGCTTTCAGTTATCCGTTGACCCCACAACTGCTTTTACGCCAAGTACCCAGGTTCCTTGAGTCATCGCATGACTCACTGCCACATACAAGACATCAACTTCGCGTATTTGTGGCTCAACAACGCTCACTAAATGATGCCGGGACCTTGACCTTCTTGGATTTGTGGCTCATCTTCTGGCTGACGTGCATCACCTGGCGTTTCGTAATACATTTCAGGTTCAACGGCGTAGTTATTTAGCAAGCCTTCTTTATCTACGGTATAACCACCATCAGTCTGCACGCTGTCAGGGTTGTCTTCTTTGGGTTGAGTTTTATACTCAGCACCCTCCCGCTCTTTGCGAGCCGCTGTCTCCGCTGGAACAATACCTCTATCGTACACATCTGACTCAACGCGATCGGAGGTATCGCTGGCAGGCTGAGGACGATTGGATGTCTCTTTAGCGTTACTCATAGCTTTTCCCCTCAAGATTTAACAGTTCATTCAAACCTTAGCGCTGCGTAAACGTATACCTCACTACCATTAGTATTGGATTGAACGATGAAATATTTGTTTCTTTGGAAAGATGCGGCAATCAACAAAGCGTTTGATTTCCATCTTGTGATGCGAAGGACAATCTCCAGATAGACTTTTTGGGTTCATGAAGCTGAAATAATGAGGGCATTAGGTATGTTCTTTAGCTGTGGGGAGCAACTCTTTTGAACTTCAACTTTCTGATGGATTTGTATTCCCAAGCGCAAGGTGGCAAACCGTCCGTACAATACATCCTGATGCCCTATGAGCGTAGACCTGTCTTACCAGAACCAAAAGGGAGACCACTGCCAGAAGGCTAGGGGCTGTCATCAATTACTCTACACATTGCTTGCAGTGAGGGTTCCAGCCCCTAGCTTGTTGTGTTGGGACGGGCGTGACACTGCTGATATTGCAAGGTTTCGGAGCTAATTGATGACACGCCCTAAGCCTCAACAGGAATGGCCTCAGATCAGTTGAGACGCAATTCCCTGACTGTTACCCGCATTTGGCGATCGCAAAGGATGGTTGGCATGAAAGTTGCCCTCGTTCATGATTATCTCCGTAAGTATGGTGAGGCAGAACGGGTGCTGCGTGTACTGCACCAGATGTATCCTGATGCACCTGTCTATACGGCGTTTGTCGATCGCGCCCATCTGGGTGATGCGATCGCGCTTTTGGACGGTTGGGACATCCGCACAGCACCCTCCCAGCAGCTACCCGCCATCGCACGGTACTATCAGGCGTGGCGACCTGTCTTGCCCTACTGTTGGGAAGCGCTAGATTTGTCCGAGTACGACCTGGTTCTTTCGTCGTCTGGGTCGTACATGAGTAAATCGGTGCTGACCCGTGCCGAAACGCTCCACATCAGCTATTGCCATACGCCACCCCGCGATCTGTGGGATTTCTCATCAAATGCACCCGATCGCCCCTGGTATCAGCATTGGGCAGAAACGCACCTGCGACAGTACGATTTTTACGCGGCGCAGCGGGTCGATCGCTTCGTCACCAATTCTGAAGTTGCCGCGCGGCGCATTCGCAAACTCTATCGGCGATCGGCTGCTGTGATTCCGCCACCCGTCAAGATCAGAGGCAGCGGCGAAGCTGGCAAAGATTACTATTTATATGTTGGACCGCTCACACAGAACCAGCAGGTTGAGTTAGCGATCACCGCCTGTAACCAGCTCGATCATCCGCTTTGGCTTGTGGGGAGTGGGCGCGATCGCGAACGGCTTCAGCACCTTGCTGGCTTACAGACTCGCTTTCTTGGTGATGTACCTGAAGACGCGATGAGCCAGATCTATGGACAGGCAAAAGCCTTAATTTTTCCCTGCCAGAATGCCGATTTTGGCTTTGCTCCCGTAGAGGCAATGGGGCATGGCGTTCCCGTCATTGCGTCTGCCTTAAGCGGTATGCGAGAAGTGATTCTTAACGATCGCACAGGTCTACTGTTCTCTCAGCCCACAGTAGAAAGCTTAAGCAGCGCGATCGTTCAGTTTGAAGGGCGACGCTTTTCTTCGCAGGCGTGTATTGAACGAGCGCGTGAGTTTGCTGAGCCTGTCTTCATTTCTAAACTGGAGTGGTTCATTGCCCAGGCGATCGACGATCACAATGCCCATCGGACGCAAAAGCTAAGCTAGGGGCTGTCATCAATTACTCTACACATTTCTTGCAGCAAGGGTTCTAGCCCCTAGCCTGGTGTGTTTGGGCGGGCGCGACCATGCTGATACCGCAAGGTTTCGGAGCTAATTGATGACACGCCCTAGTGGTTTGTCAACCTGGAAATGGTGCGTGCAGGATGACGCAGGATAATGCGGAGAGGGGGAGACGCGGTGACGCGGAGAGAGAAAAAAGCAGGCAGTGAAGCAAGCTATGAGCATTCCCCGTGTCTCCGTGTCCTTGTGTCGCTGTGTCAGTCTCACCGATTCATAAACTTGACAGACCACTAGCCGTCAAGCGTAATGTCTGTATGAAGATTCTATTTTTCGGCTTTATAACTCGTTGGGGGATGTTATCTTCTGCTCATCTGGGCATACTGCTAGTATGAAACTGGAGAGGAGAAATCTGGCAGAGATTTGTCTTTAAAGGGCTGTCTCTAGCAGAGAGTATCGGTGGTTTCCAGGGTCGGCAGGCGTTTTTCTAAGCGAATGCTTGACTGTAAGCGTCGAAGCGCTAAGATGCATGAGAGTATCTGTTGTCGCTTTACCGTTGACTGCCAGGGCTTAGATGTCAGGGCTTGAATCCTCGTCCAGTCTGTACCGCTCACCCTTTAAGCGCGCCCATTTGCCTACGTCCGTCTGTCCTGAGAGAGGTTGAGCGACTCTCCGCTTGAAACGTACCCCCTTGTCATTAACATGTTACGACCGGAACATCGCCAATTTGACAGCCTTGATCGCTTCACTGCACCCTCCGAGCGCGGGACGCTACAAGCCGATCGACAGACCCGCCTTGTAGAGGAAGCGTCTGACGTTGAAGCGCTGATGGAGAGCCTGATGCCCAAAGGCGTTAGCCCCGCCAAGCAAGCTGTCATTGAGCGACTTATTGAGATGTGGGTTGCAAAGTCTGAGCTTGACGTTGCTTGACTGTCTTCTCTCCGATGGACATCTTTGCGTAAGGCATTTCTGAGCAGAGCATTTCTGAGCAAAACCTGGTCTACGCTGAGTGATCAAGCTCTGTTCTGGCTGCAAACGCTCTTGCTTGCTTGGTGGTGTGCAGTGATTGCTGCCGCTTTTACGGGTAGGAATTTTTCATCCCCTGACAATTTATTTGCAAAGAACCTCATCTACAATAGAGTATGAGGTTTTTTAGTATGCCTGTTTTAGCTTTAAGCGACGCTGCCGTTGGGAGTAAGCAGCCAGCATTCAGGGCAATAGTGAGGTCATTGCGAAACAGGCTGAAGCTGCGCTGTAGTTTTAGCCAGATGTGTTCCTCGATTACCGTCCCACACTTATGGGGCAGTTTGCAGCATGGTTAGCGAAAACTCTCTAAGGCGACTTCGAGAACTGATTCAGCGCATCGTAGAAGCAGAGACCGACGACTTCTTTGAGCTTGCCAAGATTGCAGGACTGAACCCTGCTAAAGACTTTTCGACCGCAAATTTGAGTGGGCTTGATTTGCGCTCTGCCAAACTAGCAGGAGCCAATTTCATTGCGACAAATTTTTCGCGGGCAAATTTGGTGAATGCAAACCTGGCAGAAGCGAGTTTGATCAATGCAAATTTAGCAGGAGCCATGCTAGTCAATGCCAATTTGAACGGGGCAAATCTTGTCAGCGCTGACATGATGAGTGTCAACCTGGTGAGAGCGCAACTGTTGAGTGCTAATCTCACCGGAGCAAACTTGACGAAAGCGAATTTGGATCATGCTGATTTGCGTCGTGCAGTCTTAATTGGTTGCAGGCTAGATGATGCCAGCCTCCATCTCGCCTCTTTGAATCACGTAGACTTGCGCCGATCGAGCTTGACCAGAGCTGATTTTATGGGTGCTAACCTGTATGGCACCAATTTGAGCAATGCCGACCTCCGTGGGGCTGATTTAACAGATGTCAATTTAGCAGGAGCAACGTTTGAGCAGACCTTGCTTGGCGGCAACCAGGGTTTAACGAGAGCCGTTGTGTCAGACCTGATCCGTCGTGGTGCCATTTTTGAGCGTTAGCTGTCTCATGCCAGTTTGGTTCGTGACGATAGAAACACGATCGGAGGAGGCAGGAGGCAGGAGGCAGAAGGTTAATGTTGTTGGCTCAACAGGCGAAGCAGGAGTCAATGATGTTAGAAGGAGGCAGAAAGCAGGCGCATTAAACGAAGCGGTCTTTGAACGGAGACTGTTTCGTCTTACAGACATCCCTGGCACAATGGAGAGGGAGCAAGCTGTATCGTGCGGTGATAGTGATGGCATATTTTTGTGACTTGGGTGCTGGACAGTCTGTCTACCTTGAAAACGTGCATCATCAAACGCTGGTGACGGTTGCTAACAGTCATCCAGGGCAGCAGCAACAGTCCAGTAGTGGGTTTCAAACAGGTTCGTGGACAGCCCCACCAGAAGTGGTTCGATCGCCGATCGGTTTCACCGTAAAGCTTCAGACCGATCGAGGGGATTGGTTTGTGTCCATTCAAGGCACTCGTTTAAGCGTGTCAAACGAAGCACCATCCTGGGCAGAGGCTCAATCTTTACCCGTCGAGTCGGTGGCTCAGAAGCCCACTTCTGCCATGCCACCGATGCAGCCCATGCCACCGATGCCTCCAATGCAGCCGATGACAATGGGGAATATGCAGATGGATCAGGGTGCGATGTCGATGCAGATGGGCAATATGCGGCTGAGCATGAACCCGATCGGGCGATCGCAGTCTGATCTGTCACACGATCAGGCACAAACCACCACCGTCGCATCCAAGGCATCCAGTACGGCAGATGGACCGCAAAAATTTTGTTGCCAGTGTGGAACACAGATTAAACCAGGCGATCGCTTTTGCGCTCACTGTGGACACCAACTTAATGAGGCGGTTGGGGCGTAGCTGACGCAGCGTGACTTAGCTCCAGTGTGTGGTTTGTTAAAGGCAATGTGAACCAAAATCGAGAGCCTTTCCCAGGGTGACTCATCACGCCAATTTGCCCACCGTGGGCTGCAATGGTTTGCCGACACTGGTGTAACCCTAGCCCAATACCCGTGAGATGATGGTTGTCGATGCCGCGAATATAGAGGTTAAACAGGCGATCGCATTTGTCCTGACTCATGCCTTGTCCATCGTCACTGATGGTGCAATACAGAATGTGAGTAGCGGATACAGGGCACGGTGCGATCGCGGCATGGATGGTAACGGTTAAACCAGGTGCATTGTGTTTAACCGCATTCCGCAGCAAGTGCTCCAAAACCTGCTGAAGATAGTAAGGATCGGCGTTGATGGGGGGTAAATCTGTTGCTAGTTGCTGCTTGAGAGTGACTTGATTCTCTTCTAACAGCAGGCTGAGATTACCTAGAGCCTTGTCTATGACCTGGTGTAAGTGAAGTGGCTGAGCTTGAAGTACCGTTAAGGGCTGATCATCTGTGTGTCCTTCTAAGAGCGCGCTGAGCAGGTTGAGCTGGTGATCACAGCTTTGAATCATGCGATCGACCTTGCCACACGGTACGGGCATAACTTCGCAATGGCTGCTTTTGCTTCTCAAACTTTTTAGCACCATCAACATGCCCTGCACAGGTGTGCGTAAATCATGGGCAACGGCATGAAGCAGCAGATCCTTCACTTGATTAAGACTTTGTAGCTCCTGCATGCGCTCCTGCAATTCAGCCGTGCGCTCTTGTACCTGCCCTTCTAAGCTAGCGGCGAGGGTTTGGAGGTGCTGATAGAGTTGTCCCTGCTGAATCGCAATTTCAACCTGAGTGCCCAGTTGTTCCAGCAAATGAATTTCTAGCGGTTGCCATTGACGCGGTGTAGAGCATTGGTTGACCAGCAAAATGCCAAACATAGAGTTACACACCATGATGGGAATGCCAATACTTGCTTTGACCTGGCAGTAGCGATGGTACTCAGCTAGTAGAGGGGGCGTTTCAACCTGAGTCGTGTCATGGATGATGCGAACGGGTTTAATACTGCACGGTTGCTCCAACGACTCTTGCTTGAAGAGTGCCTCAATGGCTTGTGCCACTCGTTGATCGGCAATCCACCCTCGGACGGAAGCCCACTCAGAAGCGACAGACTCTGCTACGGCAAGGCGATGATCTGCTGTATCCAGACGCATGATGAACACGCGATCGGCCTGTAAGAGGTGCCGGACTTCCGCTACGGTGGTATTGAGAATTTCTTCCAAATCCAGCGATTGCCGAATGCGCTGGGCAGTTTCAGCCAGTAAGCGTTCGCGATCGGCGGCAAACCGCAGTTGAATTTCTGCCTGCTGCCGTTCGGCGATCGTGGCTGTCAGCATGAGTGTAATACCCATGGTGACTCCAACAAATGCTTGAAGCAGAAAAATGGCTTGCGTCGTCTCGCCATTGGCATCCATCAGCAGAGGACCACGCTGCTGCGCTAGCCCCCAAAACGCAAAGCAAGAGACGATGAAGCCGCTGAGTACCGTGCCCCGCTGCCCAAACCGTAAAGCAGCCCACACCATCAAAGCAATGGGTAAATATTCCAGTAGATAGCGCGGCACGTCTGCCTGCATAGGTGCGGCAAACACAAGCCAACTGAAGCTAATCAGCAATAAGAGCCAGAGCGATGCTTCAAAGACGCGCCACCGCAAGGACTTGCTGTACTGCCATTGCTGCGTCCCGGCTGCCACCAAGCGTTGCCAAAGCGAACCATTGTGACTCGCTAATGGCTGACTCAACCAAACTAAAAGGAGCGGGGTCATGACTAAAATGCCGATCCCGTCACCAAGCGCGATCGCCCACCAATGAGTACCAAATCTTTGCCAGGGCTGAAGACCATTGACGCAGGCATTGAGCGTGCTGATGGTAGCATTCACGATGGGCGATACTACAACGGCTAGTGCCAGAAAACTCAGTGTATCTCGTAGGCTATTCAGCACCAGGGAGCAGCCAGCGCGTAGAAGCAAGACCTTGCCAGCGATCGCGCCAATCGTGGCTCCAAACGCTGTCACTGCCGCTACAGTCCAGGTTGCCCCCACTGATAACGCCAGCAAAAAGCTTCCCAGACTAACGCCAACCCAGTCCTGACGGTGCCCCAGAAGCAAAACACCCAGCGCAATGCCAGCTGGAAACCAGATGGGTGAGGCTTCTAAGTTCAAATGGGTAACAAAAATTGTTAGCCTACCCGAAAGGAAGCAAGCTAACGCGATCGCGCCGAGCCTGAGCCAGTATGCTCCCAGTTGCACTAAATCACGCTCCCTACATGAACAGCTAGTTGCTGACCCACCCGGACTAAACGGTTGGGTTTCATCTCTGATCGCCTTTCCAATCCCGACTGTATATGGTTCTAGCGTCGCGTGCCAGACGAATGTATGGCTTCACCCATGTGGATGAGCAGGCAGGTTGATAGGTAGCAGATATACCGTTTCTACCTGCTTGTGCGTAGCTTATTTTACCAAGCTTCTTTAGCCGATCGCGATTCATTCAATTCACACAAAATACCGTCTAGAGTGAATCTAGACGGTATTTTGAAGCTTTAAGGCGATCGTGGCGGAAGGCTGACTTCCTTCTATGCGGCGATCGTGACAAGACTACCGGGTTCTGCCGCCGTTATCATCTGCGGGAGATTGACGGGTTTCGTTACCAGACGGTTGTTGCGGTGACGTTTGCTGAGATGGCGACGGCTGAGCGTCAAGCGTTGGTTGGCTGGGCGCTTGACGCGTTGATGGTGTAGCTGACTGAGGAGTCGTTCCGTTAGGACAGAGAGCGATCGTGGTGCTTGCGGTGGCACGCGACGACTGGTTATAAGGCTGGCTACCTGTTGTCGATCGCATCGAATCGTTAGAGCGCATGGTTGAACTCATATTCCCATCCATCCCAGCACTGCTGTTGCCGTAGTTAGGACGCTTTTCGTTAGAACTGATCCGACTACTGGACGACTGATAAGCACTGGGGTTGTTAGCCGCTGACACCTGCTGACTGGCAAACCCACCAGCCGTAGCGCCGCCTTGTGAGAGTACATCACCATACGAACCGCCTCGATTATAGGAAGCGGTTTGGCGACTGGCATCACCCGTATCGACTGGCTGTACACCTGAAGCGCTAGTTGTTTGGTTAGAAGGAGAGGTAGTCTGGTTAGAAGGAGAGACCGTTTGGTCAGAAGGAGAAATGCCTGCTCTCGGATCAGACTGATTCGGCAGTTGGGCTGCCGCTGGAGCCGAAGCATCTGGCGTTGCTGTCGTGGACGGCTGATTGGCTTGATTGGACGGTACACATTGCGGTTGGTCAACATTTGAGGGTGCTTGAGCCTGGTTGGAGCCTGCATTGGTTGCACCAGCAGGATTACCCGCCAACGCTGGCAAGCCCAAAAGACTGCTAGCGGCGATCGCGCTCAACAGTGCTGTTGTCTTTTGTGCCAGAAGTCTCTTTTGCATAGTCATAACGATCTCCTTCGATTACTGCGTGCAAGCGTGAAAATTGCGTATAGGCGTTAGCTTTCGTTGCAGTGCCCTTGATTAAGTCACTATGCAGGAGGACATTTCACTGCCTAAAACTCACCGCCTAAAACACGCAATTGTTCTGATGCGCTTGATACAGATGAAGCATAGAAAGCTGAGCGCCGCATTATCTCCGTCTAGGGTTGGATCTACTTTTTGTCCTCACGTTCCATTAGACGCTCTCTTCAAGTCGTGCTGTGGCGGTGAACGCATGGCTACAATTTGCGCCCCCAGCCTGGTTAGATGTTTCTTTGAGCAGATTGCATTGTCTTTGCATTTAAGGGAGGATTGGGCTAGTCTTACGAAGTTGTGTCACGCCTGAAGCCGTTCGGTGCTGCTTCTCAAACGCCCACAGGAGATCCACGATGTTAGAGCTGTATCAGTTTGAGTTGTCCCATTACTCTGAGAAAGTGCGGTTTATTCTCGATTACAAAGGGCTGGCATACCGCAAGTTTGAAGTGACACCGGGTGTAGGTCAGATTGATCTATACCGCATGTCTGGGCAGCGACAGGTACCCGTACTCAAAGATGGTAGCCAGGTGATTGCTGATTCCACCGCGATCGCCGAGTATCTAGAGCGGCAATATCCCGATCGTCCCTTGATTTCCACCGATCCAAAGCTCCGTGGCTTAACGCTGTTAATCGAGCAATGGGCAGATGAATCGATCGGTCTAAATGCTCGCAAGACGCTCGTTGGTGCTTTGAACCAGAGCCAGAGTTTTCGCACCGCGTTTTTGCCGAGTTCAGTCCCTGATGTCGTCAGAAATCTGATTGGGGCTGTTCCCAACGAATTTCTAAGTGTGTTGGGGCAGGGGGTAGGGTTCGGTGCAGACACGATCAAAACGGCGACCGAAGCCATTAAACGTGATCTGGCATCGCTGTGCTTCCTGCTCTATGACCAACCGTACTTAGTGACGGATCATCCTACCCTGGCAGATTTTGCCGTGGCTGGCTTGAGCATGTACTTGAAATTTCCGGGTGGAGACTATCTCGACATTCCAGCGGCACTCAAAGATAAAGGTGTACCGGGCATTGCTGATGTTGGCATTTTTGAGCCGTTTTTTAGCTGGCGCGATCGCCTCTACGCTGATTACCGCAAACCATTGCTGGGTGCTCCGGCTGGTGGATCACCCAACACGATCAACATTGAGTAGTCTGAGCGCTCATTGAGTCTCTATTCTGCCCCTTTGGACATTGCAGCCATTCAGGAATATTCCCTGGATGGTTTTGTGCTTCAGCAGAAATTTGACATAAGCGCAGTCGATCGGCAATGCTAACTTATGTTAAGTCGTCGTTCTGACACTATCTTCATGACCCGTCGCGTTTTCTTCAAGCTGGTTGCTACCGTATTTTTGGCTCTGCTGCCTGCGTTTAGTGTGCCGATCGCAGCGTTTGCTCTGGGCGGAGTGCAACTCCCGTTAAATCAAGCGGCTCCTGCGTTCACGCTGCCCACAAACACAGGCGATGGGACGGTCTCGCTGGCAGACTATCGGGGCAAATGGGTCGTCGTCTATTTTTATCCCAAAGACTTCACCTCTGGCTGCACGCTGGAGGCACGGCGCTTTCAGCAAGATTTGCCCAGGTACACCGATCGCAACGCGCAAATTTTGGGTGTCAGTGTGGACTCAGTGTCGTCTCACGCCGAGTTTTGCGATTCTGAAGGACTCAAGTTTCCCTTGCTAGCCGATACCGATGGCGCGGTGAGCAAGCGCTATGGTTCCTGGATGGGCGTTGTGGCGCTGCGCCATACCTACATCGTCGATCCAGATGGGGTCTTGCGAGCAACGTTCACAGGGGTAAATCCAGCGATCCACAGTGCTGAGGTGCTGGCAAAACTAGATGAACTGCGAACAAGTGCCTAGCTGGGTGGATGAAAGCGGCGATCGCAGCCTCGCCATAAGAGAGAACCTGCGATCGGGTATGGGGGTTCCCAAGTAGAAACCTTTCCTGTAATCTTATTTGTCTGTCATTTGGGCAAGCTGTTATTGAAGCAGTCTGCCGCATTAAATAACGGAAGTGTGGTTGAAAGCTATGTTTGAACGAGCGATCGTGCGGTCACAACAATCTCTGGTTCTTAGCCTGGTGCTGCTGCTCGGAGTAACCGCGCCGCAGTTAGTACATGCGCAGCCCACCCACAACAAGGCAGACGATAGCAAGGTGACGGAGTTGCTTCAGGAAGGTCGCAAACTGGTTGATGCGGGCAAACTTCCAGATGCGATCGCTCTCTATCAGCAAGCCGCCGAGCTGGATAGCCAAAACCCACGCATCTTTTCGGGCATTGGGTTTTTGCAGGCGAACCAGGGGAAGTTTCGAGAAGCGATCGCAGCCTATCAGCAGGCGATCGCCCTTGATCCAAAAAATGCTGACTTCTACTATGCTCTGGGTTTTAGTGAGGCAAGCCTGGGTAACAATGATGCGGCGATCACAGCCTATCGACAGGCAACCCTGCTTGAGCCGCGCCACATGAATGCTCAGATTGCTCTCGGTGTGGTGCTTGCACGGGAAGAAAACTACGCCGAGGCGCTGCGCGTTTGTCAACGGGCGATCGCCTTAGAACCCCGTAACTACCGACCCTACGAACTGATGGGCAATTTGTTGCTCAAGCAAGAACGCCCTCAAGATGCCATTAAACCACTGCTTCAGGCGGCTCGTCTTGCTCCTAAACAAGGAAGCATCCAGGTCAGTTTAGGTACGGCGCTGCTGGATCAGGGAAATCTCGAACGGGGGTTAGCTGCCTTTCAACGAGCCGGACAGGTTGAACCGCGCAATCCAGCCATTCCGCTTCAAATGGGCAAAGTTTTGTACGCGAAAGGACAGTACAGCAACGCTCTCAAATTTTACCAACGGGCACAGTTCTTGAAAGCTGATCCGGCTGAAGTGCAGAGCGCGATCGGCGACATTTACATGGAAAAGCAAGATTACCTGTCTGCCATCATCGCCTATCGTCAGTTTGTATCTGCCGCGCCCCAAAACCCTGACGCTTATTACAAGCTGGGCAAAGCACTCCAAGAGCGCGATCGTAAAGACGAAGCGATCGCGGCGCTGGAACAAGCGAAACGCCTGTATCAAGATCAGGGCAAACCAAGTAAAGAGGTTAACACGCTCTTGCAGGACTTGAAGCGAGGAAAATAGCCGCCTATACGCCTGCACCACGCTGGCGCAAAATAAACTCTGCGATCGCTAGATCCATCGGGGTCGTCACTTTCAGGTTACTTTCCTCACCGGGCACAATTTTTACGGACAACCCGCATTGTTCAAAGAGTGCTGCATCATCCGTCACTTCCCAGCCTTGCGAAATACCTTCGTTGTGACAGCGCATAAGTGACTCAACTGCGAACCCTTGAGGCGTTTGGGCTGCCCATAGCTGACGGCGATCGGGCGTACTGGTAATGAGTTGCGTGGTGGGATCAACCACCTTGATGGTATCTTTCACCGGGATGGCGGCGATCAGCCCTGGACAGCGGAAGATTTCGGCAGCACAGCGATCGATTAAGTCAGGTGTCACTAAACAACGGGCACCATCGTGGATTAACACGCGTTCTGCGACGGCTGGCAATGCCTGCAAGCCTCTGTAAACCGATTCCTGACGGGTTGCGCCACCAGGAATAAAGTGAACGCGCTTCGTCATCCCTAGACTCTGCACAATCTCTTTGAAATCAGGAAAATCGTCGGGCTGACCCATCATGCCGACCCACCGAATCGATCGAGACGCTTTGACCGCAGCCAGCGTCCATGTCAGGAGAGGCTTTTCTAACAGAGGCAGCAAGAGTTTGTTGCGGTTACTACCCATACGGCGACCCGAACCAGCGGCAGGAATCAAGAGATACACGGCAGTCCTCTAGTGTTTATAGATCATCAAGGATGGTTCATCACAAGCGACATCAACCTCATTTCAGGAACAGCGGCATTTAGAACCCCAAGGTTTTTAGGAAAAGGAGTAAACGATGGTAACCTTACAGGGGGATTGGAGCCAGAGCGCACGTTGAAAGCGTATGCAACGCCCTTCGCACCCAGCAGCCACAGCGATCAGATCCGCCTTTAACGTCTGCTTTCTGCTTTCTCGCTGCTGAGGTTGAGTACTGGGTTTCCACACGGTCCTTCCACTGCACGGCGTTTCAAATTATGACCGTATGGTGACGTGCAAGACGCAAAACTTTCCCGTATCTTCACGTAAAATTAAGAGCGAATTAGCGTAAAGAATTATTATGCGAATCGTAGCCCTTGTCCCTGGCGGAATTGGCGATCAAATTCTATTCTTCCCCACCCTGGATGATCTGAAGCGATCCTATCCCAATGCCCACATCGATGTGGTGGTTGAACCCAGAGCAAAAGATGCTTATCGGGTTTCTAAAGCGGTTCACAGCACGATCGTGTTTGACTTTAAGGAACGCAACAGTTTGGCAGATCTCGGCAACTTGCTGGGTGTCATTCGAGAGCGGGAGTATGATATTGCCCTGTCGCTGGGTCAACGCTGGACGGTGGGTCTGCTGCTGTGGTTGACCGGGATTCCAAACCGCGTTGGGTACGCAGGTAGTGCGGGTAAGACTTTTTTGACGAGCGCCGTGCCGTTGAAGCAAAACCAGTACGCCGCGCAGATGTACCATGATCTCCTGCAAGGGTTAGACATTCATACCCCAACTCCTGAACTGGCGTTGAGCGTTCCTGCAAAAGATCTGGAATGGGCAGATGGCGAGCGAAAGCGGTTGGGGCTGCAAAGTAGTGGTTATGTGCTGATTCACGGTGGGTCTAGCCAACTCGCCAAAAGCAAGGGGATCGACAAAATCTATCCCGTTGCCAGTTGGAAAGGCATTATTCAGGACTTCGATCGCCGACAGCCAGATCTTCCGATTGTGCTGGTGCAGGGTCCTGAAGACGCAGCCTTTGTTGCCGCCCTACAGGAAACCAGTCCCAAGCTGAAAGTGACGACACCTGCGGATATCGGCAAACTAGCCGCGATGATTGCTGGAGCCAGCCTGATGCTGTGTACTGATAGCGCGCCGATGCACCTGGCGGTTGCCGTGAAAACCTATACGCTGGCACTGTTTGGTCCCACTGATCCCAAAAAATTGCTGCCTGAAAGCAACCGTTTTATCGGCATCAAATCTCTGACGGGTAAAATGGCAGACATCTCGCCGCAGACGGTCTTGGAAAAAGTGTGGAGCAGCTAGGGGTGACAAAACGAGCCGTTTTTCTCGATCGTGATGGCGTTCTCAACCAGGAAGTTGGCTATATCCGCCAGGTAACCGATCTCCATCTGATCCCCGGTGTGGCTCAAGCGGTCAGGTGCTTGAATGAGGCAGGATTATTCTGCTGCTTAGTTTCAAATCAATCGGGACCTGCCAGGGGATATTATCCTGCCAGCCATGTAGACGCACTGCACGATCGCCTTTGCCACTTGCTTCAAACCGAAGCAGAAGCTTATCTCGACGCGCTGTATTACTGTCCCTACCTCAGCGCACTAGAAGGCGGCACCGAGCCAGCCTACACCTGCTGGAGTACCTGGCGAAAGCCCAACACCGGGATGCTCGTTGCCGCCTGTTGGGATCACGACTTAGACCTGCAAGCGAGCTTTATGGTAGGCGATAAAGCAACCGATGTGGATATGGCTCATAACGCAGGCTGTACGGGTATTTTGGTGCAGACCGGATTCGGCGATCGCATCCTCAGTGGCGCATACCAGCACCACACTAAGCCAAACTTTATTGCCTCTGATCTTCCCCAGGCAGCAGATTGGATTTTGCAGCAGGTTGGCGGCTCAATCTAAACTGCCCGGAATGCTGCTTGATCAACTTGTAGTAGTACAGTAGTAGAAGGTAGTAGACATGTTCTAAAGCGTGCTGAAATAAGCGTAAAGGCATGTCTTTCACAACAGCTTTAGGATAATCCCCCGCTAGGGGAATACTAATCTCAGACCTTTCGTTTATGGTCAAAATATACCTTTAAGCTTCGTGATTGCACATTAGGAGGATTGTCCTATGCCACTCGTAGTTGGAATTGCTTTTTTTGCTGTCTATGCCGTGATTTGTGCCTTGTTTGTTGAACGCATTGAATAGTCTAACGAGGGAATTGGCTTGGGTTTGGGTCATCGCGTTTAGTCACAGCATTTGGTCACAAGTCGCACTAGACGGGTAGCATTCAAACAATTAGAGTGGTGGTCGCGCTGTAAGGTCCTCGTGACTGTTGTTTGTTCTACAACAAATCAAAAAAAGCACTATCAATCTCATAGCCAAACATTTGAGTCATGGCTTTGAGTCGAGCGTTGCCGTCCATGCCGTGTTGCTGCATCCAGGTCGCCAGCACAAAGATTTTGTGCATCACGAAGATTTCCAACGCTTCGGGGTTGTACTGAATGCCATCTTTGGGATGAAACTGATGGGGCACGAGCATGGCTGTATAACGGGTTAACTCGCCTGCTTTCCAGTCCAATAAGAATGGTAGCCAGGGATAGAGCGCATCCAGTCGAATGAACCAGAGCCGCACTTCAGGAATTTCTGGCAGTTCGCGTGGATCGTCCGGCGCTTGAGGATAGTCGATCTTAAACTGAAGCTGCTGTTCGTGAGTTGCGAGGCTGCCCTGCTTTAGAAGCGAGTCTACGATCGTTTGAATCGGTGATAGATCAAGCGTGTTAATCGAGTCTGCGGTGAGGGCGATCGTCAGCATTACCGTGAAATCCAGAAAGACAGCATTCTCGTCCATTTTCCTCTGAAATCGCAGCGCTGGGATGGGAAATATGGGTAGCTCAGTCTCTTTGGATAGAACGTGCGGCTCTAACCGCGAATCAATTCACTGGTGACGGCTGGCTGATCCCGTGCGATCGCCCCTTCTTTCACGCCAGCCGATCGTGCCTGTACCGCTCTGGCTTCGGCAATGCGTTTGGGACGAAGATACAGATTCTCCAGCAGCACAGCGGCTCCAGCGACCCACGGGGGCACAATGACGGCACCGAGAATACCCAACACCTGAGTGCCACCAAACACGGCTAAAAGCTGATAAAGAGGATGGATATTAACTGACGAGCCGACGAGCAGGGGATCGAGAATGTAGCTTTCCAGGTTTTGGACGATCGCAAACAGCAGTAATACCCATAGCCAGGTGACTCCACCCATCGAAAGCGCCACAATGAGTGCCGGGATCGCTCCCAAAAATGGTCCCACAAAGGGGATCAGATTGGTGACACCTGCGATCGCGCCCAGCGCCAGGGATACTTCCGACAAGCCCAACACGTTTAACCCAACAGTGGTGACAACGCCCAAAATGGCAGAAACGACGACTCTGCCCTGAATAAAGCCACCCATCCGTCGGCTTACAGGTTTAACCTGCGCAGCCAGACGGCGATCCCACGGATGGGGAAACAACTGCACCACGCCTTGAATGAGTGTTTTGCTGCCTGCCACCATATAGCCCGAAATCAGCAGAACGAGAATAACGCTAAACAACGCGCCGACAATATTCTTCGTTAAGCCAAACGATCGCAGCAACACTTGCTGACTGGAGCGAATGACCCAATTGGTTAACGCCTGGGGATTAACCAACTGAGGCACCAGTTCAGGATGAGACGTGTTCAGTCTCAAGGCGATTCCCTGCACCCAGTTGAACAGGGCTTCTGAATACACCGGGATCTGTGTAATCAGGCGATCGGTCTGTTCTACCACCGTTGGACCAATCAGCACCCCCGCCCCCACAAAGCCACCAACCAGCGTCAGGTACACACTAATGACGGCTAGCCAACGCGGGACTCTACGCCCTTCTGCCCAATCCACGATCGGGCTAAGGGTTGCCGCCAAGATCACCGCGATCATCAGCACAATTAGCAAGCTCTGCAACTGCCACAGCAGTACCAGCAGCAGCACGGTGAGCAAAATGCTGAAGATGGTCGAAAGCGAAATGGTAATGCGCTGGTCGGACATGGGGGAAGTTGTTAGTGGTTGGTTGTTGGTTTTTAGATCGGACGTACATTCACACTAACAACTAAAAACTAACAACTAATTACTTTAGTTGCGGTGCCATCGCGTCACGCCATCCTTCTGGTCAATCAATGTAATACCCTGTGCTTGAAGCTCGTTGCGGATGCGATCGCTCTCTGCCCAATTCTTCGCCTGTCGCGCCTCCTGCCGTTGCTGAATCAGTGCCTCGATCGCAGAATCACTAACTGTTAAGTCACCAGTCAATACCGTTTCTTGAGAAATAGTACCAACCAGACTTACAGGCTTAGCCTCTAATCCCAAAACGTTTAGAAGGCTAGTAAAGGTTTGCCATTGAGGTTGCAACTGATCGACAGACAAATCGGGCTTGCCCTGATGCACGAGCTGATTGCCTTCTCGACTGAGTAACTTCGCCAGTTCAAAGACGACTGAGAGGGCGATCGGGGTATTGATGTCGTCGTCCATTGCCTCGTTGAAGCGATCGACTGTTCCTTGATCCAGTGCATCAGTATCAGTTGACCATCTAGGCAACGCCGTAAACTGAGTGCCAAACTGGAGCGCTTCTTTCAAGGTTTTCCAGCCGTTTGCTGCTGCATCCAGGGCATCTGCTGTGAAATCGATCGGCTTGCGGTACTGTGCCTGAAGGACAAACAGCCGAAACGCCATCGGGTCATAGGTGGTTAACAAATCACGCGTGAGTCGAAAATTGCCCAGCGATTTGGACATTTTCTCGCCGTCCATGTTGATGAAGCCGTTGTGGAGCCAGTAGCGTGCCAGTGGCTTTCCTGTGACGGCTTCGCTTTGGGCAATTTCGTTTTCGTGGTGGGGAAAGGTCAGATCCATGCCGCCTGCGTGAATGTCGATCGACTCGCCCAGTTCATCGCGCACCATTGCCGAGCATTCAATGTGCCAGCCCGGTCTACCTGCACCCCAGGGAGATTTCCAGGAGGGTTCCCCCGGTTTGGCGGCTTTCCACAGTGCAAAGTCAGCCGGATCTTTTTTCTTGTCCGCGTCTTCTTCCACATCTACCCGCCCGCTGGCACCCGCTTGCATCTCTTCTAGCTTGCGTCCCGAAAGCTTGCCATAGTCTGCAAACTGGCGCACGGCGTAATAGACATCGCCATCGGCAGCATAGGCATAGTGACGATCTTCCAACTCGTGGATCAAGCGCTGAATGCCGTCGATCGTGTGGGTGGCTCGCGGATAGGCATCAGCACGGAGAATATTCAGGCGATCGGCATCTTCAAAGTAGGCGGCAATATATTTCTCGGCAATGGCTTCCATCGTGGTGTGCTCTGCCAGTGCCCGTTTCAAAATCTTGTCGTCAATGTCGGTAAAGTTCTGCACATAGCGCACGGTGTAGCCACGCCACATCAGGTAACGTCGCACCACGTCAAACATCACAAAGGCTCTGGCATTGCCCACATGGAAGTAGTTGTACGCCGTAATGCCACAGACATACATTCGCACCTTGCCCGGTTCAATTGGGTCAAACGGTTCTTTGCGACGAGTGAGCGTGTTGTAAAGCGTAAGTGGCATGGTATGGACAGACAGAAATAGGCGAACAGGTAAAGAAAGGATTTTGAGATCAGAGGATCTCTGAGGCGTGTGATCAGCAACGGATGAGGAGCGGATGAAACGGATAGCTTACAACTTTAAGCCCAAATGTGATGATCCGAGACCTTCGGCTTTCAACCTGTTGTCAACTGGTTTGTCGCTTTTCAGATGCCCTTTAAAGGGTATGGGATCGCGATCGATTGGTTGGCGATCGAACAACCTGGCTCAGATCGGTAATAATAAGAGAACGTGAGCAAAAACGCCCCTGAGTCTTCTGGCGTTTGTCAGGTGTGTTGTTGACTACAGCAGCCTGGTTATGAACTCTACACTCTGCATTCTCTAACGTCTCGGACATTTGCGCTATGCAATCAGCGGTTACTCCTGCCTCATCCTCTGCGATCGATGCTCCCAAGCATGGCTTACCCGTCACGATCATTACAGGTTTTTTGGGTAGCGGCAAAACCACCCTCCTTAACCATATCCTGACCAACCAGCAAGGGGTCAAGACAGCCGTTCTGGTGAACGAATTCGGCGAAATTGGGATCGACAACGAACTCATCATCACCACAGGCGAAGACATGGTGGAGCTGAGCAACGGCTGCATCTGCTGCACCATCAATAACGATCTGGTCGAAGCGGTCTATAAAGTGCTGGAACGACAGGATGCGATCGATTATCTGGTCGTTGAAACCACGGGACTCGCCGATCCCTTACCCGTCGCACTCACATTCCTGGGCACCGAACTGCGAGACATGACGCGCCTCGATTCCATCATTACGCTGGTCGATGCCGAGAACTTTAGCCTGGATTTATTCAATAGCGAAGCCGCCTACAGCCAGATTAGCTACGGCGACATTATTCTGCTGAACAAAGCCGATCTGGTCGATGAAGCCAACCTGGATGCCCTGGAAGTCCGTATTCGCGACATCAAAGAAGGGGCACGCATTCTTCGCACGGTGAAAGGTCAGGTGCCGTTAGGAATGCTGCTGAGCGTGGGTCTATTTGAATCCGATAAATACTTTGACTCAGACGAAAAAGCGCACGATCACGAGCATCACGACCATGCTCATGCTGAACATGAGCATCACGAACACGACCATTCCGGACATGAACATCGCGATCACTCTGCTTGCGATCACGATCATGGGCACTGTGAACACGATCATGACCATGCCCATCATTCGCATCACTTAGAGAATGATGGCTTTACGTCTGTTTCGTTTGCCAGCGATAAACCTTTTGACATCCGCAAGTTTCAATTCTTTTTGGATAACCAGCTATCCGCCAATGTTTTCCGCGCCAAAGGCATTCTCTGGTTTAGCGAAAGCCCCAAACGGCATATTTTCCATCTCAGCGGCAAACGCTTTTCGCTGGATGACGATGATTGGAAAGGCTCACCCAAAAATCAGTTGGTGTTGATTGGTCAAAACCTGGATCACGACACCCTGCGATCGCAAATTGAGAACTGCCTCACGATCGCCTCTGCTAGCCGAGGCAAAGGGTTCAGGAAGTAGTTTTGAGTTTTGAGTTTTGAGTTAAGCCTGATTGAGAACTCAAAGCTTGTTATGGTTAGCGTTACTCATGGATTCCGGTCGTCAGATTCTTGTTTGCCAGTACACAAACTGCTTGAGAAATGGGTCAGCAAGTGTGCTGGCAGCGTTTCAGTCGTGGGCGACTCCTGGCACAATGGTCATCGGCTGTGGCTGTCAGGGGCAGTGCAATATGGGCGCAACCGTGCGCGTACTGCCCGACGACACCTGGTATTGCCGCGTGAAGGCGCAGGATGTACAGACGATCGTCACCCAGCACCTTCAGCACGGGCACCCTGTGACTCCTCTCCTCCATCCACGCTTTCATCCGCCTGATTCGGAAGCGGTTTGATGGATGTACAGTCATTTTGTGGCGGTTTTGGTTCGGTAATTCCCCATTAAAATCCACCTTTTTCAGGAATTGGTTGCCAGCTCATTGGAGTATGCTAATATCAATGCCTGGAAAGGCTGCTTCTTCGTCACAGCATTCATCTACGCGTTGCTAAGGCATTGTTGAGAAGCGTCGAGCAGAATTTTTGTAAAATTTAATCACATGACCAAAATCGGTATGAGCCAGCAGGTTATCCACCCAATGGTTAAATTGCAGCGTCAGGTGCGATCGCTCGTCGATGGCAAGCTGCTAAAACCAACAGACAGTATTTGGAAGATTGCGCTTCTGTATGGAGACGATTGGTCTCACTGGAAGCAAGAGTTACTCGCGTTTGAATTTACCATGCAAGACCCCGTGAGCGATTTGCTGGCGGTGGAAAGCTGGGAAGAGGAGGAGTAAGAAAGGATGAAGGCTAAAGGCTAAAGGCTACAAGCGATAGCATAAACTTTTACTTGACGTATGGGCTTCGCCATCAAAGGAAAGCTTTAGCGTCACGCGCCGCCTTTTGAGGCTAGTTTGATGCGTCAATACAGTCAAAAGCTAACGTCTTTTATCCTTCATCATTTATCCTTTAGCCTTTTCCTGCAAACAGTGTGATAGGGCTTGGCTTAACTCCTTTGCAGACTGGTAGCGATCGCAGGCCCGGGGTTGCGTGACGCGATTGATCACCTGCTGTAGTGGAGGCGTGATATCAGGATAGTCATCCACCATAAAGCGGTAGCCCTGACCCGTTCGTTTGTAGAGGCGACTGGGGTTTTCGCCTGTGATTAAGTAGATGAGGCTAGGACCGATCGCATACAGGTCAGATTGAGTGACAGGGCGACCCTGTGCCTGTTCGGGAGCAGCATACCCTTCAGCGCCAATCCGAGTACCAGAGGGATTTCCCACTGCCTTGACCGCGCCAAAATCCAGCACGGCAATGCGGTTGCTGATGGCTTGTACTAATAGATTGCCCGGTTTGATGTCGCGGTGAATGATGGGCGTGCGATAGGTGTGAAGATAATCCAGCACATCACAGGTTTGCATCATCCAGGCGATCGCGTGTTGGGCAGAGACGGGACCATGCTGACGCAGCCGTTTTTCCAAATCTTGACCGTGCAGCAATGCCATCACCAAATATTTTTTGCCTGCCTCGATAAAAAAATCGTAGAACCTGGGAATACCCGGATGGCTAAGCTGCTTGAGCGTACTTGCCTCGCGTTCAAATAGCTCCTGTGCTTTGGGGATTTTTGCCATATCCGCGTTCATTTCTTTGAGGACACGCAGCGCGTTTTGCGGTTCTCCAGAGGAGGCGATGGCAGCCGGATGCCACACTAGATAGGTGGTACCCATGCCGCCCTTCCCCAGCACACGCAGCACCTGATACTGGCGAATCGTTTTTTCGACCGTTACAGGTAGCCCGCAGTGCATACAGAACAGATTGGCGGCAGGATTCCCGCTGTGATTGCAGGGTGTACGCGGTTGCCTGGATAACGGCGATAGTTGCGGAATGGCTGGCAGTTGAGGTGCCTTGGCGATCGCAGGCTGAGACGTATTGCCTGTCCCCGTTGCTGCCAAGATTTGGAGTTTGAGCAGCGGTCCTCCCTGAGCAAGTTGGAGCAAGGCTGTCTCTGTAATCAGTCCTTGCGACATCACGGTGCCGTTGACATAGGTGCCATTAGAGCTGTGGTTGATGAGATGCCAAGAAGCTGCTCTTGCGGTAGTGCCTGTCGTCGCTACGTCAACCTGTCGTAAATCTAGATGATGGCGAGACACCAGCAAATCATCCAGAATGACGTGATTGCCCGGTGCGCGACCAATCCGAATGAGCGACTCATGCTGAAAGCACCACTGCTTGAGCGGTGTTTTGAATTGAGGATGAAGGAGGGTCAGAATGACCATATTGGACGTTCGGCTCTAGACGTTAAGCATACGGTTGTAGAGTGTCTAGGTGCTGCTGCTGAGTGGCTGTTTGCTCACTGTTTGTGCGTTCGGTTTATGCCTCACTTTGGTTGCCCAGCGTGATACTTGCCCAAGGTTCATGCTGCTCAAGACAGACGATCGCCCAATTATCTCAAATTCAAGGTGCGATCGACTTAACGAATCAACTCAACGATAGTAGCCGTGCCAGTTGCTACGGGCTCTCATCAATTACTATACACATTAATTGCAGCAAGGGTTCCAGCCCCTAGCTGATGTGTTAGGACGGGCACGGCAATGCTGATACTGAAGGTTTCGGAGCTGAATTGAAGACGCGCCCTAGCGTAAGTGATCCAGATTTGGGCGCACTTTCGCACGAATGGCGATCGCGGTGATGTTGTCGTGCCCATTGAATTGGTTCGCTAGCTCAATCAGTTGTGATACCCCCTGCTCTAAATTGGCTTGTGAACTAAGCAACGGCTCTACGTGAGTACGCCAGTGCGTTTCTAGCAAATCGTTATCCGTCAACCCGTCGGAACACAGCAGTAACAGGGTGTCTTCGTTGAGTTCAACGTATTGAATATCTGGCTTGATGAAATGTTCGTCGCGGGGACCTAATGCTTGGGTGAGCTGGTATGCATCCGGTCGAGCGTAGGCAATATCAGGATCAACCCCACGCTGAATTTCGCGCTGACCCACTTCGTGATCGATCGTAATCTGCTCCAGTCCCCGTTTGCGCGTATAGCGGTATAGACGACTATCACCCACATGCGCGACGGCTGCTTCGGTATCTTGAACCAGCAGAACAACCAGCGTAGTGCCCATACGTCCACTGCCAGAGCGGGCGTTTTGCTGGTTGACATCATAGATGGCTTTGTTGGCAAGCTGCACCGCATCAATTAAAACATCAGGTCCCGGCAGCTTGTTGGCGGTACTATCCGAAAAAGGTGTACTCTGCCACTTTTCTTGAAAATAGCGACGCAGGGTATCGACGGCTAAGGCACTAGCAACTTCACCACCTGCGTGCCCACCCATGCCATCGCACAAAATGTAGAGGTTGCGGGCGTGGACAGTTTTACCCGATGGACTTTCCAGCTTCGCGGTTTGGGTTTCAATGCCAAAGTAATCTTCGTTATGATCCCGCTGCCGACCAATATCTGTGCGCCCAGCATCTTCCAGGCTGAACAACTGCATGGGCAACACAACTGTAGGGAGGTCATCATTATCGCCTTCGCTTTCGCCTTCGGGTGGCAGGGTTGGCTCAGGAACGGGCACTTCTAAGCGGGTCGCGGCAGTGGAGGGATCCAGATCGGCGGCGGTTGAAGGGGATGCCGTCTCTGGGGCGATCGTGGGGTCAACGGTAGAGGCATCAGTCGGTTCAAAGCTCTCAAAATCGGGCATAGTCTCAGTTTCAGGTTGGTTCGCCTGGAGTTCGTGGGCAATTTCCTCAATGCGCGATCGCAAATCGGCAATGGTTTCTAGCTTGCCAGCCTCCAAATCTGCTAGCAGGACGTAGAGGGCACCAATTTGAGTGCGCTGTGATTGAGCGAACAAAGTTTGCCACAATTGCCCCAGATCGCGCAAGGTGAGAGGCACCTCTGGCAGGTCAGAGTACAGGCGCTGCAAGCAAATCGCTTGATCTTCATCCACCCTCAGGTTATCAATCTCTAAAAGGCTGCGGCAGGCTTGCCAAGCCTCCAGGGCGCTCCATAACTCGACCATCTCATAGAGCCAGTGCAAAAGCTGTAGCGGCGGTAAGGAAAGTTCGTCGTCCAGCCACAAATCAATTAGCCGTGGTAAGGTCGCACGATCTTCGAGCAGAATGATTTGCTGCCCGTCTTGCTGCCACGCATCGTGAATGACGGGCAAGGCTTGATGATATTTACTGCCCAGCGTCAGGTAAGGTTGGGCGATCGCAGGTACAGCCATTGCCTGCACAGACGGCATCCGATTGGTTGAGGGTGCTACAGGCTCACCATCGCCTGCTGGATTTGTTTGGCTTTCCGTTTGGAGTTGCCCGATCGACGCATCCTCCGATCCCTGTTTTGCCAATGCTTCCAGCAGTGACATTTGAAACGGTTGACAATCCAAAACTCTAAGGTGTGTTTCGTGCCTGGTTGCATCGGGCGACGGTAACGTCTCTAACACCCGATAGCGTTGCCGACGATCGAGAAATGGTTGCGGTTGCTCGGCAGCGATCGCCGAGATGTCATCAACGCCTGCCGTTACGCTTGGCGTTGCAACGGTATTTGGAGGCTCAGCCACACTTCGTGGTTCACCAACAATGAGCGCCCACCAGATCACGCCCGCAATTTCGCTACATTCCTCACATTGCACCACATCAAATGGGACGAGGTTGCCACACTCCTGGCAAGTGTTTTGAGTGAGCGATGTGCCGCACTCCTGGCAAAACTTATTCGTGTTGGGGTTTTCAAACTGGCATTGAGGACAGACAAGCATAGTGGGATTTCCTTCATTCCCGGTTGGGAGGCTCAGGGTGGGGCATCAGCCGCAGAGATAAACCAGTACCCATCACAGGGTTGAAATCAGGTCACTACCGTCAGCGCGATCGTATCAGTTGTCAGACAAGACTGTAGCCTATTTAAGTAGAATTCCCAAAATGGCTCCTCTGTACACAGCTTATCCGAATGTTTAGCTCTCGGCATCTGTGAGACGAGCGGAGAGCCGTGAGGAGTCAGGAGTCAGCTTGAGAGTTTTTAGTTGTTGGTTGTTGGTTGTTAGCGCATAAGCGGCTTTTGACTCTTTCTAACAACTAACAACCAAAAACCAAAAACTCCATTGCCTCTAGCCCTCATCCTTTCCCTCCTACGGACTCGAAACTGCTAGCTTCTTCAACCGATAGTCTGCTCCACGTTTGGCGGCACAAAAGCCCAAATCTATGGACTGATTTGGCTCAAGCACTCGTCCCCATTCGGGCGGCTCTACGGTGTAGCGGGATCCTTGCCGAGTAAAGGTACCGTTCCAGCTATTGCGAATCGTTGCCTGGTTCATTTGAAACTTCAGTCGCCAGTTGCGACGGCTACTGTTGCCGTTGTTGGTCACTCGAATGGCGGTGCAAAAGCCAGTTTGCCAGTCGGATTGAATAGTTGCTTGTACCTGTAGTTGCTGGTCTGCGCTCGAAGGGGCGATCGGCGCGGGTGACGATGGCAGGGCGATCGACGACATTGCAGGTTGATTCGACGACCTGACCGATGACACCCGTGCCGCAATTCCCGGAGTGGATAAGAGTTGGTTGAGCAATTGCTGCTTGGCTTGCTCGACTGTTTTCCAGTCAGCCTGCAAAATGCCCCCTGTATCGCTGCTGTCAGGGTTCCAGCTCCAGTAAGCAAAGCTCAGTTTTTGCTGCTGAATGAAGTTGACGAACTGACGCTGCCAGATGCCCTCTTTAGACGTGGTATCCACCTGCCGTCCGCCAAATTCACCAATCAGAATGGGGGCAATATTTCGCTTGGCAAGGTAGTGGAAGCCAATCTCCCAGCGATCAAGCAAATTTTTGGGAAAGGTCGCGTCTGCAAACCAGGGTTGATTGAACACACCGGGACCATATTCATGCGGCGAGTAGACTAACTGCCGTGGCTTGTTGAGGCGGACTGGATAGCGCCCTGCACCCTCCAGGTTGCCGCCTTGCCAGTGACCAGAGAGCTGTTGCCCAGGCACGTTTTTTTCCACGCCTTCAACCACGATGAGCCAATGAGGAGCGATCGCCAAAACTGCATTCCCCGCTCGTTCTGCTGCCAGTCGCCAATCAGTTGCCTGATCGTTCGTCCCCCAACTGGCGCGACCGTGTGGTTCGTTTTTAAGGTCGGCTCCAATCACGTTGGGCTGCTTCTGATAACGGGTTGCTAGCAGTTTCCAGGTGTCAATCCAATCGGCTTCGGTAAACCCATCGCCATACCAGAGTTCTGGAATCCGCTGATTGTTCAGGCGATGGCTATCGAGTAGGATCATCAGCCCTTGCCGCTGCGCCTCTTGAATGATCACATCCATTGCTTCGAGGGGCGTTTTCCCTTGTAAATCGCGGTTGCTGCCGATCGTAAAGTCAACCCCGCTGATCGCGGCTGCACGGACACTCTGAACGGCATAGGGTAAGCGGATAAAGTTATAGCCTAAGCCCTTAATCTGCGCCAGCATTTCCTTATAGTCGCGTACCCACAGCCCATGCGGGACTTGCGTTTCGGTTTCAATACCAAACCAGTTCACGCCTCGCAGCAAAACGGCTTGTCCTTTGGCATCCACGATTTGAGCACCCTTAGTCGAGAGGGGAAGCTGAAGGGTTGCGGCTTCTGCAAAGGGGAGTCGATGCAGCGAGAGACTCAAGAAGGTCGCAGCCAGAAAGAGGCTGACCCAACGCCAGCGAACAGACCATTGACGAGGACTGCCTGCATTGACGGGGAGATTTAGCTGGGGCGATCGCCCCCACAATCGCTTTTTACAGTCACTCAGACAACGTTGGGTTACACCAGTACCAAGCCATCGAAGCCATCGCCCAAGTTGAAGCATATGCTCTACCAGATTTGCAAAACCGTTGACTCACTTCGTTGACTCACTTTAGGTCAAAGCGAATCGATGTCAAAGCGAGGCAGATGCGGACATGGGAATGCTGTAGAAGCTGACGTATGTTGCAGGTAAAAGGTGCCTTGGAGTGATCACGATGATTGCCAATCAACGCCTGATTTCTCTCTGTATAATTCAGGTGACTCCTTAGCTGAGAGTATTGCCTACCATGCCCGACTCGTTACCGATCGCCCAGGTCAATGCTGCCGATTGCGCTCACCTCTGTAGCCTCTTACCTGCAATGGCAAATCGTCATGGGTTGATTGCAGGTGCGACGGGCACGGGCAAAACGGTCACGCTGCAAGTCATGGCTGAGCGCTTTAGCCAAATGGGAGTGCCAGTCTTCATGGCAGATATTAAGGGCGATTTGTCGGGATTGAGCCAGCCAGGACGTGAGACAGCAAAACTGCGCGATCGCCTTCAGCAATTGGGGTTGGCAGACGTTCAGTTTGCCCGCTACCCGGTCGAATTTTGGGACGTGTTTGGCGAACAGGGGCATCCGTTACGCACCACCATTTCCGAAATGGGACCACTGTTGCTGGCACGCCTTTTGAATCTCAACGAAACGCAAGCAGGAGTTCTCACCCTTGCGTTCTCGATCGCGGATGACATGGCGCTGCTGTTGCTTGATCTCAAAGATTTGCGATCGCTCATGCAGTTTGTGGGCGACAACGCCAAAGACTTCAAAACCCAATATGGCAACATTTCCGCAGCAAGTGTGGGTGCGATCCAGCGTGGGCTGCTGACGTTGGAGCAGCAGGGAGGAGCGCATTTTTTTGGCGAACCAGCGCTTGATTGGATGGATTTGCTTCAGACAGACGCAAATGGTCACGGTGTCATCAATCTTTTGGCGGCAAACAAACTGGTTCAGTCTCCTAAACTCTACGCCACATTCTTGCTCTGGCTGCTATCTGAACTATTTGAGCAACTGCCAGAAGTGGGTGATTTAGATAAACCGAAACTCGTCTTCTTCTTTGATGAAGCGCATCTTTTGTTTGCTGATGCCCCTAGCGCGTTGCAGGAGAAGCTTGAACAGGTTGTCCGCTTGATCCGCTCCAAAGGCGTTGGCATTCACTTTTGCACACAAAACCCAATGGATGTGCCGCCAAAAGTGCTGGGTCAACTGAGTAATCGGGTGCAGCACGCGCTGAGAGCCTTTACGCCGCTGGATCAAAAAGCGGTCAAAGCCGCCGCAACGACTTTTCGTCCAAATCCCGCCGTAAACGTTGAGCAGGTGATCGTCACGTTGGGTGTTGGCGAAGCGCTCGTGTCCTTTCTGGATGAGCAAGGAATGCCTACGATGGTTGAGCGTGCATTCGTTTTGCCGCCGCAGAGTCATATCGGCGCGATCGACCCTCAACAACGCGACCAGATCATCCGCAGTTCAGTGCTGTATGGGCATTACGAAGCTGTAGAAGACCGCGAATCCGCCTATGAACTGTTAAAACAGAAAGCTGTTGCCGCTGCTCAATCGATCGCGGTGGCTGAAGCAGCAAAGCTAGCCGCAAAGGAACGGCAACTTGCTGAGAAAGAGGCGATTCAGGCTCAGAAGCAGGCAGAGAAAGCCGCCGCCGCTCAAGCAAAGGAAGACGCACGGATTGCTCGTGAACGCGAGAAGTTTCTCATCAACATGGCTGGGAGTGCAGCACAGGCGATCGGTGGCTCCAAGAGCAAAAGCATTGTACGCGGCGTATTAGGAGGGATTCTTGGCACCAGACGACGCTAGCGATCGCTCAAGAAAGTTTCAAGAAAGAGCAGTTAAATGTGTCGCTGTTTGCCCTCCAAACAAGGCTACCACTGACCCCTTCTAACGTCATTGCCGCTTGCTTTACTTGCAATGCCTCCTGCCTTCTGCCCTCTGCCCTCTGCCTCCTCCTTACCTCCTAACCCAATTTCAGCCCCTGGAAAAACCTGCTTCATTAGCCCCCACTGCCCTTTGCCTTGTAACCAAGCTTGATCAAAAACTCAACGACCTTTTGCTTATGATCCCCCTGGATCTCAAGTTCGTTCTCTTTCAGGGTACCGCCAGCACCGCAATGAGCTTTGAGTTTCTTAAGCAATTCGGTTAGCGTCTCTGCACTGGCTTGAAACCCACGCACGATCGTCACCGTTTTGCCCTTTCGTCCTGCACGAGACGCTTCGACTCTCAGGTTTTGCTGGTTGGGCGGCAGATCTGGCACTGCTCGCTCCAGGGCTTCTGTGTTGTCAGTGTTGCCAAATTCGGAATAGACAGTCCGTCCTTTGTCAGAAGGATTTGGACGCGCTGGTTTAGAGGGAAGGTGTTTGGAAGCCATGAGGAGCGTACAGAAGAATTGCAACGTGCCGATGATTACAATCCTAGCGGCAACCATAATCTTAGCGGCAACCGTGGCGATCGACGCTTTAGACGATTGTGCTCCTAATAAAAACCCCAGCGCGAGGCTGGGGCGTACTTCTTCGAGGTCGTTTTGACAGCATGTCTAGGAAGAAGCTTGTCTATGAGCACTTTAAGGCACTCAAACATCAATGGCATAGATAAGAAAGCCCCAGGGATGGGTCTGGGGCGAATCTCTGTTAGCTAAGTCGTACAGTCGCTCAGGTGAGGCAGATGCTTGTCAAACGCTTCTAACAAAGCGATCAGACTGGTACGGTGTAGCAATACGTTTAAGATGTCTTGTTCAAAGGCGCAACCCAATGAGGACAGCGCCATCTGCGCGAGGTAAGACCAGAGGAAGGCGATCGTCTAACCCAAAAACAGTGTTCATACAGCGGGGGCAAAGAGGCTTGATTTCCAGGCATGATGGTAGCTTAGAGTGATTGTTTGCGAAATACCTTCCTGTGTTGTGCAAATCACTTTCCACATTTGGAAAGTCGGTGCCGTTTGCCCTGTAACGGTCACAAACCCTGGCACGATCGACCTAAAACCAGCGCCCCACTTGCCAGTCGATAGATGCCATCCACTTCAGTCATGGCTTCTTCTGAGGTTGGGAGGGTGGCTGAGTGAGTTTCTTTCGTGCGTTGCAGAGCGTTTTCGTTCGGCTCGCTGACCACTTCTGGCGTTGCGGCATCTGGGGTTGTTGTATAGGTCGGAAAGGGTGCTGTGGCTAAATCATCTGGCTGATTGAGCAATCCACCTGCGCCTGTGACGATGAAACTGCCCTGGCGTGACGTGCGTGCGATGCAGCTCTGGGCAATGAGCCGGCTCGTATCAATGACCTCTGTTGGCAGGGGAGTCACGCTGGGCTGAAGGGTGACTTCTGGTAAGGTAATGGTGCCAGCCCGCAACCTGCCACTGGCATTGACATCCACCTGGCTGTTGCCATCGAGCGTTTCTGTATTGTTGGTCGCATTCGGTCGATAGCGGAAGCCAAAAAAGGCGGGCGTTCTCAAGGTGATTGTGCCGCCACTGCCATCGCGTGAAAAAGCCAGAATATCGCTGTCGCCCAGTGCCACGATCGCCCGTCCACTGAGGGTGATATTGCCACCTCCACCCGTGCCACTCAGTACGCTGGTGGTCAGGTCACTATCGCCCCGCAACCCAATGAAGCGAGCCGCGATCGCAATGTTGCCCCCGGCTGATTGAGTCGAGGTGGTCAAGATTTGACTATCCTGCGCTTGCAAAAAGTTTCGTAGACGAATGGCAATGCTGCCCGCTTTGCCGATTCCCTGGCTTTGGGCAGAAATGACGGCACCATCTTGCAAGAAGAGCGATCGTGCCTGCACCCCAATGTCGCCACCATCCCCACTGGCTGTCGTTTTACTCACAAGACCGCTTGCGAGTCCCGTTGTCGCATCTTTCCCTGCAAAGCGAACATCCCCTGTTGTGCTGATCCGAATGCTGCCTGCTGTCGCTGAACCCAGGGTATTCGCCTGAAATTGCGCTCCGTTGGTTAAGGTTAAGGACTGCGCCGTGACGTTGATATCACTCGTTCCTAACGCGGCTTCCCCGACACGACTAAAAATACCGCTGGGAAAGCCGTCAATGCCAACACTGTCTAACGAAACTGCACCAGCCGCACTAATGAGAATGCTGGCAGCTTTTCCCTTGCCTAATGTACTGGAGGCGATCGCGGCACCATTCGTAAGGGTGAGCGAGTCAGCGGCGAGTTTGATTTGCCCACTATTCCCCTGCCCAATGGAACTTACGCTGCTGAAAATACCACTGGAAAAGATGTCTGTCTTTCCACTTTTGTAGCGCACAACTGTTTGCCCGTCTAACATTGCAGGTCCAGCAATTTGTAGACTGATATCGCCAGCATTGCCCCGACCAAAGGTGCTGGCGACCAGGGCTGCACCATTTTCTAGAGAGAGCGATCGAGCGCTAAGGCTGATGCCGCTGCTGTTGCCGATCGCGCTATCACCAATAAAGCTATAGATACCACCCGGATCAGCCAATTTGAGCGAGGGGGCACCCTTGAGCTGAATGTCATTGAGAACTTGAATGGAAATCTTGCCAGCATCGCCCCTCCCATAGGTGCTGGCATCTAGCTGAGCGCCCTCTGCTAGCAACAAACTCCCAGCCGTGATGTTGATCCCGCTGCTGTTGCCAACTGCCTTACTTTGAACATTGGTATAGGCTCCACTAGGAAACTGGTCAGCGGCGCTGACACCCACAAAACGCACGTCTCGATTCGCCTTGATCGTGATACTGCCTGCGTTGCCTGTGCCCAGTGTATTCGCAGTCAGAAGTGCTCCATTGGTAACAGCAACTGAATCTGCAATGATGAAAATACCGCCGCTATTGCCTGTGGCATTTTCATTTACACGGCTGAAAGTGCCACTGTACTGTCTGTTCGGCGCTTCGCCATCAAAAATGACAGCACCCTGCGATCGAATAGTGACGGTGCCCCCGTTGCCATTCCCAAATGTGCTGGCGTTTACCTGCGAACCGTCTTTGAGTAGTACGGAGCCAGCCGTAATGTTGACATTGCCACTATCACCAGTGCCCAGGGTTGAGTTGGCAATAAAGCTACCTCCTGTGAGGGTGACAGCACCCGGAACGTGAAGGTCAATATCCCCTGCTCTTCTTCCTGGGGATCCTCTACCCGCCGCAATTCCACCTCGGAGAATACTGCCATTCGCCATGCTCAAGTTTTGGGCGGTGATGCCAATACTACCGCCTGACCGGACATTGACTTCTGATTGGTTGACGAGCGTGACCTCTGCCAGCAATCGCTCGATCGCCCCAAAGCTCAAGTGCAGCTTGCTGCCACTCCCATCTAACGCAACAGTCCCTTTTCCGGCTAACCCTCCCAACTCAATGCGTCCATCCTGAGCTAATAGCGCACCCCGGTTGAGCAAAACGTTTCCACCGACAAGCGCCAAACTTTGACCCGTGGGCACCTGTAATTTTGCCTGACTGACGATCGACTGGTTGGCAAGCTGATTGAAGAGCAGCGCCGATGGATTGACCGTTAGCAGGGGTGGCGCTTCGGGATTGGTAGCACTGTACACACCCTGGTTACCGAACTGAATCGCGCTGGCAGTTGTCGCTAGAAACGTACCACCTACATTAAGAGTGGCATTAGGACCAAAAAGAATACCGCTGGGATTGATCAAAAAGAGGTTGGCAGTCCCGTTTGCTCGTATGATCCCGTCAATGCTGGAGCGCTGTCCACCCGTCACGCGACTAATAATGTTCGTAATATTCGCGCTGTTGTTAAAAAAGGCGGTTTGCCCTTGCGTCAGAGAGAACTGGTCAAAACTGTGAAAGAGATTGCGATCGCGAACTGCCCCACCATCAATTTGAAAGAGGGAACCTGGAGAAACCTGCGATCGTTCTCCGGCTGGAAGGGTCGCATCGGGTACAACCTGAGCCAAAGCACGATCGCCGATGCTCACGAAGCCAAGCAATATCAGCCTCCAACCAAGCACCTGACACAATACCTGTAACCGCCGCGATCGTGTAACAATCACTCCACTTACCTCTCAACACCAACCTTCCAACGCTCAACCTTCCAACGCTCAACCTTTCTTATCGCTGCTCATCTTCTCAGTGGGCAGGAGATGTGAGTGAGCAAGAGATGCTATACGTACCATCACGCCGAAACTGCCAGCTTCAGCAGAAACGCTCAGAAATCTATCCAGTAAAGCCCTTGATTGGATGCAGCTACGGGGCGATCGCATTAATTTTGATGAGTTGCAAACATTGAGAGCTTAAGCTTGAGGTATTGTTAACCCTGTCAAGGCACCCTATCAGGCAACTAATTCCATCATGACCAATTTGTCCAGAAGGTGTTATCCACTCCTTGTAGAGACGTGCTCTCGCAAAAGTCTGGCACAGAACCCGTATGTTTCTGTGCTCAGAAAGTAAGTCATTGGTATGCAAAAGGTGTGTTGCGAGTTGCTGGTCTCAACGTTGCTGGTTTCAAGAATGACAACACCAGTAGTGAAACATCCTGGTAGCCTGATTTTGGGAAACTGTGTGTATTGCAGTCACGATAAGAGGCTGTGTTTGACGAGTAGTAGCCTCACATGCATAATTTAGCGTTTTGTCTATGCTGCTGTTAGAACTTTACGTCCTATGCGCCGCTTGAATTTTACACGCCGCTTCAAAGTGTTGCGCCTCATTCTGTTTCTGGGAAGTCTACTCGTTTGCCTTTGGTGGGGACAGGCTTCGTTGCATGGTAAGGGGGCAATCGGTAGCGCTGCCACCGTCACTGACGCAAAGCAGCTCACTCAGCAAGGATGGGAGCTGTACCAGAATGGTGATGTTCAGGCTGCGATCGCCCGTTGGCAAATGGCTTTAAGCCTCACGGCTGATCACCCTTCCGACCTGAAAGCGACTGTTTTGAAGCATCTGGTGCGAGCCGATCAGCAAATTGGGGCAATGGATGACGCGATCGCCCATTTAACGCAGCTCATTGCCTATTACCGTCAAACAGGCAACCCTTTGCAAGTCGGCAGAATGATGACCGAGCAAGCCCAGGTCTACACCAGTCTTGGGCAGCAGCGCCGAGCGATCGCCCTACTGTGCGGAGAAATTGATCAACCCTGTGGTGCAGAGAGCGCCATCACGATCGCTCGCACCCATGCCGATCCGTCGGGTGAGATGGCAGCCTTTGGGAGTCTGGGCAATGCCTATCGGTTGCGTGGCGATTACGATCGGGCGCTCCAGTATCTAACGTTCACACTAAAGCTGGCTGAGCAAACGCAGCGCCCGTCTTATACGCTGGCTGCCTTGCATGGATTGGGTAATACCTACATCAGCCTTGCTCAACGGGACGATCGTCGTCGCCAATCGGCGGAACAGTCCGATGATGAAGTAGAAGCACAGTCCCTAGCTCAACGGGTCGGGCAGCACAGTCGCAACGCGATTCGCTACTTTGAAGCAAGTGTTCAAGTTGCCCGCGCTCAGAACGATACACCAAACGAATTGCGATCGCTACTCAACCTGGTTGTGCCGCTACAACGCCTCCAAGTGTGGGCGATAGAGGATCAAGGACAGGATCGCGGCGATCGCAGCCAACGCTCTGATGTCCTGAGTCCATCCTCGTCTAGCTTTACACCGATCAGCACACTTCAACGGGCGCAAACTCTTTGGGACAGCGTAGCCCCTTCCCGCGAAAAGGCGTATGCAGCCATCCGTATCGCAACCTTAATACAACTGGTGAGTGGGCAGACGGTGCTTGATCTCGCCACTCACTGCCTTGAAACAGCGGTGCCATTGCAGGCGATCGCTTGGTTGAAACAGGCGGGTGCGATCGCGCAACAAATTCGCGATCCCCAGTCAGAAGCGTTTGCACTAGGGCGTTTGGGGCATGTGTATGAATGCCGTCAGGAGTATGAGCAAGCCCTCACCCTGACTCAGCAGGCACAGCTTGTAGCCGCGAATTACGACAGCCGCTACCTGTGGGAATGGCAATCCGGTCGCATTTTACAGGCACAACACAAAATTCCTGCGGCGATCGCTGCCTACAACCTTGCGGTCAAGACGCTGCAAACGATTCGGGGTGACCTGGCGATCGCCAGCCGCGATTTTCAGTTTGACTTCCGCGATACTATCGAACCCGTCTACCGAGAACTCACAGCTCTCTACCTCGATCAAGCGACCCGTGAAAAGCATGCGCAGCGTCCGCTCGAAGGTGGTGAACCAGATGGTAAAAGCAAAGGTGCCTCTACCGCAGCGCAGGCATTGGTGACACCCATTGAGTTAGCGCTAGAAACGATTGACAAGTTGCGTCTGGCAGAACTGCAAAACTATCTGGGTGAGGACTGTACGCTGAATACGATCGCCAAGCCCGTCACCGTGATTGATCCCAACACGGCAGTGCTTAGCTCTGTCATACTGGGCGATCGGGTTGCAGTTATGCTCACCCTTCCGGCACCAAACCAGCAGTTTCGCTCTGTGGTGCGGTGGTTGCCCGACAATGCTCAAACGGTTACAACGACCATCAATGATTTGCGTCGTCGGTTAGAAAAACGCTCTGATCTGATCAATACTTATGAGAAGCCATCGCAGCAGGTGTACGACTGGCTCATCCGCCCGTTTGCTCAGGACTTGCAATCTGCCCACATCGAAACGCTGGTCTTCATCCAGGATGGCATTTTGCGGAGCATTCCGATGGCAGCGCTGTATGACGGCAAGCAGTTTCTGGTCGAGCAATACGCGATCGCCAGCACCCTTAGCCTGACGCTGATCGATCCCCTGCCGCTCGATCGCCCGTCGCTTCGAGTGTTGGGGTTTGGCTTAACCCAACCTGCTGTCGTGGACGGTTCAACCTTTTTTGCACCCCTCAGCTACGTTAAAGCAGAAATTGACAGCATTGAGGCGGCGATTCCCGGCAGCAGAGGGCTACTGGATTCGGCTTTTACCCTCGATCGCGTGCGTCAGGAACTCACACAAAAGACTTACCCGATCGTGCATCTTGCTACGCATGGCAGATTTGGCATTGATGCCCGCGATACGTTTTTGGTGACGGGAAAGAAAGAGAGGGGTGAGGAGAGAGGGGTGAGGAGTGGGGAGTGGGGAGTGGGGAGTGGGGAGTTAAGAGAAGAGAAAGAAAAAACGGAAGCTAGTCAACCTTCGGCAGCAACGCCACTTTATAACGAAAAGCTGACGATGAATGCGCTGTACCAGATGCTGCGATCGGTCGGTCAGGAAAGGGCGCTGGAGTTGTTAACTCTAACAGCCTGTGAGACGGCTGTGGGAAGCGATCGTGATGCGCTGGGTATTGCAGGGATTTCCCTTCAGGCTGGGGCAAGAAGTGCTGTTGCCTCGCTCTGGCAGGTGGATGATGCCGCCACTGCTCAACTGATTACTCACTTCTATCAAGCACTTAAACAAGGTATGAGTCGGGCAAAAGCATTGCAAACGGCTCAAAAAACCTGGCTTCAGCAGCACCCCGACGATCGCCATCATCCTGGCTACTGGGCGGCGTTGATTCTAGTGGGCAATTGGCTTTAAAGGTCTGCTCTCCTGGAGAGCACAGGCAACAGGAGATCATTTTTTGAAACGTGCTTCGCCATGCGATCGCCAGCCAGTATCGTGAAAAAGTAAACAGGCTGTTCTCTGTGAAGCAGGCTGCAATCGTTAAAATACGCAGCTTGATCGACCAGACAGCACCAATCCATGTGTGAGGAAGACCATGAAAACGCGTTTGGCACTATTGCTGGGAGCCAGTATTGGCATCCTTGATTTGAGTGCTGCCATTTCTCCGATCGCCGCCATGCAGACGGGCACGATCGCTCAAGCTGGTAGAGCGATGATTAAACCATCCCAACCGCAATTTGCAGATACCGAATGGTTCCTGGAAGATTTAAACGGGACGGGAGTAGTAGACAATCTGCAAACAACCTTCCGATTCAATGGGCGCGATCGCGTAACTGGACAAGGAGGCTGTAATCGCTACACGGCTCAAGCGCAACTGATGGGCGATCGCTTTACGGTCGGCGCGATCGCCTCCACCAAAAAGCTGTGCCCGCCTGCGGTGATGGATCAGGAAAATCGATATTTTCAAGCGCTTCAAACCGCTGAGCGAGTCAGCGTCAGCTTGAATGGTACCTCTCTGTTGGTTTATAGCCGAGGTATAGAGGCACCGTTGCGCTTTACCCGTTTGACCGCAGCCAAGCCAATGGAGACGACGTTAGTGGCGCTTCAGGGGCGACGCAACGCCGTGCGAGTGTTCACCCAAAATGGACAAACGCGCATGAATGTTTACGACAAGCGCGATCGCCTTACGTGGGTCAAAGGAACTCCCGTTAAAACCGAGCAAACGCCCGAAGGTATTCGCTACACTAATTTATCTGGCGAAGCTAAAATCGTCGTTTTTGTGCCAATTGCAGGGAACGGTTCCACGCTCACCATCAACGGGAACATTGATCGTTAAGCTTTGAACAACTTTTAGTGTTAGGTGTCTAACCCTCTTCTCTGGATGCCGCCCAAAGACGACTCTTTAATCTGAGCAGGATGAGATCGGAATCTTACAGAGGCGATCGTATCTTCAAAATCTCCCTCTGTTGGATGAAGCAAAACAGGAATAGCTCTGATTGACTGAGCGAAGGTTGACAGTATTACCTGCACGCTCAAGCTCAGAAGGCATTGATTGAGCCAGATCTGTTGATGATCAAGCCCGGTACACACCAGTTTTCGGCAGCGATTCCAGCCTTAGCATTTGCCAGCCTTAACATTTGGGAGATGGAATTTATGACTGTTGCAACGTCAGTACAGCCGCAACCTCTCAGCAGTAGCGAACTCCAGAATATCCATGCCTATTGGCGTGCTGCAAACTATCTTTCAGTCGGACAAATCTATTTGCTTGATAATCCGCTCCTACGCGAACCGCTCAAGCTGGAGCATGTCAAACCAAGATTGTTAGGGCATTGGGGGACGACTCCAGGGCTGAATTTTATCTACGCCCATCTCAACCGGGTCATTAAAGCCCAAGATTTAGACGTGATTTATATTGCTGGTCCAGGGCATGGCGGTCCTGGTGTGGTCGCAAACACCTATCTGGAAGGCACATACAGCGAACTGTATCCAAACATTCCCCAAAATGCAGAGGGAATCAAGAGTCTCTTCAAACAATTTTCCTTTCCTGGAGGTATTCCCAGCCATGCGGCTCCCGAAACGCCTGGCTCTATTCATGAAGGCGGCGAGCTGGGATACGCGCTGGTACATGCTTATGGAGCGGCGTTCGATAACCCTGATCTCATTGTGGCGTGCGTGGTTGGCGATGGCGAAGCCGAAACAGGTCCGCTGGCAACCAGTTGGCATTCCAATAAGTTTCTCAATCCTGCCCGTGATGGGGCTGTTTTGCCCATCTTGCATCTCAACGGATACAAGATTGCGAACCCTACAGTGCTGGCTCGTCTACCCCAGCACGAGTTAGAAAGTTTGTTTGTGGGGTATGGCTACAAACCCTATTTTGTAGAGGGTTCTGATCCCGAAGCGATGCATCAGTTGATGGCAGGTACGCTCGATACCATCATTGCTGAAATTAAAAGCATCCAGCGAGAGGCGCGGGTACATGGCTTCCAGCAACGATCGCCCTTCCCCATGATCATCCTGCGATCGCCCAAAGGCTGGACGGGTCCCAAAGAAGTAGACGGGAAGCAAACCGAAGGCTACTGGCGATCGCATCAGGTGCCCCTTGCCGAAATGGCAAGCCATCCAGAGCATGTGCAACTGTTAGAAACCTGGATGAAGAGCTACAAACCGGAGGAACTCTTTGACGAGCAAGGCAAGCTGATGCCTGAACTCGCAGAGCTGGTACCCAGTGGCGATCGACGCATGGGTGCCAATCCTCACGCCAACGGTGGGCTACTCCTCCGAGATCTCCATTTACCTGCCTTCCGCAACTATGCGTTTGATGTCAAAAACCCTGGCACCGAGATGGCAGAATCAACCCGCATTCTGGGTCAATTCCTGCGGGATGTCATGCAGGCAAATCTGGAAAGCCGCAACTTTCGGATGATGAGTCCCGACGAAAACAACTCCAATCGGCTCAATGCGGTGCTGGAAGTCACCGATCGAGTTTCTACAGCCGAAATTTTACCCAACGATGATCATGTCGATCCATCGGGGCGAGTCATGGAAGTGTTAAGCGAGCACATGTGTCAGGGCTGGCTCGAAGGGTATCTGCTGACGGGACGGCACGGGTTTTTCTCCTGCTACGAAGCGTTTATTCATATTGTGGATTCCATGTTTAATCAGCACGCCAAATGGTTAGAAAGCTGCATGGATATTCCCTGGCGCAGACCGATCGCCTCTCTCAATTATTTGTTGACCTCCCACGTCTGGCGGCAAGACCACAATGGATTCAGCCATCAAGATCCGGGGTTTATTGATGTTGTGACGAACAAAAAAGCCAAGGTGGTGCGCGTATACCTGCCGCCCGATGCCAATACCTTGCTTTCGGTTGCAGATCATTGCCTGCGGAGCCGTCAGTACGTCAACGTGATCGTTGCGGGCAAACAGCCCGAATTGCAGTGGCTGGGTATGGATGCGGCGGTTAAACACTGCACGGCTGGTTTGGGCATTTGGGAGTGGGCAAGTAACGATCAAGGCGGTGAGCCGGATGTCGTCATGGCGTGTGCTGGCGATGTGCCCACACTGGAAACGCTGGCGGCGGTTGACTTTTTGCGATCGCAGTTTCCCGACCTTAAAATCCGTGTGGTCAACGTGGTTGATCTAATGACGCTTCAGCCACCCAGCGAACATCCCCACGGCATTTCTGACTGGGATTTCGACTCCATTTTTACCACTGATAAACCCATAATTTTCGCGTTTCATGGTTATCCCTGGTTAATCCATCGTCTGCTCTACAAGCGCACCAACCACAACAATCTGCATGTACGGGGCTACAAAGAAGAAGGGACGACCACGACCCCGTTTGACATGGTGGTGTTGAATGATCTCGATCGCTTTCACCTCGCGCAGGATGTGATCGATCGGGTGCCCAAACTCAGCAAAATTGGCGCTTATGTCAAACAGCACATTCGCAACAAGCTGATTGAACACAAGCATTACGTCACCACTTACGGCAAAGATATGCCTGAAGTGGAGAACTGGACGTGGCAAGCCTACAGCGGGGCGGCTAAAGCAAGCTCAGCCGAACCAACAGCTACAGGAGGCAGTGTGCCATCGCAACAAGGAGGAGAAGGAACTGCCAGTTCGCGTGCCTGATCGATCGCGCAAGGCATCTGATCACGATTTCTGTAGGGACGTTACATGTAACGTCCCTACAGATTGCATAAAAACAAACCTCAAACAGAATACACTGTCGGAGGTTTGTTTAACTAAAGGAAATCAAACTCGCATCGCCTAGCGGATGTATTCTTTCAACACACTATTGCGGTTGGGGTGACGAAGCTTGCGAAGTGCCTTGGCTTCGATCTGACGAATGCGCTCACGGGTGACGTTGAAAATCTGACCGATTTCTTCCAACGTTTTCATGCGACCATCATCCAAGCCATAACGCAGGCGCAGAACATCCCGCTCACGAGGGCTAAGGGTATCCAAAACGCTTTCCAGATCTTCGCGCAGCAGATTCTTCGATACCTGATCTTCAGGCGTTTCGCCATCCGATTCGATGAAGTCGCCTAACCGAGAATCTTCTTCTTTCCCGATCGGGGTTTCCAACGAAATCGGTAGCTGAGCAGACTTGGCAATAAACCGCAGTTTCTCGATGGTCATTTCCATCCGAGTGGCAATTTCTTCCTCCGTCGGCTTGCGACCCATTTCTTGTGACAGAAGCTTGGTGGTCTTCTTAATCCGTGAAATGGTCTCGTAGAGGTGAACAGGGAGCCGGATGGTGCGTGACTGATCGGCGATCGCACGGGTAATAGCCTGACGAATCCACCAGGTGGCGTAGGTAGAAAACTTGTAGCCTTTTTCGTGGTCAAATTTCTCTGCTGCACGAATCAAACCCAAACTGCCTTCCTGAATCAAATCCTGAAACGACAAGCCACGGTTCATGTACTTCTTGGCGATCGATACAACCAGGCGCAAGTTGGACTGCACCATCTTGTCTTTAGCGCGGCGACCTAAATGCAACCGATGACGAAACGCCGAGAGCGGCATGTTGACTGCATTAGCCCATTCTTTATCTTGAGGATCGCGGTCTAACTGTAGGAGCAAATCTTCTCGAATGCGCTCTAACTCAAGCAAATCAGCAATCTTACGTGCAAGCTCAATCTCTTCATCTGCCCGCAGTAGCCGAATGCGCCCGATCTCCTGCAAATACAAGCGAATTGAGTCTTCGGTGTAATGCTTTTTCTTCACGGCTGTCCGGCGACGAGTAGACCGAGCCTTACCAGGCTTACCGTCTTCTTCATCCGTAGCCGTATCCACAGGTTCATCCCGATCTTCATCTTCAATGAAGAACCCTAATTCGCTCTCAGGCAAATCGCCAGAGGCATCACTTAAAAGCTCAATTTCGAGTACGTCGTTGGCCTGGGTCATGCCGCGTTCCTCATGCTCCTTAACTAGAAAAAAATCAGTCAACAGAGAAATCCACATGTAAAACGCAGAGTTGAAACAATCAAGACTGATGATTCAACCAAGGTTTTTCATGAGCTTATTGAAAGAGACGGTTCTCTACGGAAACCTGTCCTTAGGCAGAGATACCAAACTCCAGAATACAGTAAGCAGAACCTCTGTGAGATGCATCCGATTGTAGCCTTTCTAACAAAAAGGTGCATATCTTTACCCTGCTTTGGTGCAAAAGTATGGGTGGGTGCATCGTCACCGTGATCGAGCTAACTGGTCAAACCATCAAGATTTCATCACAAAGCCAGAACACTCCTCTCAAAACGGCTTTTTGCAAGCAGGCATTTAATGCTGTGGGTTCTAGACATTCGATGCTATGGGTGGTCACACTACTTGAACAGGAATTGCAATTGAATGTACGTACTAGATGGTCGAGATCACATGCAGAAAACAACAATGCCAGCTTCAGACTGATTCTGAAACTGCTTTGTGCCTCAGGCTCCGGATGGAGATGAACCTCTGATAGCTACGTTAACTCAAATACTCTAAGTTGGCAGGATAAACTGAGTCGTTACCTGAACCTCTCCAAGATACTGAAAAACCACTGAGTGCAATCCTAAACAATTTGCTGAAAGAGTTCAGCGATTCTAACGAATTCTTAAAACTCGCTGGGGCTAAAAAAGGGCTGCTAAGGAAATCAGCGCGATCGCTACAGCCTATAGCAGCCGATTCGTTCGGCTGCTTGCCTACAGCATCAGTTAAGTTCTGCCTAAACTCTTCACGTTGCGAACAGGTCTAACCGCCCTATAAATGTAAAATTTTGTAACTAGAATCGCGTTACCTTAGCTGAGCAAGGACTGAGGTTTGTTTGACGACAGCGAACGCTTGAACAGCACATCTATTCATGGGTTGGGCGATCGCTCGAAGGCGCTTCTACTGAAGCATGCAGCATCGTCTCTAAAAGGCTAGACGTATCAGCCGTTAGCAAAATGCGCCCCGTGGAAGGATGACGCAGGCTAATCCAAAGGCTACAGCTAGTTGCAGAACTGCTAAGAACAATGGTTGTGTACTGCTGAACCAGTTTGCAGCCAAGCTGATAGACCTGAGGACGTTTCTGGATCGCAAATGACTCTAAACGGCAATACAGTTCACTGTGGTGATACATGCCACAACGGACACTGCCATTGAACCAGAAATTAAACGTAAAGATCTGATCCTCGCTAATTACTAGAGGTAACACAAGCATGACCTACCACAAACGGCTACTTCGTCACATGGACTGCTTCTCAGTATGGGTTGAAGGGATTGGGAACCAAACACTCCCTCAAGAAATAGTGACAAAAAAGTAACGACAAACAAGCGGTGCTACGGCGTGACATCAGAGTGCGATCGCTGACTAGGGATGCTGTTCAGTCGTTCTTGCCAGAGCTGATCGATCGTAACGAAGCGATAGCCCTGTGCTAGCAAGAGAGGCAGCAATTGCTTGACCGTTTCGGCAACATTGTCTCCACCATGAACGCCATCATGCAGCACGATAATGGAGCCATTTTTTACCTGTCGTAAGATCCGTTGCACCACCGTGGTCACGCCGGGTCTCACCCAATCCTCTGGGACGACGCTCCACATCACAGCGCGGTACTGCCATTGCTGAAGCAGCGTGAGAGTGTGTGGCGTGAAGAGTCCGTTGGGAGGGCGCACATCGCGCATAGTCGTTGGCGACAGACCGCAGGCGAGTGTAATTTCAGCCTGAGTAGCAACCAGGGTTTGCCTGAGTGCAGACTCTGAAAGTAGAGGAAAGGATTGATGGTCGTAGCCATGCAGCCCAATCCAGTGACCCTGTTCGTAGACTGCACGGGCGATCGTGGGCGATCGTTGTACACAGGCTCCCAACCAGAAGAAACTAGCCGTGACGCTGTAGCGTTCTAGAACTTCCAGGAGTTGCGGGGTGTAGCGTGGATGGGGACCATCATCAAAGGTAAGGGCGATCGCAGGACGCGCTTCGTCACCAGACCACAAACAGGTTGGGAACAGTGGCTTGAGCGCCTGGTACAGCAGAGGATAGGCAGGTGCGAAGGATACCACGTTACTCTCTCAACACGTCACTTTACACCGCCAGACAAAACGCTTGACGAGTCTGTGCAGACTGGACTAACGATGTCAATACTTCGCTGCTTAACGGGTACACCAGGAACCCATCAAAACCAGGGTTTTCCTCTTGATGCATCCAGCGAGGTGCGTGAAAATCAGTCAACGCAACAAATGTCGTGCGATGAGTGCTGGCATACGTTCGTAAGTCCTGGAGTAAAGTGTGAGACCAGTTTTGATGATCACCCGCCAAAATAATCAGAAAAGGCGGTTGCCGAGTGAGGTGGGCGATCGCTTCCTCTTCTGTACCTGCACTCGTAACGGAGTAGCTGGAGCAACGCAACAACGATGCCAGCACATGCACCTCACGGGGCTGCTTAGCCAGTAAAAGAATATCGCTTGATAGTGATTGCATAATGCAAAGCCGTAGGCTGTGCGCCTATGTCCGGAAAGGAACGGTGTCCAAAGAATGGACTGGAAGCTGAAATTCAATATACCGCTCGCAAAAAGGTTAATTTGATGAACAAAATCGCTGAAATCTTTTGGCTAATTCCTTTTGAGGCTGTTTAACGTGTTTGAAGTGCTTCCGTTTTTCTTAGCCTTTACCTTCCTCTTCACAAAGACTTTGAAACATTTCTTAGAATACAGCAATTTTCAATCAAGTGAAGTACAGATCCATGCAGAGAGAAAGAGTCAAGGGAGTAAAGTGTACCTCGGCAAATTGGAAAGCGCTGTAGATGCTGATAAATTTGTGTTTCAAATAACGTTCTTAAAGAGCTGTCTTTCTTCAACCATCCGCGTTTCCTGACGTTAAGCACGGCTTGAGAGCATCTGTTTCTAAATTCTTTCTAGTGCTTCTGCAACATAGAGATTGCTGCCTGAAAGTACAGGATTCTTTGCCCGATCGCACATCGCTTTAAACGACAATCTTTAGAATTAATTCCAATTTTCGATTGGTTTTTGCAGCAGGGTGTAATGATTTTGAGGTGCGATCGCTGGGTATTGAAGCCAATCTTTCTACAACGCATACTTGAATAGATTAAGAATAATGTCTGTGATGACTCAAAAGCCTTTTTATCTTGTTATGGGTTTAGCGTTAGCAGCGAGTTTTGCGGGCTGTACCACGCTGGCAACTGATCAGTACGAAGCCACTGCACTGACCCGCTATACCTGGCAAGTGTCATACAGTACCGACCCAACGCATACACGAGGACAGCGCTTTGAAGCCTTTGCTTCAACGACATTGCTGAACCAGAACGGACAAAAGCCTGTCGAGGCAGTGACTGGTCCAGACGAGCGTGGCTTATGGTGGGCTGCTCTCCCACCGCGCCCAACAATGGAGGCGATCGAGCAGCGGCAGCAGGCATTGGAGCAACCGGATACCCCCCAGTTGATCAAGCAGGTAGACTATCGCCTGCGCTTTCAACGCGAGGGTGCAATGGTGATGTTGCCGACTCACTACGATGTCTACCGCGAGGCTGTGAAGGCAAAGGGGGTTGGAGCTTCGCTAGCGCTGACGCTGGGACTGGGCGATCGCACGGTCGAAAAAGCCGAGCAGCGCTGACACTTGAATTTGGTTGCACCAGTCGAATGGACGACTGCTCTCAGGGCGAGAATTAAATAAGTAATATCTACTTTTGGTAGGTTGGGTTGAGGCTCGTAGCTTGCTTCCCGCAGGGTAACTCAACAGCTCCGGGGCGTTGGGTTGAGCTTTGCGAAACCCAACCTACACAAGTTATTTAATCTGCGCTCCTAAGGCGATAACCGTGCCTTTCTGAGGCGATTGGCTTCGTACCAGTCGGCGATCGCAGGCACCCAGGCTTGAAAATGAGGCCAGATGAATTCGCACAGCTTTTGGGCTTCTAGCTGAGCATCCAGTTTCCAGCGCAGATCAAGCAGGTGCATGAGCGATCGCACGTTGGCTGACATAACCCAGTGTTGCCGTACATCAAAGGGAATCAACCCTCTCGCGTGCTCTTCTGAAAAGCCTTGCTGGATGCGATCGGCATAGCGCTGGCAGGCGGTCAAACACCAGTCCACATCCTGCTGCCGTTGCTCCAGCGTGTAATCATAGCGCTTGCCCTGGCGATCGGTATACGCACCCAGGGGACGCAGGTAAAACACGGCTTCAACGTCTTGCTTTCCGGCGGCAACATCCAGAATGCGCTGCCCCGTATAGCGAAAGGACTGCACATCAAAGCTTACGCCCACCCGATGCGTCCGAATTTGCTGCATGGTGCTGTGGGGAAACCAGCCGCAGTTGAGAATAATTTGGGGATGTTCTAAAGGACCATAGTGCCCTCGATTGCCCGCGAGCAGGTTCTTCACGACGATTTCGCCACATTTGGCTTCGTCGGGCCAGTTGGCGCGATCGTCCCAGACAAAGGCTTCGGCGTAGTCCTGATGCATCGCCGCATAGATCGCTTGCTGAGGATTGGGCGTTTGGGTAATAACCGCAACGGTAAAACGATCCATAACGGGGAGCACTAGAACTTTAAGGTATCTAGAATACGGGGTTTGGTCGCGAATAAGGATTTGATTGGAATTTCTTAATGCTCCAAAGCGCCACCGTCGTGTCACGCCTTACTTCACGATCGCCAGCGATCGCAAAACCTGCGTGTAAGTGTCTAAACTCACAGCGCGACAGGGCTTCCAGCCACCAGCCGCTTTACTATCTGGCTGCATGCCACCGGAAATCAGTACGGGGTTTCCTTTGATGCCCAAATAGCTCACGAAGCTCTGGCTATCACGCAGTTTTTCTGTGTACACTGTCACCTGCCCAAAGCGTGTCTGCACCTGTTTGACCTTAGCTAATCCACGCGGTCCGTCTTTAGAGGTTCGGATACTAAGGCACGTATTCTGGTTTCCTTGATAGTCGATCGCATAACCAGAATCATCGTCACCATTGGCGTAACTGCCTGCCTCACCGTCAGCCCGTACCAACCGAAAGCCAGCCGGAAGGTAAGTGGGTGCAACGACCGGAATGGGGAGCTGAGTGAGTTGAGCTTTTTGCACTGGAGAAAGCAAATTCCTGGTTGCTTGTGCCAGCAAACCCGTGAAGACCGTTGGTTGGGTTGTGGGCATTGCGCCTGCAATCGGTGTGGGTGCGATCGCCTCACCTACATAAGTTGTCGTAGCGACGGTCGCAGTGGTTGTGTTGACCAAGGGTGTGGCAGGTGAAGCCACGACGATCATTGATAACGTGACAGCGGAGATTTGGTGAAAACTGCTCATCAGGCTATTCTTTCAGTAGTGAAAAATTTATGAAACGAATGGCAACGGCTTTGAGCTTTATATACTCTTAAAAGTCTATGGATACCGGAAAAAACGAGCGTAAACCCAGCGCTAATCTAAGACCGCAAAGATTCCCTGCCGATCTTGACTGGAGCGCCGCCAAACGATTCGACTCGCTCGATCGTCTCTTCGACTTTGTGAATATGGAGTGCGAGGATGCGATTCATTGGTACTACGAGAAGAAGAAGGCTAAAGCCATCTTTGGCTACTGGCTTCGACTAGGGGCAATTGTGGCGGTAGCTGCCGCAGGACTGATACCCATTATCGGCATCTTATGTGGCAAGGATAAAGTGCCGTGTATATCCCCGGCATGGGCAACCGTTTCTCTGGCTATAGCAGCTCTACTGATTTCTCTCGATCGCTTTGGCGGCTATACCAGTGGATGGGTGCGCTATGTGAGGACGGCGCAAGTCATGACGGCTCTGCAAGGGGACTTTCTCCATGACTGGCAAGTACATCGACACGATCGACATGCCCAGATCAATGAAGAAGCGAACCTCAAAATCACCCAAGACGGTATTTCTATGTGCAAAAAATTTCTCCAAAGTGTCAATACTCTGGTGCAAACTGAGACAGACGTGTGGGCGCAAGAATTTCAGCAGGCTCTGATGGACGTTGATAGAGGGTCTAAATCCCGTTCCGAGGAATCGAATCATCGATAAAGCATGGGGCAAGCTTTTTGCGTTCTTTACTAAAGACGACTAGCGCCACGCCTTACCCCTTCTGGAGATCGGGGTAGGAAGACTTTTTCCGAGCATTTTTATGGTTTTGTGCCACTATAGACAGCAGATGAATGAAGCCATCTGTCTATCCATCACAACGTTTCAAAGGCTGACCCGTGCCCAATCGTAATTCTTTCCTGACGTTCGTCTGTCTTCTTGGCTTATGGGGGGCTGCCCAGCCTGCTTCGGCACAGTCTTTGGTGCCCCATACAGTGCAGTTGGACTCCACAAAGTTAGAGCGACAGGGCTTGAGCTTAGCACAGGAAGCAGCACAGTTGGCTCAGTTCCAGCAGTATGAACTGGCACTGCCAAGAGCGCGTTTGGCAACACAGCTTGCGCCGAAGAGTCCAGAAATTTGGTCACTCTTAGGTGGTTTGTATCTGCAAACCAATGATCTGGATGGCGGCATTACGGCTCTCAAAACCGCGCAGACGCTAGACCAAAAAAATCCAGCCGTACTTTTTGCGTTGGGTTCGGCTTATTTTCAAAAAAATAATTACACGACCGCGATCGACTACCTGAAATCAGGCTTAAAGATTAAGCCAAACGTTCCAGGAGCCTTGTTTGACCTGGGCAATGCGTATCTCATGCTGCGCCAGTTTCCCGATGCACTGGCTCAATACGAAAAAGCAGTGGCTCAAGACAAAGCCTTCTGGCCTGCCATCAATAATATTGGGTTGATTAAGTACGAAAGCGGTGATGTAGATGAAGCCATTCGACGCTGGCGATCGGCGGTGACGATCGATGCCAAAGCAGCAGAACCCCAATTAGCAATGGCAGTCGCGCTCTATGCCAAGGGCGATCGTGAACAGGGGTTGGCATTGGGCGAAGCGGCGATTCAAATCGATAGCCGCTATAGCGATTTAAAGTTTTTGAAGGAAAACCTTTGGGGCAACCGCTTGCTGGCAGATACCAAGAAATTTCTGGAAACTCCTCGCATCCGAGCCACGATCGCTCAAGCACAGGGGTCTACCCCTAAACGACCATCGCCACCACAGTAGGGGCAACACTCTGGGTCGCTTGAGCCAAGACTTGCCTGCATTCTAAAAAATGACGTTATTTTTGACAGGGGTACGAGCAAAAGTGTGATAGCTTGCCCCCAGACAGTGTTTGATGCATTCATCATGGGACTGAGAGGACTGCTCTACTTGAATCATACGCGCGCCAAAGTTCGCAAGCCCAGACGGGTGAGGGTGCGGTCGTGGTTATGGCTCCTGGTTTTGGCACCTTCACTCTGGTTTGGCTACCGCGAAATCAGACATTACCTTGTACAACCGCAGGCTATTCTTGTCCTCGGTGGCACTCCAAAACGAGAAGAGTTTGCGGCTGAATTTGCGCTGAGGCATCCAGAGATGCCGATATGGGTATCGGGTGGTAGCCCACGGGAGTATACAGAGGGGGTTTTTGTGGATGCGGGCGTAAATCCAACGCGTCTTCATATCGATCGCAACGCGGTTGATACAGTCACCAACTTTACTACCCTCGTAGACCAGCTTCGAGCCAGAGGGATCAGTAGCGTTTATTTGATCACGTCTGACTACCACATGCGGCGCGCCTGCGTGATTGGGGAACTTGTCTTTGGCAGTCGAGGGATTGATCTAAAACCAGTGCCCATGCCGTCTGATCAGGCTACCGAGCCGCTGGTCAAAGCGGTGCGAGATGGAGCGAGAGCCATTCTATGGTTGACGACGGGGCATACAGGCTCTACCTTAGTCCACCGATCCGACGATCGATAACCCCATCGCTGGTGCGGTCTTTAATGAAATCGCCCAGACGGAAAGGAGAACGAGATGCTTAGAGGCGCTGTTTCACCCAGGCTACGGCGCTTGCAACGTTTGTGACGCGATCGCACTGAGGCATTGCGGGACGTTGCACCATCACAATCGGCAACCCTAGTTCTCTCGCCGCCACAACCTTGGCGTAAGTGGCATCGCCCCCACTATTTTTGCTCACGATCGTGTCAATGCCATACTTTTTCAGCAGCGCTCCTTCGCCTTCCAGGGTAAAGGGACCGCGATCGAGCAGCAGTGTTCCAGGCGGCAACGTTAGATCGGGCGCGGGTGGATCAATCGATCGCATCAGAAACCAGCGATCGGTGAGCGGTGCGAAAGGTGCAAGCTGCTGCCGTCCGATTGTGAGAAAGATGCGTTGGGCAGTGGTTGGAATCGCCTGGGCAGCGGCTTCTACCGTGTCAATCTCAAGCCAGCGATCGCCCGGTACCTTCTGCCATTCTGGTCGTACCAGCAGGAGATGGGGTACGTTGATCGTAGTGGCTGCGGCTGCGGCATTCCAGGAAATCTGTGCGGCAAACGGATGGGTGGCATCGATCAGGAGATCAATACGCTGTTCTTGCAAATAGGCGACCAGTCCATCAGCCCCTCCAAAGCCGCCGACGCGCACCATTCCTACAGGTGCAGATGGCTGTAGGGTGCGTCCTGCCAATGAGTTAATGACGGTCACACCGGGAAGCAGCGAAACCTGGGTGGCTAACGTGGCAGCATCACCTGTGCCGCCTAAAATCAGAACTCGCATGATGGGATCGCGGTATGTATCTGAGAGAACAACGGCATGGTGTCCAGATTACAGCCGTTTTCATTTGCCTTCCCCACACCCTATACCCTACACCCCACACCCCACACCCGTATTCACAGAACTGTGGCTTAACCAATCAGTAACCGCTGTGACACCGCGAGCGCCCGCTCACTCAAGACCAGACAAACCCTTACTTTGCGGGCAGTTTCGAGGCATCCAGATTGATGAAGGGTAGCGCACCATTGCCGCCCATCACCTGCGGAAACTTGCCGTCCCACTTTTCGATCGCCTGTTTTTGGAGCAGTTCTGGTGTCAGGGTTTCACGCAGTAGGCGTTGAGCTTCTGCCTGCCCCTTAGAGCGATTCACCGTTGCCTCGGCTTCTTGCTCAGCTTCCTGAGCCACATACACGGCTCGTTGTGCCCGCTGTTCCGCGATTTGCTTCTCTTCTACCGCGTGGGAAAATTCGGGCGAGAACTTCAAATCAACCACGCTGGTATCGAGAATGATGATGCCGTACTTATCCAACCGTGTACCCAGCGCCATATCAAAGTCTTGTTTCAACTCATCCCGTTTGGTAATGGCTTCTTCGATCGTGCGCCGTGCTGCCGCAATCTTAAACGACTCCTGGGTTTGCGGGGCGATAATCTTAGACACAATATTTTGCAAACTTCCCTGCGTCCGCCGAATGTTCACAACTTGAGTGGGATCTAAGCGAAAGTTGATGGCAAAGCTGGCGGTTAAATCCTGCAAGTCTTTGGTGGAGCTTTGGGCAGGCACTTCAAATTTCTGTACCGTCAAATCGTAAATATCAACCCTTGAAACAAAGGGCGGTTTGACATGAATGCCTTCCAGCAATTCTCCGTCCCGCGCTTTCCCCAAAATGCTAATGACTCCAGCCTCACCGGGATTGATGATGACAAAGGCATTCAGCCCTAGCAGTGCCACCAGACCAACGATGGTCAGTAATACGGTTGTCTGCCAGGTTTGAGTTTGCGAACTACTCACGTCTCGATCTCCTTTGGTTATATCCCTGCTACGACCATAGGCGATCGACGTTGCATAATGCTCGTCAATTACAAAGATGATCACTTGGGGTGAAAGTGATTAGCACAGGCGCGTGATCGCTCCAGCAGCAAAGGTAGCGATCACTAGATGAAAGCATCCCAATGCTCTCTGAGAAGCCTATTTAGAAAATTAACTTTCACAGATTAAGGACTACCAGTAACCTGAAATAGGAATTTCAAAGTTACAGTTATATTTCTCATTCAATTTTTCCTTTAGGTAATTAACTCTCTTAAAGCCATTTGCCCCGCTGCTATTCAATAATGTACTCAACTCTATTGCGAATTCAGAAATACAAAGGTTTTGACTTTGTTTAAGAACGGTAAGGCTCTCTTGGGCTGTTTGAATATCCCAAACGGAAACAGCCCTATGCAATTGATCCCAGTATAGTTGCTCCTGTGATGGAGAAATGGTCTTTATGGTTGGTTGAGGTGATGGATTCAGAGATAATAAATTTTGCAAAATATCCGAGTTTATCAATTCTCCACTCAACAGGAAGAAGCCTGTAATGGAAGATATAAAGATGAATAAGATACCCAAAAACTCTAGCAATGTGTTATTAGGTTTACTAACAGATTTATAATAAACGCGATCAGCGTTTAGAGAATATGCCCAATTCAGTAAGTCTAATGTCTTACCTAAAACTTTTAATCGGGAGTTAGAAATCTTGTCTGGATTAGCCCTAACAAAATTATCCAACTCTACAATTAGACCTCTTATGGAATCTTTAGAGGCTTCTCTCGTTCTAACTTCGTATTTTCCTATCAGCTCGTCTAGCTTACCTTTGATGCGTTCAATATCTTTGTCAGTAGAGTCTTTTTCACCTAGGAGAGATTGAACAAGTTCCTCCAACTTATATAAGCTCGGATCGTATCTTCTTTTTAAAGGTTCTAGATCTGTATCAACGATTTGCTCACGTTGCTCTACGGCATCAAGAACTGTAGAAACTGATTGATCTCTACTTCTGTATCCTCCGTAAATACCTCTGAGGACTTTCTCATTAATCTCAAGGCGTGCTCTCTCTCTGCTTAATCTTTCGTACTCTGTTCTACTTGAGTTTTTTGCCTTTAAATCATTCTCTTGAACTTGAGAAAATTCATTTGTCAAATCACTTTTCAAAGTCTCTATGACAGATTCTGAACCTTGCAAGCAAGCAACTGTCAATTTGAGAACGTAGCTGATAGGGTACTCATATACTGTAAAGAAACCTAGGAAAATCCAAATAACTAAAATAATCAGCAAATATAGAACGACTAGAATATATTGAATGAATCGCCTAGATTTTAGAAGTCGAATCTTAGGTAGAGAGCTAATAACATAAACAATATATTGATCGTTACCATAGTTAATATTTTGATCGCGTGAGAAGGGAGAACTCTCATGATTCATGTCTGCAAATTCTTTGTTTGGAATTATTATTCATTCGAATCAATGATTAATAATGTTTTGATCGCCTCCATAGTTGATATTTTGATCACGACCATAGTTGACATTTGTATTCTTCTGTCCTGTGAAATTCACAATTTGTTGAGCGACCTGCTTTACATCAGCAGCAAAGGCTTCATCATTGCTCATCTCATCATCCAAAATCTTAGTAACCTTTTCCAGTAGAAGAGGCTCATTACCTTGGGTCTCTAACTCTTGAACAAAAACTTCTGCACGAACATTGCCCTTGAGCTTTTCTTTGATTAAACTAAACAGCTTTTGAGCAAGCTTAAACAGTCCGCTTACTGAGGATTTTCCCAATTCACCAGATCCAGCTTTGACAAGTTCAGTAGATGCAATTCCAAGCGCAGCAGTTAAAAGATCCATATCTTCCTCCAATAACCCTGTGAGAACAATTCGTCCAACAGCAACTTCAAACGACCCTCTTTCCCAATAACTTGGAGGGCTAGCAACTTGATTATATAATTTTTTCTGGATAATGATTAAATTTGACTTTTACAAGAATCTTACCCAAGGCAGGCATATGCTCCTATGCATTGCCAAGACTTTTTTCGCATAACAACTCCGTTATGAAATATTTGCACACCACTTTATATATGAACGGTCTAGTCGCCCTTTCTGGAAAATCAGAGTGATTAGCTGGCAGATGACCTCAGCGGCGCTGTGACTCTTACCAGACTATCCACCATTACGGGGCAATCGGCAGGAAGTGTCGGAACTTAGAACTCTAGAGTGAAGAGGAGACCGTCTCCAGCATGCTGCTAGCTTCGAGTTAATCGATTTCTGGTACAACTAGACGCTTCATACCTGTACTGGAGGCAAGCGGCTTTAACGGTTCCATGGGCTCAGACTCGTAGGGCTGTAGGTTGGCATAGCCTGCAAACTTGGGCAAAATATCGCGGCAGAAGGCTTCAGCGGCTTTCGATCGATAGCGGTTGGGGTTGATGATGACCGATAGCATCCGTTTCACCACCACGTCATCCATCCGCGCGCGATGCAGCACTCCCATTTGCAGCTCTTTTTCGATCGCTGAAATCGACACAAAAGCGGCTCCCAACCCGGATTGAACGGCGTTTTTAATGGCTTCGATCGAGTTTAGCTCCATCTCGATCTTGAGGCGGCGCGTTTCAATGCCACAGCGGGTCAACACCTGGTCAATCACCTTCCGAATGGTTGACTGCGAATCGAGCGCGATGAACTGAAGCTTATACAAATCGTCTTTTTGAATCGTCTCAGCTTTTGCTAACGGATGAAAGACAGGCAGAATGAGTGCTAGTTCGTCCTCAGCATAGGGAATAATTTCTAGAGAGTCTTGCAATTCGGGCGATATTTCACCGCCAATAATGGCAAGGTCGATCTGTCCATTCGCCACACTCCAGGAGGTGCGACGCGTTGAATGCACATGTAACTGCACAGCGACATCAGGATATTGCTGTCGAAAGACCCCAATCATCCGTGGCAGCAAATAGGTTCCTGTGGTTTGGCTGGCTCCAATAATCAACGTGCCACCCTGAAGATTTTGCAAATCTTCGATCGCTCGACACGTTTCCTGACAAAGCGTGAGAATTTTTTCTCCATAGCTTAGAAGGAGATGCCCCGCTTCGGTCAACTGTGCGCGTCTACCGCCCCGGTCAAATAAAGGAACATCCAACTGGCGTTCCAGGTTTTGGACTTGCAAGCTAACGGCAGGCTGAGAGACGTAGAGACTATCGGCAGCGCGCTTAAAACTTCCCTCAGCGGCGATCGCTTTGAGAATGCGTAACTGATCCAGAGTAAATGGAAGGTCAGACATACTGCTTAACCTGAGATTTTGGAGGAGCCGGAGTGTAATCACCTGCTGGTACAGGAGCGATCAATTGATCCGACGATCGATCCGCTTCTAAACCAGAAACCCTAACACAGTCATCCGAATAATCCCTAACAGTTACGTGTGCCATGTATCGTATTGAAACGTAAATTTAAGAACTATGAAACGGGAGGTTATTCAGGACTTTCTGAATTTACCAGGAATTGCAGGCGTTGCCCTAATGGATGGGCGCTCTCGACCTTATTTTTGTGGTATTGATCAGACCCTGAACTTTCAACAAAAAGAAGCCCTTGCCCAGGGCATCTTACAGGTCGTTGAAACCATACCGAGTGGCTTCAATCTCTTTGAGTTTCAATTTACCGAATATCAAGCGCATCTCTATCGGCTTGATCGCGGCATGATTCTGCTGGTCTTAACCTGCCACAGTCTCGTTGATGCAGATTACCAGAGCATGATCCAGCAGCTCCAAAGCGTCTTGCAAGAAGATATGCCAAACGCGATCGCTACCTTTCGGTTGATGGCTGGCAACATTACCCTCACCGGGTTGCACTACCGCAAGCACAGCGCTAATCCAGCATCAACCGAAAACCTGGACGCTTACCCAACGCCTGCGGTTGCCGAGGCAGCGAGACCAGAACCTCTTGCTACCGTCCCACCCCCGCCTGAACCATCCAGTCAAGCGTTACCTGCTAAACCAGCGACCTTGAAAGATGCGATCGCCGCGCTCAACCACCTCAGCCACTTTACAACCCAATACCTGGGAACCCATGTGATTGCCAACTACTGGAAAGCCACACGCCCTCCACTCGACTGGTTAGCCAATTTGCAGATCGATCGTGCCGCCCAATTTTCCTTTGCTGGAGCATCACTTCAAGAGATGTCCGCCTCCCTCACCCCTCAACAGCAAGAATGGCTTCAAACCTGGGTTGCTGCCTTCATCAAACGCTGCACCCAAGTCATCCGCGACTTCCCCACAATCGTCAAGCAAAAAGGACTCAATGAACAGCAAGCCGCATTGCTGGTGAGGAGTGAGGAGTGAGGAGTTAACCCAGTTGTTAGTTGTTAGTTGTTGGTTGTTAGCGCATGAGCTATTCCTGATTTCTTCTAAAAACTAAAAACTAAAAACCAACAGCTCCCTCCCCCTTCTGCCCTCTGCCTCCTGCCTCTGCTTTCATCCCTCATCCCCCTTCCCCCTTCCCCTCTACCTCCCTAAAACCAATGGCTAAAACCGTCAGACTCGAACCGATCGCCCAGGAAACCTCTGTTGAAACCAATGGCAACCTGCTCTCCGTCCTGCTTAACAAAGATCTGGATGTCTTAAAAGAGTGTGGTGGTCGAGGGATGTGTGCTACCTGCCATATTTATGTGCAAAAAGGCATGGAGTCCCTTTCCCCCATCAGTCGTCGAGAGCAGCGCACGTTGGAGGTGATCACCACCTGTAAGCCAAACTCGCGTCTTGCTTGCCAATCTAGAGTTTTGCAGAATGGTGTGGTAGTGGAACTGCCACCGGGGATGTACATCAACTCGATTAAAGATATTGAAGATCTAATTGGTCGCCGTGCTGATCAAGATTTACTGCACCCCTTAACCGGGAAAGTGCTGGTAGAAGCGGGCAAACTGATTACCCGATCGACCCTGAAGCAGATCGAAGACACCACGAGCTTCAACGCCAACAGCTATTTTTCGCACACAACTGATTTTTAGCTGCAACCGACGTGTAGCAAGCATTTTACAGATTTTTTATACCTGCTGGCGGTCTTAACGCTAAGCGTTGACATGAAGTATTGACAGACTTAAGCAACCCAAACGGTCTGCTTTGTAAAGGAAAGGTCAAGTAGATTGCCCAAAGGGAACACTGTGGCTACGGAGCAAGTGTAAGGACATAGTTTACCTCCTGAAGCTTTGAACTTCGTTAACTTTACACAGAAGGACGGCAACTTAATGTCACGTTCACTTTTGGCTAAATCGTTTAGCAAGCGGCTGTTAACAGCAACCGGGCTAGCAATGCTCACAGCCTTTCCTGCGACAGCCAGTGCTTTTCACCCAACCGCTCAACCCACTTCTCTAGATGGCACCACTCTTAGCCAGACGGCTCAGGGATCTCAGTGGCTCGTCGCCGATAAGAAAGATGGTAAGAACGGTAAGAAAGATCGGGATGACGATCGCGGGCGCGGACGCGATCGGGATGATGACGATCGCGAGGTACGAATTGATCTGAATCGGGCGAAAAATCTTGCTCGCCAAGCCGCAGAAGCTGCAAATGGTGGCATTCAATATTATCGTGCCGAAGACTCCATGCACGGACCTGCTTCGGCTTGCCCTTATGTTGACAACGGCGATTCATGGACGTTTACATTCCTGGGTGATCGGGTCGGGTCATATACCAGGACGCTCCAAAGCGTTGTGACCGTCTACAAGAACAGCAGTCGGATTGTGGTTGCGTATAACGGTCCCATTCGTACAGTGCAACAAACTCAAATTACAAGCTTTACAACGACCCAACGCACCGTGCTTACAGAGTTGCTACAAGGCAACTGTAGCTGTAACAGTCTTTTGACCAACGCTACACGCACTCAAATCATCAGCCAATCACAGTCTCTGCCACCAGGTATTCAAAAGCGGTTGCTGCGGGGTAAGGGGCTGCCTCCCGGTATTGCGAAGAAACTTGTGCCCCTACCGAAGCAAGTAAACAGCTACATTAACCTACCGACTAATTACGATTTATTTGTTATCGGATCGAACGTCTTGCTGGTTGATCGGGTGAATACCGTTGTCGTAGATTACATCTCTGACGTGTTTGTGTCTCAGACGACAAGCTCTACAACGACAAGCTTTACAACGACAAGCTTTACAACATCCCAACGCTCAACGCTCATAGAAATGCTACAGGGTGACTGTAGCTGTGGCAATGTTTTGACCAGCGCTACTCGGACTCAAATCATCAGCCAATCGCGGTCTCTACCACCAGGTATTCAAAAGCAACTGCTCCGGGGTAAAGGTCTCCCCCCCGGCATTGCCAAGAAACTCGTGCCCTTGCCAAAGCAGGTGAACAGCTACATCAATTTGCCGACCACTTACGATCTGTTTGTCGTCGGTTCCAATATCGTGCTGGTTGATCAGGTGAATTACGTTGTTGTGGACTACATTACCAACGTGTTTCTGTAGATTGATCGCAAACAAAGCCATGTCGTTCCCCGGTGTTTTTCAAGCATCTGGGGAACCGAAAACGGGTACATCTATCCCGCAATACCAGTAGGGGCATACGGCTGTATGCTCCTACGAGGATTTGTAAACGGAATTTAGAGAATTGGTATAGCTCGATCGCACCAGTCGAGCACTCGAAAATCGCCTCATTTAGGGAAGAATAGAGAAGGTCAGAGACCATCTTGCCCGCTTGATGGCACCATGCTCAATGCGAATTATTGCTTACCTCTATAGCGATCCACTGTTAGAGCCAACGCCCGATCAAGCGCTTTGGGGTTGGGACATTGACCAGGTTTATCAAGATCTTGCCACCGCAGCCGTGTCTAAAAAAGGCACCACGATCGCACGTCAGCAGTGGCAACAGCTTCTAGAAGACTGTCAGGCAGAACCCACCGCTTATTTACTCATTCGGCGCGTTGAAGAATTGGGTGAGTCAGTTCAAACTGTTGGCGATCGCCTTGCGGCACTGGAAGCGTTGGGCGTTCGACTCATTGTGACAGAGCAAGCAACTGGCACACTCGATCCTGTCCTGGCTGAGCAACCCATCCTCAAAGGCGCAGATCTACAGGCAGATTTGTTGAAGCTGTTACAGCACGTACAGCAAGCACAACGGAGCCGTCGCATTCGTCAGGGACACGCCCAAAATCGCGTCAATGCGTTGCCACCACCCGGAAAAGCGCCCTTTGGCTATCGGCGCAGCAAAACCCGGTATGTGGTCGATCGCAGTACGGCTCCCGTCGTGAAAGACTTTTTTGACCAGTTTTTGCTCTACGGTTCCCTGAGTGACGCAGTGCGTTATTTAGCCAAAAAGTACAGTAAAAAAATCGCGCGATCGACCGGGCACCGCTGGCTGACGAATCCCGTCTATCGCGGCGATACAGCCTATCAAAACGGTGATCTGATCAGCGATACCCATGCGCCGATCCTTTCCCGTGAAGAAGCCGCGCAGGTCGATCGTCTGCTGCGACGCAACCGCCAGATGCCATCCCGCACTGCCAGCGCACCGCGTTCTCTGGCAGGTTTAGTTGTGTGCAGCGAATGTCGATCGCCCATGACCGTAACGCGTGTCTCAGCCCCTCGCCGCGATCGTGAGTATCTGTATCTACGACCTACTGGCTGTACCCAAACACCCAAATGTGGGGCGATCGCCTACGAAGCCATCCTGCAACAAACCATTGAGCGCATTTGTGAAGACCTGCCTCGCGCCGTTGCCGATGTTGACCTACCCGATGTGGGCACTATAAAACAGGGGATCAACGGTGCGATCGCTGCCAAGCAAGCTGTCTTGTCCCAACTGCCTCCCTTAATGACCAGTGGCGTACTTGATCAAGAAACTGCCGACCTCCGTGCCTACAAACTTCGCACTGAAATAGCTGTTCTGGAGGGCAAACTGGCACAATTACCACCCGTGAATTTACAGGCGATCGCCCAGACTGTTTCTATTCCTCAATTTTGGCTCGACCTCTCTGAACCCGAACGCCGCTTTTACTTCCGCGAATTTATCCGCCAAATTGAACTGATCCGCCAAGCGGAAACGTGGAAACTGAAGTTGATGTTTATGTTTTAGAGAGGAGTGAGGAGTGAGGAGTGAGGAGTGAGGAGTGAGGAGTGAGGGGTAGAAAGTTGAGAGTTTTGAGTTGAACCAGTTGTTGGTTGTTGGTTGTTAGTTGTTAGAAAGAGGGGGAGTAAGGAGTAGGGCTAAAGGATGAAGCTTTGAGAACTGATTGCCCGCTAGCTCCTGACTTCTGACTCCTTCTAAAAACTGTTCTTGAATGCCCATTTCTGATATGCCGAAAGGCTTTAGGGCTATACAACTAATAACTCCCTTACCTCCAACCTACCCTATGCCTTCGGCAAGCTTCGCCAATGGGAAGCAAGCTACATCCCTCATCCCTCATCCTCCTTCTAACAACCAACAACCAACAACTAACAACAACCAGGAGTCCTCCCTTGCCTCGCTCTATTCGTCAAGCCCAGCCGCCGCTGGAGTTCATTCCGCCTCAACTCAACATGACCGTTGTTCGAGTGTTGCAGTGGCTGTTGCCGCTGATTATGCGATCGCGCACGGCAATTCGGCGAGTGGAAGCCGAAAACGTCGAGGTGTTGGTGGATCTCTACCGTCAATTTCAGGCGGGTAATGTGCGCTTTTTGATGGCGTTTCGGCATCCGAGCGCGACTGATCCCTTTGTGCTGGCGTATCTACTGGCTCGCCTTGTGCCCAAAGTTGCGCGTCAGCAAAAGGTTGCGCTCAAACGTCCACTGCACGCCCATTTTATTTACGATCGCGGCATTCCGCTATGGGCTGGTTCGCTGATGGGTTGGCTCTATTCACGGTTAGGAGGGACACCCATCCATCGGGGCAAGGTCGATCGCGTGGGTTTGCGCTCCGCCCGCGATCTGTTTGTCAATGGTTCGTTACCGATCGCGGCAGCTCCTGAAGGCGCGACGAATGGACATACTGAAATTGTCAGCCCACTGGAACCTGGACTGAGCCAACTCGCTTTCTGGTGCGTTGAGGATCTGCAAAAAGCCAATTGCTCCGAAACCGTGCTAGTAGTGCCGATCGGCATCCAATATCGCTACATTACGCCTCCCTGGAACGCGATCGACCAACTTTTGACAACTCTGGAAGCGGATATGGGCTTGGCGGTTGGTCCGATCCATAGCGCTGAGACTGGTATAGAGCCGATACTCTACAAGCGGCTTTACCGCCTGGGTGAACACTTGCTTTCGGTGATGGAACAGTTCTACAGTCGGTTCTACCATCAGCCCTTAGCGACTGTAAAAGACGGCAGCACGGCACCACCATCCGATCTGAATGCGCCCATTTCTCACGAAGCGTTTGCGACGCGCCTGAACGCGTTGATGGATGCCGCTTTACAGGTTGCAGAGCAATACTTCAACTTGCAGCCAAAGGGTAGCGTGATCGATCGCTGTCGGCGGTTAGAACAGGCTGGATGGGACTACATCTATCGGGAAGACCTGAAGTCGATCGAGCAAGTGTCACTCCTAGAACAGGGATTGGCTGACCGGATCGCCGAAGAAGCTGATTTACGTCTCTGGCATATGCGGATTGTCGAAAGCTTCGTCGCCGTTACGGGCAAGTATGTACTCGAAAAACCCACCGTCGAGCGCTTTGCCGAAACAACCCTCCTCATGTGGGATACGGTTGCCCGCATTAAAGGTCAAAGCCCCTTCGATCGACCCAAGCTCGGCAAGCAAAAGGCTGTGTTAACCATTGGGCAACCGCTCTCAGTATCCGATCGCTGGCAAGATTATGAAGGCAACCGACGCAGTGCGAAACGTGCTGTTGAAACGTTGACACAAGACCTGCAAACTGCATTGGAGAAAATGGCAGTGAGAGAATGAAGGCAGAAGGATAAAAAGTTGTTAGTTGTTAGTTGTTAGTTGTTAGAAGGAGTCAAAAGTTAGCGGGCAACCAGTTCTCAAAGCTTCATCCTTTAGCTCTACTCCCTACTCCCCCCTCTTTCTAACAACCAACAACTGGTTCAACTCAAACCTCTTAACTTTCACTCCTCACTCCTCACCCCTCACTCCTCACTCCTCTCTCTCCTCCCTACTTCGCCGTTTCTTTCGTTTCGGCTGAGGGCGGCTTGCTACCCGAATTGCGGACATTCATGATTTTGCCAAGCAAATCAAACCAAAACGGCGCACCCATTGCAATGGCGAGACCGCTGACAATCCAGCCAACTAACATCTTGATAAAATCGATCGGTTTCGCCAGAATTAATTGAGTAACGGTAGACGGGTTCAAAGCGTCTGGTTCACCAGATAAAGCTCTACACGAAGGGTCACTGACGGGTTCGACATTGGATGCGGTTTTTGCTTCTGGCTGACACTCAAACTGTCGGATAAAGTTTTCGGGTTTCCATCCCACAGGAAGTGACAGATCTTTCAGTGCTGCGTCTGTTTGTCGCTTGACGGCATCAAGGTCTAAACTATTAAGCGCTGATGGATCGCGTGCTGGGGTTACTTCTGCTGCTTTATCAGTAATAACTTTGCGTAGATTATCGTCATTGGAAAGGCGATTGACGATGTAAAACGCGTCTGAGTTTGTCGCACTTGCCAGGAGCAATCCAATTAAAATGGCGACCCCTTTAGCATTGCGTTTGTAAACACCGGACGCACGTTCCATTGAGCGATCGAACCAGGCTCCAACCTCTACACGAAACTGATTCACATCATGGCTAGTCTGCTGTATTTTAGACTGTGCTCGTCTGGCAAGGATGGCAAAACTTTCTTTGATGGAACTGGGCAATTTTTCTAACGCTTGCCGAATCACTTTGTAGGTTTGGTAATTGTCATAAACAGAGCGATCGGCGTTTGTGAGTCCCAACTTAACAAAGACAAGATTGATCACAGCGTAACGCTGTTCATTGCTCAGTTCTTCCAAACTTCGATTGATGATAAGCGTCCGTTCATCCCCTCCAAATTGATCGAGTACAGCGCTTAAAATTTGCTGCCGTTGCTCGATACCCAGTTGCCCTAAAGCCATATGAATGGTGCGCCGTTGTTGCTTCAGTAAATTGACTTGTGAGTTCAATTTAGCGCGATAAATTTTGCGCCTGCGATCGGTTAACTGCTTCTCAACAGATTTAAATGTTTCTGGCACGATCGCCAAAATCTGCTCCTCGACCGTCTCTGGATACGTCTGCACAATTTCTTTCTCGATCGCTTCTGGATATGCTTCTAGAAGCTGTTGCTCAAGCTCCGGATTAATCAACGCTTCTAGTGGTTGCGCTTTGGCAAGCAGCGATTCATATGACTGTGCTACCTCCTGATACGTTGTCGTGCTTTCATCAACTAATTGAGCAATTTCAGCCAGACTTGGACGTAAGCCTCCAGAGACAATAGCTCTCTCATTATCTTCACCAAAAAGACTCAGTTTCAAAGCTCTCAACCGCCTCGAGAAGTAGAGGGAGTCTTCACCATTGGCAGCAATCGGTGCTCCTGCAATTGGTACTTCGGTTTGGTAGCCTTCAGTTTGAGGCGCTTCAACCGACAAGCCTTCAGTTGTATAACCTTCAGTTGCAGAGCTTTCGATTGCAAAACCCTCAGATTGCAATCCTATAGAACCCTCCGTTTGGGGTGGAGTTGATACCATTTGAGGTGCCGTTGATGCAGGCGTTGACACATTTGGTAGCGGATAGTTTGTAATGTAAGCATCAAGGCTTTCTCCCATCCGCTCAACGCTGGTGGCTAACGTTGTTTCTTCAGCCTTAAAATCATTGAGAATTTCCTCATATTCTTCTACCAGCGTCACGAAGTTAGAATCACTGCTCAGATCTTTATTGGCTTTCTCGGCAATCATTCTAATTCTGCCTTTTTCCCAATCGCTCACGGGTATAGCATCTGTTTGTAGCTTATAGCTGCCGACAATTCTAGTCGCAAACTTTTCTAACCTGACTTCAATCAGCTTTTTAGCTAAAGTCGCCATTCCCAACCGTTCAAGTAACGACGTTGAAAATGTTTCTGATGCAATGTAAGAAGGTCCGGTTGACTGATTAGAACCAAAGGCTCCTTTTCGGTTACCTGGAATGAGCCAACGAGTAACTTCTCTAGCACCCTTTGCGATCAAGCTTTTTGACTCTTGATTCACATTTTTAAGCAGCGGATCGTCGTAAAGATTGCTGACTAAATCCCTCACTTTATCTGCTTCTGGGGTGCTGCTACCCCCTGCCAAAAAGACTTCGATCGAGTCTCTTAAATGTTTTGCTCGCCACTGAAAAAGCGTTGTCAGTAACTCTTGTAGCTCCGATGCCAGCAAGCTCAGAATCAAATAGATGAAAATCAACCCGATCGCAACGTCTAAAACAAACGTTATGCCCATAGAGACCGACCTCGATAGCGAAAGAACTCAATCAAACTGAACGTTTGACGAGTGAGCAAGAGTAATATACAGGGCTACGGAAGGGTTGCCCCTGTACTTAAACAAAACTTAGTGCGCTCATTCGAGCCTGCCTTTACAGGAAAATGCCCGCAGACTTACACATAATCTTTCTAAACATCTGCAATCTCAGCATCGATTGGCAATGCGGTATCAGCAGGATTTGGCACCTGGGGTAAGAGCCAACTGAGCAAGATAGCTGTTAAACCACCCGTTGAAGTCGCAGAGGCAAACATATTTTTGATAATCGCAGGCTGATTGTTGAATAACTCTGGTACAAACACCACGCCTAAGCCCAACGCTAAGGAACAGGCGATGATAATCGTGGAGCGGCGATCCAAATTTTCAGAAGCAATAATTTTGACTCCAGCAACCGCGATCGACCCAAACATGACCGTCGTTGCGCCGCCCAACACGGGTTGGGGAATGGACTGGAAGAGACCACTGACGATGGGTAACAGTCCCAACAGTGCCAAAATGCCTGCGACAAAGAAGCCTACATAGCGGCTACCCACACCTGTCATTTGAATGACCCCTGTGTTTTGGCTAAATGTCGTGATGGGAAACGTATTCAGCAGTGCCGCTAAAGAAGAGTTTAGCCCGTCTGCCAGCACTCCAGCTTTAATACGGCGGATGTAAACCGGACCAGCAATGGGTTCTCTGGAAACGACGGATGTAGCGGTCATATCACCGACCGATTCAATAGCCGTCAGTGGATAAAGAATGAGAAAGGGAATCAGGGCGCTGAAATCAAAGCTCATGCCATAGCGAAACGGAACAGGCAGACTAACAAAGGGCAATTTGCTGAAAATACTAAAATCGACCATGCCCATAAAGGTGGAAGCGACATAGCCAACAAACAAGCCAATGGCGATCGCGCCCATCCGAATGTATTGATTTTTAGCAAGCGTCAGAATGATTACGATCAAAAACACCCCAAAGCCCAGCGCTATGTTCTGAGGATTGGCGAAGGTATTGTTCTTCAATGCTGCCGTCCCACCTGCCATACTGGTGATGCCAGTTTTGAGCAAACTCAGCCCAATCAGCATCACCAGGGTTCCCGACACGATCGGTGTGACGATTTTACTGAGCAGATGCAAAAACCGACTCAAGAGTACATTCGCAAAGGCACCAAAAAAGCAAACACCAAAAATTAGTGATAGTGCTTGTTCTGGCGTTCTTCCGGCTTGAATGGCGGTGCCTGCCACGCCCAAGATAGCACCCAGAAAGGCAAAGCTAGTGCCCTGCAAGCTCAGCAAACCTGATCCCACTGGACCAAAAGTTTTGCACTGAATAAAGGTGCAAATGCCAGACGCAAACAGCGACATGCTGATAATGAAACTGGTGTTAGCGGGATCAAGTCCCAGGCTGGTGCTGATAATAAGCGGTGGTGTCACGATACCGACAAAAGCAGCTAAAACGTGCTGCACAGCAACAAAAATCGATTCAACCAGTGGCGGTCTGTCGTACAGTCTATAAATCAGTTCTGAACCCGCTGCTAAGTCTGGAAACCCTTGAGCTTCCGGTAATTCAGCTTCTTGAAATACGCCACTCTCTTCGCGCTGTGTCATAGTGCTGCGATCGCCTCCCAAACTTCCACCACATTCCTTTCCGCTGCCGTATTGTAACGGCGAGCACAATGCCAAACAGTAGCTCAGGTTACTCAGTCACTCGACTTCCAGCGGTTTAGCCTGACGGAGACCGTATTGATCCCTTCAACCAACGGGAACGTTCGCTGGCATTAGACAACGGTTTTATAGAGGGTTTTATGGAAACGGCTTTTTGCCGCCACCCTCGTTTGTTCAGGTTGTTGGGCAGTGATGATTCGTGCCCGTACAAGCGTTCCAACGCAGCAAAGGGTAAGTGACATTGCGCTTACAGCTCCTCAACGCATCGGTTCTTCACCAAAGCAACCAGATGCGAACGCGATCGCAAAAACTCATAAAAATTTTATACAAAGGTGGCGGGTATGTGGAGTCAGTAAGCGAATCAAGCAAGGGTATGCGAGCAAACAATTGCTTGGTACCACTGATGACAGATTGATTGAGTCTTCTGTTTCTTTAATAGCCTTAAGGGCATAATCAGTATGCTTCTATCGTTGAGCGTTTTTAGTGATGGCTAGTGGACTTTCGCTGAATTCAAAAAGCCGTCGCCTTCATGTAGCGCTGACCCAGCGATCCCAGCGATCGGTTGTTTTTCTGCTGATCTTCACCGGGTTGATCAGCGGTTGCCTGTTGCGGCTGATCCAGCTTCAACTTGTTCAAGGGCAATATAATCGACACCTTGTAGACAAAAACCGCATTTCACTGGTGCCGTCTCCGTCCGATCGAGGCAACGTTCTCGATCGCCATGGCAAACTACTGGCAGCCAATCGTCTGGCGCGATCGGTCTACCTTTCCCCCAGAGAAGAATCCAGAGATCAGTGGGCACAAACAGCAACCGCGCTGGGGCGTATTCTCAATGTGCCGCGTGAAGAAATCCTCGCCAAGCTAGAGCAGGTTGGGTATCGTGCCCCCATGCCTGTACGCATTAGCCGCGATTTAACGCTTCCTGCTTTTGTGGCTCTGGCAGAAAAACACAATCAATTTCCAGGGTTAGAAATTCGCGGCGAGTCCAACCGTTACTATCCCAATGCCGACCTGGCAGCGCACGTTCTCGGTTACATCCGTGAGGCAACAGCGGACGATCTAAAGAAAAACCCTGACTACCCAATGGGCATGATCGTGGGGCAAATGGGCATTGAGCGCATTGCGAATACCACCTTGCAAGGGAAATGGGGTGGGCAATTGCTGGAAGTTGATGCGGCTGGTCAGGTGGTCAAATCGCTAGGGATGAAGCCAGCCAGGTCAGGCACCTCTATGCAGTTGACGCTTGATTTAGCGTTGCAAAAGACGGCTGAGAAAGCGCTGGCGAAGCGCCGTGGAGCCGTTGTCGTGCTGGATGTGAAGACAGGCGAAGTGCTAGCCCTCGCCAGCGGACCAACCTTTGATCCCAACTTGTTTACTCGTCGCATTTCACCAACCGACTGGAAACAACTCCAAAGCCGCAACCAGCCGTTCTTAAATCGCGCCCTACAAGGGTATCCACCGGGAAGCACCTTTAAGATCGTCACGGCAGCGGCGGGCATCCAGTCTGGCAAGTTTTCGCCCGATTCAACCCTAGCAACCTTTGCGGCACTCAACTTAGGCGGACACCTGTTTCACGAGCATGGCAGTGGCTATGGGGTGATTGGCTTTCGGGATGCGTTTGCGTACAGTAGCAACACGTTCTTTTATCAGGTCGGTTTGGCAGCAGGACCAGAGGCGATCGCCAAGTGGGCGAAACGGTTGGGGATCGGCACGACCGATAACATGGGGCTTGAAGGTGGGAGTCGTGGGACAGTACCGACTCCGGCGGAAAAGGAGCAGCTTTATAAGGAACCCTGGTATGGGGGCGATACCGTCAGTATGTCGATCGGGCAAGGGTTGGTGCAGGTTACGCCTCTAGAAATGGCGGTGATGGTGTCGTCGATCGTCAATGGCGGGAAGCGCGTCAAGCCTCACCTCCTAATGTCAGAAACCAATACGCCCCAAATGCTACCTGTGACAACGGGCTTAGACCCCGGCACGATCGCCATTATCAAAGCAGGACTCATCGCTGTGGTGCAACAGGGGACTGCCAGCCAGTTGAACGACGGTTCCATCCCCCTCACAGGTGGCAAGACAGGTACAGCAGAAGTCCCAGGACAGCCTGACAATGCTTTGTATGTTGGCTTTGGTCCCGCAAGCAACCCGCGCATTGCTGTAGCTGTCGTAGTCGAAAACGGCGGCTTTGGCGCTGTCTCAGCCGTGCCGATCGCGAAGGAAATCTACAAGACGTACTTTAAAACGCATCCGAAGCGGTGAGAAGTGGAGGGGTAGGGGACAGGGGGCAGGGTAAAGGGTAAGGGGTAAAGGGGAAGGGAGGCAGAAGGATGAAGGCTGACTCCTGACTCCCGACCCCTCTCTCCTTCTAACAACTAACAACTCCCTTGACTCCCCACTCCCGACCCCTCTCTCCTCACCCCTCCCTCCTCACCATGATCCAAAAAATTGGGGATCACAGAAAATGTTGACCGCTAAGCTTGAAAAATCATGACGGTTAACACTTTTGCAATTCTTATCATTGCGATCGCTTTTCCCCACAAAATCCACACTGTTTCCACAAATTTTTTGCGTCTTCTCCACACCTTCTCCACACGTTTTCCACAAGATTGTGATTGTTTTCCACAAGCTTCACGCAAGAATCGGGCTTTGCCGCCGCGATCGACCAACTGGGGACGATCGGGTTCAACACGCTAGAAGCAAACGAACTTCATAAAGTTATGTAACAAAAAAGCGACTCAAACTACGATTCTCTCGTGAATCTTTTGATCGTCTAAAGCTAGCTGTAATATTTCGCAGCATTGACAAGACGGGGAAGACGACTGCACAATGTGACGACCTGCTTGAAAGCGCGCTGACCGATCGCTGGCAAACGCCCATCCTGTCTCTACTGGAGAGAGGGTTTGGCACCAGCAAGGTCTAGCTTTGCGCTGCGTTTAGCTGCTTAAAGTTTAGCGACTGAAAAATGCTGACCGATCAGGTGTAAACCCATTCACCCTGCCCATGCAAGGGAGAACCCAAAATTCTATGAATAGCACCGTTAGCCTGTTAGTTGAAGTTCCCGAAGTTCTACATGATTCGCTAAGGCACTATCTCGAAATTCGCCCCGACTGGGATCAAGATCGGGTCTTTGCCGCTGCCCTATCCTTGTTCTTGCTGCAAAACCGCAGTGCTGATTCCTTTCCCGAAAAACAGAACCAGCGTCAAGCGTCACGGATTTACCTGGATGCGTTGTTCAAGCGCCCGATCGGGCAGAACAACTAGGGAATAGGGTGCAGGGATTGGGGTGTAGGGTCGGGGAGTTTTCTAACAACCCAAACCAGTAATGCCCCTCGTAGATAACGGATGACATCTCTTCGTAACGCTTTTCATTCAAACCGAACAGTATGGCTTACCAAATTTCAGCGACGAAGCTTCAGGCGTATAACCGCTGCCCCTATGCCTACTACCTTCGCTATGAACGAAAGCTCACGACGAATGAGTTTTTTGGGTCTGCCTCGCTGGGGATTGCGCTCCACCAGGCGCTAGCTCAATGTCATCGAGACTGGCATTACGAGCAGCCCTTGCCAGATCTCCGCTGGGTGCATCACTGTTGGCGACAGCATTCGACCGAGTTGAGCGCCAATCAGGTCTTAGAAGGGTTTGAAATTTTAGAGAACTACTACTACCGCTTCATCGCCAGCCAGGTTGCCCTCACACAGCCGCTGGCGGTGGAAGGTCGAATCCAGGGGTTTCTACAGGTCGAAAATTTGGAGTTTTTGATTACTGGACGGTACGATCGCCTCGATTTTCTCTCCGATGGGTTAGAACTCATTGACTACAAATCGAGCCGCGAGGTGAAGCTACCGGATGCCACCGAAATAGATGTGCAGATTGGTCTATATTACCTTGCATTAGAGCAAACGTACCAGCAAAGTTTGAAATATTTGAGTTTGCTCTTTCTCCGCACGGGTGAAAAAATTCGGTTTGAGGCAACGCCAGAGCACAAGCAGCGAGTCGAAACAATGGTAAGCGAACTGGCAGTGCGGCTACGCTACGATCGCGGTTGGGAACCGCAACCAGGACGGCAATGCGATCGCTGTACCTTTGCCCGCTACTGTGCAGCCGTCAGTGCCAGCCCTGCACCATTGCCCGAAAGCCACGCAAAGTCACAGCTTCAGTTAGCGTTGAACCTCTAGGGGTCAGTTAGAGATTGAATTCTGATTGCGTAGTGTGTGTAAAGCCTACGGCACGGCTATGCTAAAGGCAACGCCGTAATGCACTGATGGCATAGGTTGTGGTGCGTGACCGCGATCGCTCAACACATCTTACAAAAGCCGATCTGATCTAAGTCTCCTTCCTAAGCAGCCTGGTTTCTGCGGTATCAACCTGGAAGGAAACCATCTTCGAGTCTTGTTGCAACTCATCTACCCCATTGGCTAGTGAACGCCTGTGATCCAGAAACGACTCTTTCAACTGCTTGCGGGTCTCCTGGGAGTGTGGCTGTTCTTTGATCTGCTATCCCGTTTCCAAGCCGAAATGCTCTGGTTTCAGGAAGTTAATTATCGTTCGGTGTTCCTGCTTAAATGTCAGGTGCGATCGCTCCTGTGGGTCGTTGTATCAGTCTGTACAGCGGTCTATTGGTTGGGAAATCTGGCTCTTGCTCAACGGTTGAAAGCGACTCATGCTGCGGATGCGGTCAGCCAGAATCACCCCCTCAATAGCAATCCGTCAGCCTTTCTACCGCCCTACAGCGACAGACGACCGCGTTCTTCTGCTTTGCCGCTTCCAGGCACCTCTGCCTTGAGTCTGCCGTGGCTGCTGCCCCTGGTCATTGGTCTCAGTCTGGTTATAGGGTTGCTGTTGCTACGTTACGGGCAACTGGCTGTGAGCTACTGGCAGACAGGACCAACGCTCTCTAGCACGGTTGTCACGCGCGTCAGCTTACGGTTTTTGGGGCAGGTGGGCGCACAGTTGAGCGGGCATCTTTGGTGGGTTGGTGGCATGTTGGGTGTGGCGATCGCCCTCCTGCTTTATCCTCACGTTTTGTTAAGGGCGATCGCCCTGCTGCTGAGCCTTTTACTGGGGTGGCTGTTCTCAAAGCAATGGGCTGTTGTCCTACAAGCGTTACAGCCCACAGCGTTCAACCAGTCCGACCCTTTGTTTGAGCGCGATATTGCCTTTTACCTCTTTGCCTTACCCTTCTGGGAATTGGTGGAACTGTGGCTGTTTGGACTGTTTCTCTATGGGTTTGTTGCGATCGCGCTCACCTACTTACTTTCTGGAAATAGCCTCAGCCAGGGCGGTTTTTCAGGTTTTTCACCCGCCCAGCAACGGCACCTCTGTGGCACTGGCAGCGGACTCATGGCGGCGATCGCGTTGAGTTACTGGCTAGGACGGTACGAATTGCTCTATTCTCCCCGTGGAGTTTCCTTTGGCGCGAGTTATACCGATGTGATGGTGCAACTGCCGTTCTATACCGGGTTGAGCCTCTTTGCCCTGGCGATCGCGGGCTACCTTCTGTGGCAAACGGTGTTCTGGCAACCTAAGTCATGGCAACCCAAGTCATGGCAACCTAAGTCACGACATCAGCAGTGGAGCAAGCTGAGTTTAGGCTTGTTTGGTGTGCTGGTGATTGCTAGCCTTGTGATTCCTGAAGTTGTGCAATATCTGGTGGTGCAGCCTAACGAGTTGGCGCGAGAACGTCCCTTCATTGAGCGCACGATCGCCTACACGCGGCAGGCATTTGATCTGGACGTGATTGATGCCAGCAATTTTAACCCTCAGGGGCAACTCACAGAAAAAGATCTCGCAGCCAACGCGTTGACCATTCGCAACATTCGTCTGTGGGATCAACGACCCTTGCTAGAAACCAATCGCCAGTTGCAGCAGATCCGCCCCTACTACCGCTTTCCTAACGCCGACCTCGATCGCTACACCCTCCAAACCAATGTGCTGCCGCGATCGCCTGTTACACCATCAGAGCCTGTTGCTTCCACCCCGCCTGCATCTACCGAAGAACGTCAGGTACTCATTGCGGCACGAGAGTTGGATTACAGCGCGGTGCCTCAAGAAGCCCAAACCTGGGTCAACCGCCATTTAATCTACACGCACGGCTATGGCTTTACACTCAGCCCCGTCAATACGGCTGCTCCTGGTGGTTTGCCAGAATACTTTGTCAAAGACATTACAGAAGGAGAAACGGGTGCTTTGACCACGGCTAGCCCTGCTATTCGTGCCAGCATCCCCATTGGGCAACCCCGTCTCTACTATGGCGAAATTGCCAATACTTACGTGATGACGGGTACCCTGACGCGAGAACTGGACTACCCAAATGGAAGTGACAATGCTTACAACGTCTATGAGGGGCAGGGCGGCATCAACATAGGCTCCTGGTGGCGACGAGGCTTGTTTGCCCTTTACCTGCGAGACTGGCGCATCTTGTTTACACGGGACTTTTTGCCTGAAACCAAAGTCTTATTTCGCCGCAACATCAAAGATCGCATTCGAGCCATTGCACCGTTCCTACGGTACGACAGCGATCCATATTTGATCGCAGCGAGGGTGCAAACCTCGACGGAGAAGGAACAAAACTATCTGTATTGGATGGTTGATGCATACACAACGAGCGATCGCTACCCCTATGCCGATTTTGGCAGCGAAGGCATTAATTACATTCGCAACTCGGTCAAAGTGGTGATTGATGCATACCACGGCTCGGTTGCCTTTTACGTCGCTGACCCCAGTGATCCGATGATTGCCACCTGGTCAAAGGTCTTTCCCAAGCTCTTTCAGCCACTCACAGCAATGCCAGCCAGTTTACAAAGTCACCTTCGCTACCCAGTAGACTTTTTCAAGCTGCAATCGGAGCGCTTGCTGATCTATCACATGACCGATCCGCAGGTATTCTACAACCGGGAAGACCAGTGGCAGATTCCCAACGAGGTGTATGGCGATGAGGCGCGTCCGGTTGAGCCGTACTACTTAATCACCAGTTTGCCTGCCGTTCCGTTTGAGGAGTTTATTTTGCTGTTGCCCTATACCCCTCGGCAACGCACCAATCTCATTGCCTGGTTAGCCGCACGATCGGACGGTGAGCACTATGGCAAATTATTGCTTTATACCTTTCCAAAAGAGCGATTGGTCTACGGTCCAGAACAAATTGAAGCGCGCATCAATCAAGACCCTGTGATTTCACAGCAAATTTCGCTTTGGAATCGGCAGGGGTCACGAGCCGTACAGGGAAACTTGTTGGTTATTCCGATCGAACAATCGCTGCTATATGTGGAACCTCTTTATTTAGAAGCCACTCAAAACAGCCTGCCAACACTGGTACGAGTGATTGTTGCCTACGAAAATCGCATTGTGATGGCACCCACGTTAGAAGAAGCACTGCAAGCCATCTTTAAACCTCAAATTACTCCCAATGCCACCATTATTCGCCCGGTTGAAGCACCAACGCCTGGGCAATAAAGTCTATCAATCTCTGCTGACAGAACCTGCGCTCATGGCAGGCAGCCAATAGAACCGAAGACTCACGCAAACCTCGGAGGTTTGAACCAAGCAGCAAGCATCGTGATCAAAACATTGGCTTAAACCTCCGAGGTTTTGGTCAAAATGCGTAAGTTCTGAAAAAAATGAGCAAAAAATTGCCTGACCCTAATAAGCCCCCAGGGTCAGGCAGTCTGCCTGTAAGGACGCGTTCCTAAACGTAAAAGCTAAACGAGCATAGTTGCCCCCTATAGCCCTCTAGCTTTTCCGACTGCGTTCCTCAGATCTATATTGATTTTGGTTCTTTTCCTGGCTAAAACCATCCGATAGAGTACTCAAGTTACTATGAACATTCATCCCTCTCCCTCCATTTCATTCCGTAGATCCACGCTTTTGGTAGGGAGAAGAGCTTGCCATTTGCCTGTGCCTACGGGCTTTCAACCGCATGGTTTGGCAAGTAGCACTGAGTACTACCAGTATGCTTAACGACTGTCCGTCAGTGGGTTGAATTTATGCGTCTAGTGCTAGGCTCGTAGCAGTTCGTTTGCGATCGCGCTTATTCGTCAGCCCTATGCTCATTCCACTCACCCGTAAGACCTTTGAAAACTTAGTGCCTGCGGTGGCTACGGGACCACAATACGTTTACTGCTGGGGAAAATTTCCGGTGCTGCTGCTGCGGCTCCTGGTCTCCATTGTGGGTGTAACAGTCATTTTGCTGTTAGGCGGTTTTTTAGGAGAGGGCTTTGGGTTTATTCGGTTTTTGCTTGGCATCGTTACGGGCTTGTATTGGTTATGGGGACCCGTTTTATGGGCAAGCCTCAAGAATCTTGAGTGCCGCAAGTTTCCCTACAGCGGGTTTTGGCAGGGAGAAGTTGTGGATGTGTACGTGACTGAAGAACTCATCGGCAAAGAGGAAACGGTAAACGAACGCGGTGAACTGGTCATTGTGGAAAATCGTGAGCGACGGTTGAACCTGGTTGTGGGCGATGAAAGCGGTTTCACCAGTCGATTACAGGTGCCCTTGAAACGGAATTATCAGGCGATCGCGGTTGGTGACCTTGCCGAAATGGTGGTGATGTCCAACCGGGGCGATCTGGGTCGCATTAGCAAAACGTCCGATATTTACATTCCCAACCACAATATCTGGGTGAGTGACTACCCTTTGCTGCTGCATGAAGCCTTTGTAGACGTGAGCCGAAGACTCAACGCACGCCATTGGGATGAGCAAGTTGAGCCAGAGCGCGATCGACCTTCACGAGATCGCTATGAAGCACCAGAACGAGGTGGCGCGATCGAACTGAGTCGTCGCCCGCGTCGATCGTCCCGTCGCCCTTCGGCTGATTGGTAAGGGTTGATTGGTGATGGTGTACGGCACTAACTCTTACATTCCCACAGCTTCACATTACGCCGCCCTGCTCTCGCCCGTAAGCCTGCCATGCTAGATCGACTAAGCCGTTGACGATCGCGGCAGCAACCACTGCACTTCCCTTCCGTCCCGCAATGCGAATATGGGGAATGACCGAATCGGCTAACCGTTCCTTGGCACTCTCCACATCGACAAACCCTGAAGGCGTTGCCACAATTAGCGCCGGACGAATTTCTTCTGCTTCAATCAAATCTACCAACGCGGTGAGTGCTGTTTGTGCCTGACCCACTACAAAAATGCCTTCGGGATACCGTCGAGCCAGCGTTTCAATGCCCCACGCAGCGCGAGTTTTCTCCTTTTGGGGACGAGTCAGCGCTTCCATGCTGCAATAGACGGGGTTGGCAAACGTATTCTGAATATTGGTGGTAATGCCCACCTGCACCATCGGCACATCTACCACGATTGTGCTCCGTGCGGCTAAGGCAGCGGCTCCTGACTGAAGCGCGGCATCAGAGAAGCGAATGAGAGACTTGTACTCAAAATCTGCCGTGGCATAGACGACACGACGCACAATCTCATACTCAGCGGGTGAGAAAATGTGTTCGCCAATCTCACGATCGATAATCGCCAGACTTTGAGCATCCGTTGCGTGCCATTCCATCGCGACCCTTTCCGAAAAATAGTTGCCCGTGGTAATTAGCCTACACGCGCTAGAGCCAAATGGCGATCATTTGCTGGCGATCGGTTGCTGGCGATCGTGCCTGTTTCAATCTGACAGCCTTAGCAGTGAAATGGAAAGTACTTCAGCTCGATCATGCTTTTAGATTAAGCCTCAGAGGATGGAGCACGACCAGCGATCGGCACTAAATAAGCGGCTAAGGCACCTGCAGCAAAACCAGCAAAGTTGCGGAATAGTGGCAACCAGTCAGTCGTGCGCGTGATGACAGGACCAATGCCAAAGGCAATAAAGAGAATGCCCCACAGTGGTGAGAAGATCAGCGCCCACTGCCACGCTACGATCTGTCCCTCTTTGCGGGGCTTGGCAGCAAAACCACAGACTACACCACCGACAACAGAGGTAATCAGGGTGAGAATCCATTGCTCTGGTGGTAGCCCTGGAACGACCTGACATCCGCCCTGACGCAGGCACGTTTTGATGGATGACAGTGCTTCTAAAATGGATTGGTCTTCGCCGTGTTCACGCACAAAAAACTGATTCCCAAAGCGGGTTTGTAGCTCAATCCAGAACGTGCGAGGCATCAGCGGGTAAAAATCATCGCCTACGCTGAAGTTGAGTAAGTTACCACCGCGCGGGTCAGCGACCAGTAAAACGCTGTGATCATCCAAGCCCCAGTAGTCTTTAACGGCAATACCGGGTGTGCGCTCAAACTGAGTGAGTACCCGTAATTTCCAGCCAGTTTCTTGCTCAAAGTCTTCTAAATCTTGTGCCAGTGCAGTTTCTTGCTTTTCTGTCAACGCTTTTGCCAAATCGATGATGGGGGTTTGCACCTCTGGCAGCAGATCTGGGTTGTTGTAGGCGTAGGCGGCCGATCGCGCAACACCATCCAACGGACTCAACCAAAGCGTTAACGCAACGAGAAAGCCGATCGTGTAACGCACAAACGCTCTGAAGGGAAGCTGTTGCGATCGCCCGGTAACAAAAGCATGAGGAATGAGCATAGGAAATCTTGGCTGAGCCATAAAACGATAGCGATACACAAGCGTAATCTTTCTTTACACTCTTTAATCTTATTCTAATCTTAAGAAGCTAAGGGAGCGCCGTCAATTAGTTCGTGGTGCGATCGCCACACCTTGCTGAATGAACAAGCAGCGATCGACTGCTGCCATCCAGTGCTGCGTGATGTTGCCACCCGCTAGACTATGGAGGTGTCGGTGGTGCTTCCAATTTGTTGTTGCAAACTCGCAGGGACGTTACATGTAACGTCCCTACAGAAGGTTGAACCAAAGATTTAAAGCATCACCGGAGATGTCTTTGCTAATTGTGCGTTTTATGGTGCAGCGCCCCATTTATCTGGATTGCCACGCGACGACTCCTGTTGATCCACAGGTGTTAGGTGCGATGCTCCCCTACTTTACAGAGCACTTTGGAAATGCAGCGAGTGCCAGTTACCTCTATGGATGGGAAGCGTCAGCAGCCGTGCAGCAAGCGAGGGAAACCTTAGCCGGGGCGATCGGCGCTACGCCTGAAGACATCATTTTTACTAGCGGAGCCACGGAAGCGAATAATCTGGCAATCAAGGGTGTTGTCGAGGCAAATCTTCAAAAAGGTCGTCACATCATCACCGTTGCTACCGAGCATAGCGCTGTCCTCGATCCCTGCCGCTATTTGCAAACGCTGGGTTTTGATGTAACCATTCTGCCTGTGCAAACCGATGGCTTAGTAGACTTAGAAACGTTAAAACAGGCACTGCGACCAGACACCATTTTGGTCTCGGTGATGGCAGCGAATAATGAAATTGGCGTGTTGCAACCGCTGGCGGCGATCGGTGCCCTCTGTCATGAGCATCAGATTCTTTTTCACACCGATGCGGCGCAGGCGATCGGCAAAATTCCCCTCGACGTAGACGCGATGCGGATTGATTTGATGTCGCTGACGGCTCACAAAGTTTACGGACCGAAAGGCATTGGTGCGCTATACGTGCGACGACGCAACCCTAGAGTGCAACTGGCACCGCAGCTACACGGAGGTGGGCATGAACGCGGGCTGCGATCGGGCACTTTATACGTGCCGCAAATTGTTGGGTTTGCGAAAGCAGTGGAGCTGGCAATCGCCCTGATGCCGGATGAAACGAAACGAGTGTCCCAGTTGCGCGATCGCCTTTGGCAGCAACTCAGCCAGCTTCCCGATCTCTACCTCAACGGTCATCCAACTAAACGACTGGCAGGGAACCTGAACATCAGCGTGGCTGGTATCGATGGGCAGGCATTATTGCTGGGTCTTCAGCCGATCGTGGCACTTTCCTCTGGGTCTGCCTGCTCCTCAACCCATACGGCTCCTTCCCATGTGTTGATGGCTCTGGGACGGGCAAAGGCATTGGCGTATGCCTCCCTTCGCTTTGGGATTGGACGCTTCAATACGGAACAGGAGATTGATCAGGTTGCAGGAGGCGCGATCGCGACGATTCAAGCCATGCGTCAGGTTGCCAGAGTTTGAGGCAGAAGGCAAAGGAAGTTGTTGGTTGTATAGCCCTAAAGCCTTGCGGCATACCAGAAATGGGCATTCAAGAAAAGTTGTTAGAAGAAGGCATAAGGCAGGAGGCAGAGGGCAGAAGACAGGAAGGCAAAGGAAGTTGTTGGTTGTTAGTTGTAAAGCCTTTCCTGCGGAACACGCTGCGAACGGCATGGCTGAGTGCTTTGCACTCGCTTTGCGAACGCTAGGGTTGTTAGAAGAAGACAGAGAGGCAGAAGCTCAACGATTTGTGTGTGCTTGATGTTGGCTTAAGGAGTTCCTGTTGAGAGTCAGGCTCTTTGGTCTTTGCCACAAAAGTAAATGGGCACCACCGCGTTGGATGATGCCCATTTTGATAACCATTTGCAGAGACAAAAGACGGCGTTCTTGCGGCTTTAGCTCATGCCAACCGTATGAGATTGGTTGCGGACAGCCGTTTCGCTCGATACGCCGATTTCAGCCGCTATACGGCTGAGGGCAGACTGTTCGCGGTTTTTGACAGAGTGCTGGTGACGGTTGACGATCGCGCGTGCTTGATCTTGAGTAGACATGATGTTTCTTCCTTATACGTTATTTATTGCTCTTGCTATCCAATATAACAGAAATTTCTGTATCTAAAGCTACAAAAAAGTGTTCTCAATCAAAATTTACGTTTGGCTCGCGGTTGCATGCAACGTCGATCGCACCATTAAAGCGGCTAAATTGACTGCACAGCTTGCTCAAACGCACTTTTGCGTCACTAAAGGCAATCATCTCACCGTCTGCTTGCTCTGTGATCCCATCAAACGGTAAGCTCAGGCAACCAGACGTGATGTAGAAAACATTGTGGCAAAAGGTGAGAACTGGATTGAGGTTGGACCCCTGACGTGGTTCTATCGTGAGGCGGCACCGCTTGGCAACACGACGCGATCGCCTGTGTTACTGCTGCACGGCATTCCATCTCAGAGCTATGGTTGGCGCGAAATCTTGCCCGCCCTGGCGAATCAGGGATTCCGCGCGATCGCCCCCGACTGGATTGGTTCGGGATTTTCGGCACAACCCGATCGGCGTGACTTTGCTTACACCCCAGACGCTTTTCTGCAAGCGCTAGAGGACTTTCTCAAAGCGATGGAGCTTGAGCGGTTTTCCCTCGTTGTGCAAGGGTTTTTGGGGTCTGTTGGCTTGCAATATGCGCTTCGCCATCCAGAACAGATCGATCGTCTAGCCATTCTCAATACGCCGCTGACGACTGCTGCCAAATTACCCTGGAAAATGCGACAACTTGGGCTACCGCTTGTAGGCGACATGATGACTCAAGATCCACTGCTGGTCGATCGCACGCTTGAGGGAGGTGGTGGCTATCGCGTTGAGGATAAAGACCTGGATATTTACCGTCGCCCTTTTTTGAGGAGTTCTGACGCAGGACGGGCACTATTCGTTACGATCCAGAAGCTTCAACTGAAGGAGGTAATGGCAGAGCTTGAAGCAGGCTTCCAGCAATGGCAGCATCCCACGCTGATTGCCTGGGGAAGCCGTGACCCGTGGTTATCCGTAGACGTTGCTAAGCAAGTGGCAGGTTCGCTTCCCAATGGCGAATGGGTAGAACTGGAGGAAGTGGGGCATTATCCTCAAGAAGACTGGCACGAAAAAGTCAGCGATGCTCTACTGCCGTTTCTCCGTCGCCAGCTGGTTTGATATAGCAATTTCCAATCTAGTGAAGTGCAGCTTTAGCAAGGCAGAAGGCAGAGGGCAGAAGGTCAAGAAGTCGAGATTTCCTTCTGCCTCAAACCCTAAAAACGTGTATCTCACTAGGATGAAAACCGCTGTAGGTGACGTTGCTACGAGGCTTTACATTACAAACCGCAAAATTGCCTGAAGCCTTGACATAGGGATGAAGCAGCAGAAGACCTTAATTATCCCGTTGATGTTCGGCGTTGGCAGAGTTATAACCGAACCTGTAGGCATTGGTGGCAAACGATGGCTGGGCAAATATTGGGCGATCGCTACGAAGTAGAGCGTCAGATTGGTAAGCAAACTGGACGCTGGACACTGCTAGCCCGTGATCTTGTAACTCAAGAACGGGTGGTCATCAAGCTACTTTTTTTGGATGAAGCCGTGGAGTGGGATGACCTGAAACTCTTTGAGCGTGAGGTCGAAATTCTCAAATCGCTTTCCCATCCAGCCATTCCACGCTATCTCGGTTTTTTTGAACATCAACTGCCTAACGATAAGGCGCTGGCGCTGATCCAAACCTACGTGGAGGGGAAGTCGCTAGAGCAATGCTTACAAGAGCATCGACTGTTTTCTGAGGCAGAAACCAAACAGCTTGCTAAAGCCTTGCTGCATATCCTGGTTTATCTACATGGGCAGCATCCGTCGATCGTCCATCGTGATATCAAACCCAGCAACATCTTGCTGGCAAACCGTCAGGCGTATCTAGTCGATTTTGGGTCAGTGAAGGCGCTAACTAATAGTGGCGATACTAGCGCCTTCACGGTCGTGGGCACCTATGGCTACATGCCGCCAGAGCAATTTAGCGGACGGGCTACCCCTGCTTCTGACCTCTACAGCTTGGGTGCAACGCTCACGGCGATGCTTGCCGGTGCCCATCCCTCTAGCCTGCCTCACAGAGGTATGAAAATCGATTTTGCAGCGATCGCCAATCTCAGCCCCGCTTATATTGAATGGCTGGAGTGGTTAACCGATCCAAACCTGGAGCGGCGGGCAAAATCAGCCCAGGAGGCACTGGTTGCCTTAGATCAGGGGATTCCAAAAGCAGCGGCGATCGCACCCGTAGCCAAACCTGCTGACACCAAGGTTTCTCTGATCAAAGAGGCAAACAGTTTAGAGATCCTGCTCCCATCGCTTTTAGGACAGGCTCACATTCAAATCAATCCACACCAGATTTCTTTTACAACCAGACGCTTGGGGTTTCAATCTGGTCGCCCTCAAACCGTTCCTCGTAGTCAGGTCGATCGGCTAGAATACCGCAAAGTTGGAGAGACCTATGGTGACGGCGATCCTCATCTAATCGTCTGGGCTGGCACGCAAAAGTACGAACTGCGAGGCAATCCGCCGTTGACTGCGCCAGAGCTAGATTGGTTGGCATACGAGCTTTCGACGTGGTTGAAATTGCCGATTAGCTGAGGAAGTGCAGCTTATTTAGTTCTCAGCGTTCAGCCTTAAAACACATGTAGCAAAAGGCAGGAGGCAGAGGGCAGAGGGCAAAACCTTGTCTAGCAGCACTTTCGATAGTGACGGTACGTTCTCACCAACCTCTCGATCGCTATAGCAACGAGTTTAAGGGGAGGCTGTCTGTAGAACGCTGCTTTAGGCTTGGAGTAAGCCCGTAAACCTAACGCTTAGCCTCGCCGCACAAACTGCTTTAAGATTTCTTTGGGAGACCGATCCCAGGTGTCCACATGGGTGGTGATCAGTCCATCCTCGTTGAGCGTGTAGAGCGAGTAGCCGTTAAAGAAGAGCGTTGCTTTCCAGGGAACTCGCAGCGTGCCGCGCACTGTCCAATCGGCACGAATTGTTTCTGGAGTCGCTTGCTGAACGCGATGCAGGTCAAAGTGGAGGTCTGTGAAAAAGAGCCGCCCATGAAACCGCAGTGTCCAGAAAATAATGCGGTAATTGAACTTGCCCTTAAAGCGATTGACGGGATCGCGAAAATCGATCGCCTGACTGTAAATATCGTAAGCAATGTCGCGCTCAAAGAGCATAGGTAGATCGTGCTGAAGGGTTACGATCGCCCTTTCAACCTGCTCCTGGTAATCACGTTCAGCCACACTACGTTCTGTCACAGTCATGGTGCTCACGAGAGACGAGTGAACTACATCCACACAAGACTTTGAAACAGGCTGCTCACAGTTGCTCTTTAGCTATCCCCCTGCGTTTTGGGCTTGATCGCATCCGCGCGGTTCAGTTGCTTCAGTTCTTCTATTTGCACGGTAATGTCACCTTTGGCACCTACATTCACAGCACCCAGCTTGTCACCCAGACCAAACCCGTCGCCAGGTCTTGCTTGAGCAAAATCGAAGGACTTCACTAACTGTGCCAGCGCGTACTCTAACTGAGCGCCGGGATCCAGTGCGACCCAACCGTCAGGAGTAAGCTGCCGAAACTCAAAATGAAGGTGAGGACCAGTCGATAGTCCAGTGCTGCCTACGCGACCAATGACCATACCTTGCTTGACGCTTTCACCTGGTTTCACAAAGATCTCAGATAAGTGTCCGTAGAGGGTTTGCTGGGTGCCCTTGTTGTGGTCGATCGCCACTGCCAGACCGTAGCCACCCAAAAAATCAGCCAGTGCAACTTTTCCCGCATATGCTGCCAGCACGGGGGTTCCCATTGGTGCGCCTAAGTCAGTCCCAGAGTGAAAGCGTTGCCCACCTTCAACTGGATGGGTGCGCCAGCCGAATATAGAGGTAATCGGCGCTGGGATGGACAGGGGGAAAACAAGGCGAATATTGCCATTTCCCAGCATGGCAGGTGGGCGTAAGGTGCGGTAGTAGAAATCCTTTACCGACGGTGTTGCACGACCAACCGTGACGCTGTAATCGCTGCCTGTGGGCACTCCACCAACGCTAAGCGGTGTGGATACAGAGGGCAACGTAGGACGTGCCATGTCGCTACTCCGCTCAGTGGCACCAAGGCTATAGCTGGTCGAGTCGATGTAGCGATCGTCTCCAGCATTGGTGGAAGTTGAGGCGGGAAACTTGGGATCGGTATCAAGCGGTGCTTGTACCGTTGGAAACGATTCGGGTGCTGTTGGCGCGATCGGGGCAGGAACGCTAGGAGACGCACTCAAGGATGCGTTGGAAGTATCTAATCCTGGCGGTACGGTGCTTTCAGGAACTGCTTCTGGTGTTTGGTCAGCGGTCTGTGCCCATACGGTGCCACCGCTAAGAATCGCAACGGCGCTGACAACACTGAAGCCTCTGCTAAGGAGCGATCGTCGGGAGGCATCAAAGAGAACGCGAACGGCAGGAACGTGCAAAATCATGGGGCGATCCTTAGTATCTAGCAAACCGAAAGAGTAGGGTAGAGTGAAGCTTCATCGCCATCACAGCAGAAACATTAAGGCGTTTGAGCTGGGGGTGTTTGAGTGGGGGGCGTTTGAGCTGGGGGCGTTGTGGTTTCTGGCACAGGTGTCGTAGAAGCAGGTGGTGCAGACGGTGCCTCTGAAGGATTCGGCGGCGTTGTACTTGGAGACGGTGTGCCTGGAACTGAAGGGGTCGTGGGTGTGCTTCCCCCGGGTGCTAACAGACTGGGAAGGGTTGAACCCGTTGGAATGGGGAGATGTGTGACGGCACGCTGTAAGGTCGCTAGCGATCGATTGTAGCCAATAATCGCATTGACGCGATTTCCTTCTGCGGTGGTTAAAGCATTTTCGGCGTTAATCGTGTCGGTTGAGGTGCCAACGCCTGCTCTAAAGCGCAACTGTGCCAGACGAAGCGCTTCTTTGGCTTGGTCAAGCGCCTGGGTCGTGGTGCCAATATTCTCAAAATTAGACAGTAGATTGGCATAGCCTTGTTCAACCGAAAACCGCACCTGATTACTCTGATCGGCAAAGTTTTGTTCTGCGATCGCAATATTGGCTTCGGCTTGTTGTGCCTGGGCAACGGAGGAACCGCCATCGTACAGATTCCAGCTCACACCTAGCTGGAACGCATAGCCATCGCCAACCGGAAAGCTATCGTCCAAAATGTCAGACAACTGATACTGCGCCTGAGCGGTGACTGTAGGACCTAAGCCTGCCAGAGCGGCTCGACGCTGTTGCTGTGCCTGCTCTCGCTGCACCAACTGTTGCTCCAGTTCTGCCCGATTTTTGAGCGCCAGCACAATGCTTTCTTCTAAGGACAAATTCCATTCACCAGCGACCTCAACCGGATCGGCAGCGGCTAGATCGATCGCGGGTGAAATGCTAAGCCGCTGAGCTAGTTGCCGACGATTAATTTGCCGTTGAGCGATCGCATTGGTCAAGTTCTGACGTGAGTTGGCTAACTGCACCTGAGACTGTAAGACATCAAAGCGCGTTCCCAGTCCTGCACGTTCTAGTGCCTGTGTATCGCGCAAGCTAGCTTCGTTATTGCGGACGGTAGATTGCTGAATCCGCACCGATTCATCCGCTTGCTGCAAGTTATAGTAATCGCCTGCAACATCTAGCCGTAGCTGCTCCTGGTTGATTTCAAGTTGCAGCTCATCTGATCGCAATTGACGCTCGCTGGCTCGGATATTGGCTGGACGTTGACCAGAGGTAAAGATGTCGTAACTCAGCGTTGCGGAGGCACTAAAAGCATTGCTGATCGCACTTTCGTCGTTACTTCTGGTGCCTAACAGCGAAGACAGGGCATTGCTTTGACTGCGGTTACTGTTTGCAGATAACGATCGACTGAGATTGGCTGCAACCGTCAATGTGGGAAAACTGGCTGCCTGCGCCTGCCGCAATGATGCTTTGCTGCGTTCTAACTGCAAGCGGCTAACCTGAAGACTACGGTTATTTCGCTGTCCGAGTTCGATCGCCTGCTGCAAAGTGATCGGCTGAATACCCCGCAGCTTCACTTCGTCTGGCTTCGTTGGAAAGCTCAACGGATTTGGGTCGGGGTTGAGGTAGTCTGGAGCCGAACCTGCTTTGGCTGGTCCCAAAGGACGCGAGGGTCCTGGGTCAGGCGTGGATAAGGGTGGGGATGTGGGGATGGAAGGATCAGGCGCTAAACTTGGTGCTGTAGATGGCGCTTTCTGCGCTATTGCTGAAGGTATTGCCAATCGAATGCTTGCTTTTGGTGCATCAGTTAGCTTTGCTTCCGCAAGTTTCGTTCCAATTACTGTTGTCTCAGCTAGCTTTACCACAGCACGATCGCGTGAGGGTGTCGCTCCGACAATTTGCGTTCCCTCCAGCCAGCTTTTTCGATCGCTGCGTTCGGGAGCGATCGCTGTAGGCATCATTGGCTCGGTGGGTACAATCCTAGACCGCACCGTTTGGGCGATCGGCGCTCCGGACGTACCTGGCGCTCTAGGCGTACTCAGATGAGCTGCCCCTGGAGAGACAACGGATTCTTGTAGAGACAAGGAGTGTGATCCATTCGGTTTAGCCGTAGACAAAGGTTGGCTAGGGCTCGGCTCCGATACACCTGATGGCATATTGCCGAAGACCACTAAAACTCCCACACCGACAACAATGAAATGACGAGAAGGTTGCATACGTTTCTTACTTGCAGTCGAGAAAACTTTTTGATGGCACCCATCGAGGAGCAACCTTATGCAGAATAGCCGCTTATGCATTCGTTTGGCAAAGCCAATTCACTTCAAACATTTATACTAAGGGCGCTAACTAAATCTACATTAAGCGGTTCAAATAATGGCATTCCTGGTCAATAATGCACTTGCTAAGCGGGGCTTTCTAACGAAAGAAGTGCTTGTACAAGATTGTTTACACATTACAGGTTCACGTCTTAAAAGGACTTCATCCAGTGGCATTACCTGACCGGGTGAAACAAGTATTGATAAGAAATCGTTATCTAAATCACCCTTTTTCACCCGTGCCAGACGAACACGATCCAAGCGAATGTCCAGGAAGATCGGTGTCGCACAAGGTGCAGTAACCCATCTGGCACATATCGTTTATGTTTCCTGACATTTCAATGAAGCCGTTGGTTGATCAAGATTCGGGTCCTGATGCCCAAATGTCGCGCCATTTTACGGTGCCTTCACTGGCAATCACCCAACGGCGAGCCACAAGATTTTCTCGTAAGGGTGCCTGCCCATCGCGCCACATGGCGTATTTGTAGGTAATCATTTTGCCCACGCTGTCTTCAAAGGGAATCTCGCCAAACCAGGTGTTGGTGTTGATGTATTCCAGTGGGTATGCTTTAGAAATGTCCCAATCCCCCAGTTCAGGGCAGTCGCCGACGACGACGATCGTTTCTCCTGGTTGGGTCTGCACGCCGTTGAGCTGTACGCGCACGATCGTTTGACCTTTGATACGCTCACCCACATGGCTGATGACGATCGCTCCGCGAGAGGGCAGTTCCAGGTTGAGAATCTTGCGATCGCTCACTTCAAATTTGTTTCGAGTTAACACACAGGTATGTTCTCCATCGGGTAGTTCCGTATCAACAGATTCGACTGTTGTTGCCTCGCCTCGGTTCAATGCGACAAAACAAATCGAGTCACGGTAGCGTCGGGTGAAGCCGTAAACGTCGGCTTCCAGGTGCTTTTGCCAGTGCCCGCCCATCGATATGGCAGGATTGAGGCGACGTAGACCAGACAGTAAGCGAATGGAGCGATAAATTTCAGTATCCGCATCCCACTGCGTCATCATGGGGCGATTGTACGGATCGTTGCCACCTTCGGTATCGTCGTGGAGATACTGCTCAGTACCGTAGTAGATGCAGGGAATGCCGCGACTGGTCATGATGAGGGCAATGGCAACCTTCAGCATCTCTGGGTCAGGGTTTAAGCTCTGAAAGCGAGGCATGTCGTGGTTGTCGATGAAGGTCACCAGTTCGTTTGCCCCAAAGTAGCGGTGATCCAGGTCGAAAATCTCTTGAATCAAATGAAATCCGCCTTCGGCTCCCTGTGCCAGTGCGGCTCGAATGGCGGTACAAAGACCGAAATCCAGCAGGGTCATGCCAGAGTGGTTGGCAAACTCAACCGAGCGATCGTCCGAAGGATGGCTATAAATCCACTCGCCAAAGGTAAACACATCAGGTCGATGTCCCTGAATATCCGCGTTGAATTCTTGCCAAAACCAGATGGGCATGTGTTTGACGGTATCCACGCGCAGGGCATCCACCCCACGATCGAGCCACTGTTTAATCGCGGCTTTGATGTAGCTACGATACGCACTGTTGTTCTCGTTAAAGGTGGCTAACCCTGCCAATTCTCGGTTTTGCACCTGCCACTCGTCTTCCCAGTCGGTAATCTCGCCGTAGTGGTGATACCAGTTATTTTTGTCGTCGTTAAAGTCGGCAATTTTCACGCCGTCGTCATACAGTTCGCCTTTTTTGCCGCTGAAATCGGGATTGCTGTGATTGCACACAATATCCAGTACAAGCTTCATATTGCGCTGGTGCAGTTCGTCGATCAGGCGATCGAACGTGGTATTTTTCTGCTCTTGCGTGTTGTTGAGCGATGGATCTTCATCTTTTCCAATGTAGCGAGGATTCAAGCGCTTAAAGTCTCGCGTCCAATACCCATGAATGGCGGCATTGTCTACAAAAAGGTCTTCAACCTGTTCAAATAAGGGTGTTAGCCAGAGGGCTGTAATGCCCATATTTTTCAAGTAATCCAGTTTGTCAATAACCCCCTGCAAATCACCGCCCCAATATTTGCCCCAGTCTTTGCGATCGGGGTCATACAATTCTGGATTTGGACCTTCACTATTATCAAGATCACCGTCATAAAACCGATCAACTACCGCGAAATAAATCGTTTCCTGGCGGAATTCGATCGCTCTTGTATAAAGAAACTCTAAATCAATTTCACTATCTGTCCGGGGTTCTGTAACTAATGCTTCGACTTCTGCTTTAGGGTTATCTGTTTCATATTGTGCACGAGAACCTTGAGATGGACGAATGTTTACCATAGGATGTTTAGTAATGAGAATGGGATGAGATAATGGTGTTTTAGCGTCAAGGAAAGAAGTATTTTAGCGCTAAAAAGAGGGAAAGAATCGGTCAACAATGCTCAGATATCACTTAAGGAGAATGCTTAGAAAAGAATGCTTGCCGTCGCCTTATTTGTCATCTTAGATGGCGGATCGCACGTTTAAGAGAGAAGGCTGCATGTGTCTTGCAATGTTCGCACTGCCAGCAACCTTTGGTTTATTTGTTAGCCTGCGTAAACTCCTGTTAACCTTACTGTGTAGAATTTACGTCCTGTCTATTCATTTGGGTATCCCACTTTGGATAGTAGTTTGCAATCTTTCGTCAGTCTAACGACATAAAACTGTTCATGCTGCCAACCGATCTGCTGATGCATCGCTACAGTGGCGAGGAAATTGTCCCCAAACGGATGGCGATCGCGGGCAAGCCGCTGGCGATCGCCAATGATCTGATTGCCCTGTTCCAGTCGGCTCAAAACCACCCCCGCAGTTTTCTCACTCAACAACTACACGCGTTAGAGGGCGAAGGCACCGATTACCGGATACAGCGGGGTCTAGCTCATCTGCTGACCAGTGACACGTTCAGTCGCTTTGAAACCATCAGTCCGCTGGAGCCGTTAGCCCTACGTCAGCGCGTGTTTGCTCTCTCGGCACAGAAAGCAGGTAGCATCCTGGCAACGCAGACAACGCTACATCAACTGGCAGAAAGCCTCAGTCAGGAGTTAGAGCGTGAGGTTTTGCCAGCGCACATTCAAGCCGGACTGTATGCCGATCTGAGCGAAAACCAGATTCTGACCCAGTTTGATGCACCCACCGCGGAAGCCTTACTGCATCGCTACAATGTGGCTCAGGTACAGGGTATTTTTTACCGCGCCAGTCATGTCACGATCACGGCGCACCGCAACGATCCCGGTGAATATAAGCTGCTGTTTCGCTATCTCAAGCTGTTTCGCTTGATGACCTATATCGAGGGGGATGCCGATCATGGGTTTACCCTGACGATCGATGGTCCCACCAGTTTGTTTAAACCCAACACGCGCTATGGGCTGCAATTGGCAATGCTGTTACCAGCCTTACTGCATGTAACGAAGTGGAGTTTGACCGCAACGCTGCAACACAAAGACACCTACTCTGGTCAAGCGCGATCGGGGCGCTTTACCCTCAACTCAGACTGTGGGCTTGTGACGCACTACCCCCCTGGCAAAACCTATGACAGTATGCTGGAAGCTGGGTTTGTCGATCGTTGGTCAAAAACCAAAACCGAGTGGAAACTGGAACGCGAAGTCGATCTCATTCCCATTCCGGGTAGCGTGATGATTCCCGATTTTCGCCTGGTGCATCCCGACGGTCGCACCTTTTTGCTGGAAATCGTCGGTTACTGGCGACCCGAATACCTCCGCAAAAAATTCTCCCAGGTGCGTCAATCGGGACGCGATGACCTGATTCTGGCTATTTCAGAACGCCTCAATCTGGAGAAGGCAGGCGTAAAGATGAGCGACATTCCCTCTCAGGTCGTTTGGTTCAAAGATCAACTCGTGCCCAAAGGTATTTTAGAACTGCTGGCGAACAGTTAGATTAGGAAGACTGAACCTGCCAGAATACTGACCTATTCAACGTGGGCATGCATTAAACGCTTTCTGACAGTGAGTGTGGCAAGCTCCGCCTCCAAAAAAAGCCCGACACAACCCGATTTGTTTGCAAAAAGGGCAGGATCAGGCTTTACAAGAGACAAGACGAGTTAGTGATCGCTAGGGGCTGTCATCAATTACTACTACACATGACTTGCAGCGAGGGTTTCAGCCCCTAGCTTGGTGCGTTGGGACGGGCGTGACACTGCTGATACTGCAAAGTTTCGGAGCTAATTGATGACACGCCCTAAGCAGGCATTAGTTAAATGTCAGAAAATCTCTGGCGACCCAGCCACCGCTACTCAGTTGTGTCCAAGTGCGTCCACCAGCAAATTGCTCTGCACCTGTCACGCTCACCCGCTGACCGTAGCCTCGGCTACCAACCACGTAACCAGCCGGAGCATTCCGTACCAATAGTCCGCTGCCAGCATTGACGTAGACCCCACCAGCAACAGGTGTAGAGCCACCATTATTGCCACCGCTGTAGCTCAGGTATGAACTGGCAACCCAGCCACCGCTGGAAAGCTGTGACCAATTGCGACCAGCCGCATACTGTTGAGCACCCGTCAGACCCACTCTCGCACCATACCCACGGCTACCAATGGCGTAACCAGCGGGTGCATTACGCACGATGAGTCCACTGCCAGCAGTGACATACGCACCACCAGATACAGGAACTGATCCACCGCTACCTGTACCAGGACCATAAGGTCCCAAATTTGCAACTAATCCAAGAGCTGGTAGAGTCGCTGGTCCAGCAATGCCATCAACCGCTAGATTCTTACTGGCTTGAAACGTCTTTAAGGCAGATAGCGTTTCTGGACCAAAGATACCATCACGGCTGACACCCAATGCAGATTGCAGTGCGGTGACACCAGAACCTCTTTGCCCATAGTAAATTGTTGCTTGAGCTTGATCTGCGTGAGACAGTGTTGTCGCCACAACCCCTGCTGCAACGAGACCCATCGCTAGAGAACCTGATGCTTTGAGGTCAACGTTCTCAAACGCAGTCACTTCAGGATCAGGCGTTGGATCTTCGTGGGCAACGGCGGCATGAATAAAGGCTAATGTTTCCATATGGGACCTGTGAGACAGTGTGTAGTGGACTATCTGAATTGAAAAACCTGCATGAACGATGAGTGGAAGATTCCATATCGCTTAAGCATGTCTTAAGGAAACTTCTGTAACTATTAGAAATGCTTACAGCGCTGCTAGCAATGCTTCAAAATAGCTGCTTGCTACAGCTCTGAAAGTTTCAAAGCCTGATAGAAGTAACCAACGAATGCACGATCACTAACCGCACACGTTGATTCGGTTCGATTCCATTACCTGTACCAGGACAGAAGTTGTCCATGAATATGTTTCTATTGAGATGGTATCAGAGGATTCGGCGATAGTAAAGGCTAGAAAGCATAAGAAGAAAAACGATTACAACATGCTTGGGAGCAAAGCAGGTATGCACCGATCGACCTTGTTTCTTGACAGCATGAAGCGGGGTGATGTACAGCTCAAAGCCTGATCTGTGTGCTTCTGAGTCAATTGCTTGAGGTTCATTCTGCTGATTTTGAAGCGATACGATCGAGCAATATTTGACGCATTAATCATCACAAAGGGTGAGGAACGTAGCTTCTTTGCCCGCTAAGACAGAAGGATTGTGCGATTTTGATGTTGCTCAAAAGCTGACCTGGATGTCCTGCTGCTGTTGCCTACGGTTAATGGTAAAGACAGCACTGGTGGGACGGCGCTTCAAAAATGCCTGTAAATCTTCAAAGCGTTTGAGCGGTTGTCCGTTAACAGCTAGTAGTTGATCGCCCGCGCTCAATCCTGCCTTTTCGGCGGGAGACTGTGGTTCAACCAATTGAATCATGAGGGACTGATTGTTGACCATTGCCCCTAACCGAGCACCGTCAGGCAACGCAGGTGATTGATTAGCACCTGGCAGAGACTCTGGTAGCGTATTTGAGCCTGCTGGTTGCTGGGGCAATTCCTCAAGGGACGGTGTGGTTGCTTGCTCAGCGATGGCCTTAGCTTTTGCGTGATTCTGCTCGATGAAGCGGTGAGCGATCGTGGCTGTGGTAGCAAACCCGATGCCCACATTCTCACCAGATTCGGATAGCCAGATGGCTTTATTCACACCAACCATATCGCCCTGGCTGTTGAGCAAAGGACCACCCGAATTCCCAGGATGCAGCAAGATCGAAGACTCAAGATCCCCGTTATCGCGGGTGCCTGTAAGCATTCCTAAGGTGATGATGCCTGTACGCCCAAATGGACTGCCGATCGCGCAGACTTTCTGCCCTTTCTGAACGGTGCTGAGCGTTGCCAGGTGGATGACGGGTAGTGGTTCTTTAGTATGAAGCTGCACCAGCGCTAAATCGTTGATGGGATCACTAACAACAACCTGTCCGGTGTATAGCTTGTTATTCCAACCCCTGGCTCTAACTTTTCCACCGTCAACCGCTGCAATGACATGGTGGTTGGTTAGCACCAAACCATTAGCACTGACGATGCTACCAGACCCAAACTCGATGCCAGCATAGAGGGTGACAACAGCCGATCGCGCCGCTTGACAAGCACTGGCGCTGGTATGTTCAGAATGCCCTGGCTTAGCTTTAGAGGTTTCAGGTAGTGATAGGGAGAGTGGCTGGAGTGATGGAATGAACGAAGCAAGGGCACGCGCTGATAAAAGTAGAATCCCTGCCCACAACCAGCGGTTGAATTTCATAGCAAGCTGTTTACAATAGCCGAATTCAAGAGCTTGAGCAGCGTTGTCTACTTCCTGTAGAAGACACCAGCTATCCCAATTCTAATGGGCTAAGGCGGATCTGCATTCTGCCTCTAAAAACCGGATGGTTAAACTAAGCAGTCGTCACTGCACTAAGCGATCGCCATCAGTTTTTACCTATACTGCTCAACAATGTGGCTAAAAATTCACCTGAATGTTGGTCATTTGTTGGTTGCGATCGAGGGTCAAGACGGCTGTGCTTGGCTGCTGACTGAGAAATGCGTCTAACTGTTGCTGTCCGTTGACGCGCTTACCATTAATTGCCACTAGGCGATCGCCCCGTCGCAGCCCCCCTAACGCTGCCGGAGAATTCGGCTCAACTTGTTGCACGATCATCTCTTGATCAGCAAAGCTTGCTCCCAGCTTGGTGGCAAGGGCGACCTGTGCTGGTGTGGCTTGCCGTGGCGATGGAGCTTGAGGCGAGAAGACTACTGGGGCTGGGAGTGCGTTTGGCACAGGAATTTTGATTGGTTGGCTCCCTACCACGCTAGTAGTGATGCGGCGGTTTTTGTTGAGAAATGCTTGCGCGACCTGTGCGCTAGTGGCATAGCTAATGCCTGTATTCTGCCCACTACTGGACAGCCAAATCGCTTTATTCACGCCGACTAATGTTCCCTGCTCATTGAGTAGAGGTCCGCCTGAATTGCCGTAGGTCAGCCGTAGTGACGACTGTAGATCGCCATTTGCCAGCCTATTTTTGAAGGTGCCCTGACTCACAACACCTGTACGTCCAGCAGGGCTACCGATCGCGCAGACTTTCTGCCCAGTTTGCAGGCTGGCACTATTGGCGATTGTGACGGTTGACAACGCTTCTTTGACTGGCACTTGTATGAGGGCAAGATCGCTTTGTACGTCGCTGGCGATCGCACGTCCAATGTAGCGATTACCGTTAGCTAGCTTGACGTAAATCTTGACTTTGCTGGGGCTTCGGACGGCTTCTTTAACCACATGCTGCGCCGTCAAAATTGTGCCATCTGCATCTACAATGCTGCCTGTGCCAATTTCAGTTCCCGAATAAAGTGTGACTACCGCATTGGCTATTTGCTGACAAGTGCGAGCAGCATCAGAGCTTTTTGGGAGGTTATCCGCAGGTGCTTGAGCCATTGTTTTAGCCATCGGCACCATACCGATCGCCTGATTACCCAGCACCACACAAGAGGCAGAGAGAAGCAGCAAAGACTTGAATTTCATGATGAGTGAGTCACGCATGGGGAGAAGCAGACTGACATCGTTACCGTAGCGTTCCAACCTGAATGGTCGATCGCTCAAACGGCAAGATTACTTAACTGAAAAATCGCCAGGGCTGATACGGCTTCGATGGTGATCGCTCAAGCGCTAAAGCTGTTAATGCTTTCTTTAGTAACAGTTTGAGCACACTTTGATGTTTCAACGCGTTGTTGCTTTAGCCCAGATAGTTTGACAATAATCTGGATTTTAATCAGCGTTAAATGCTGAACAATAACAAGCAAGACGCACCATTCATGAACGAGGTTCCAACTAAAAACGCACTTGAACACTCGTGCGCTGCCGACCGCGAGCGATCGTAAACGATGCAGTATCCGGTTGGCGATCGAGAAATGCTTGTAAGGCTGTAAAGCCACTGATGCGGGTACCATTCACTGCCAGTAGTCGATCGCCCGGACGAAAGCCACCGATGGCTGCTACTGAACCAGCTTGCACCTGTTGCACGACCAGATTGCGGATGTCGATCGTCATGCCTAACCGTCTACCTGGCTCTGCACGCGGCGTTTGTGGCGCGATCGCCCTGAGTCCATCAGAAGCAGCAGGGGTTGCAGATGAAGCAGGAGCGTTGGGAGCTGTCCACGTCCATTCTGCCTCAGGTGAAGCGGCGATCGAGGGTTGTACGGCTGGCACCAGAGGCACTGTTTCGATCGAACCATTGGCAGTAGGAGTATTCGCCACCGTGAGAGCATTTGCGATCACAGAAGTACCCAGCAGCGTTCTTACAGCCTGTACGCTCGTCGCAAAGCTAATACCTGTATTTTTGCCAGAGGGTGATTCCAAAATGGCTTTGTTCACGCCAATCAGTTCACCTTGAGGGTTGAGCAGCGGACCACCCGAATTGCCGGGATAGAGTCGGATATTTGCCTGTAAGTCGCCGTTTGCTCTGAGCAGGCTGAGTGTGCCCGCGCTCAACACACCAGGGCGACCGTAGGGGCTGCCGATCGCGCAGACGGGCTGACCCAGTTGAATCCCATTCGCGCTTGCCAGCGGCACTGTGGGAAAAGACGTTTGCGCGTCCAGTTGCAGCAATGCCAGATCATTGCGAGTGTCAATTTTGATGACTCGTCCCTGGTACTGTGCGCCATTCGCGGTTGTCGCCACGATCGGCTGACCATCCCGTTTTTGGATGACATGGTTGCTGGTAATCACCAGCCCGTCTGGACTCAAGATGCTACCAGAGCCAGTTTCATTGCCAGCATAAACCGTAACCACAGCAGCGCTCTGGGTTTGGCAGGCTTGATACGCGGTTTGAGCTTGATCAGAATCAACCGTTAAGCGGGTTGCAGTTGTCAGGCGATCGAGCGCTCGAAGGGGAGCTGCCAGCGATGTGGTGATGCCAACCAACCAGACGGAAAACGCTAGTAGAAGCAGGTACTTGAATTTCATAGAAAGGATGAAGTCTCAAGGAGAGTAATTTCGGCAGGTACAGCGTTGCCTCGGCTGTTGCAAAGCAACCAGGGCGATACGGCATCTACATCAAAATTTAGAAATACTGACAGGCACTGACTCTCGGGGTGTTAGAGGTGCGTCTGTGGGGATAGCATCAGGTTTCACTTGAGGCAAATCCGTTTCCGGACGATTTCAAAATCTGCTTTTGTGATCGTGGGTGTTGATTGTGTAATGTCTCTTTTGCCTTGCGCCAAATAATCTGTCCGCTCAGCGCTACAGGCTTTTCTAGCTATGTTTTATACCATTCCCAAAAGCGTCCGCTATCGATGCAACATGCCCAGCAGTAAGTCACCGAAGCGACTACAGCACTCGGCACTAAACTAAGTCCATAAGGGTGGCTTGTAGAACTGACTATAAGCAGCGATAGCTCAAGAGTGGTGGTGAGGGAGCCAACTGAAGTTACAGCCATCCTAAGAAGTTTTGTCTGCGATCGCCCTCAGGCAAATGTCTACAGTCACTAGGGGCTGTCATCAATTACGACGACACACTGCTTTCAGCAAGGGTTTCAGCCCCTAGCTTTGTGTGTTGGGGCGGGCGTGATCATGCTGATACCGCAGGTTTTGGAGCTGAATTGATGACGGGCCCTAGAGACAAAGGTTGGTGTGACGGGTCATACCAAAGTCTTTGTTTGAAGGGCACAGTCTGCTGCATAGAATGAAGACAGCGATCGCCCGGAGCCAATGTGAGCGGAGTTATTCAAGATCAAGCACGAACCCAATACTCCGTCCACCCACCCAGCCAGTTTGTTTGCAATCACCGGGATAAACTGCTGCCTGATTGGGTCTGTCCAGCACGATCAATGCTCATTGTGCTCCAGCCGTGCGAGTGTGATTTGCACGAGCGATCGCCCCTGGCAGAGATGCAGAAACACAAGCTGAGACGGCAGTTTTTGACGTTTGGCTACGCGATCGCGGCTCACATTAAAGACCTGGGATACTCTGCGGCTGTATTCGACCCGCGAACGGGCTTACCCCTGCTGACGCGCCCCGGAGTCTTGCGATTAGATGATGTGGCGATCGTGCAGGCGGCGTTGGGTTATCAAGTCACCAGTAGCCACGGTTGTTCAATGATTCTGCATCCAACTTGGGGCAGAGCGGTGTATCCCTCAACGATCGTTTCATCGGTAGAGCTTGCCTCAATGGAACAGATTTTGAGTGCGATGAAGGCATGATCACCGGATCTGTATAGTGGTCGATCGTGCGGTTTCGCTAAACTGACCACTGGCAGGTAGTCAACCTTAACGCTTGACGCTATGGTTATGGTGCCAGTTCGTTACCATGCGCAACATTCGCATCAACTTGGGCACCCTAATACTAAACATTCCTACACTCGCGCAGCACCCCGGTTTTTTGATCCTTGGTTTTGGAGCTAGCACTATGAATCAGCGTCAGCAAAACCTGCGATATGCAGCAGCTAGAGCTTTTATAGAATCGCTTGACCAGTTGCAAGAGACGCTCCAACCGTCTGAAGCTCAGCCCGTAGCACCCACTGCCCCTGAGAAAGGTAGCCATAGAGCAGAAACTTCTCCTGCTGACCCCTTTGACTTAAACAGCTTTGAGCAGGCAGTAGCGGATATTGAGGAATTTATTCAAAAGCGGCAGCAAGGGGGAGAGGGAGTCGGGAAGGGATGAGGAATGAGGGATGAGGGCTAAAAGCTAAAAGCTAAAAGGTTTTAGCAGTCGCCAGTGAGTAGTGAAACAGTCACCAGTGGACAAGCGTGGTGTGTCTAAAGCTGGAAACTAAAGATTGATCGCTGAAGACTGGAGACTGTTCGCTGATAGCTGACGCTGACTTCTGACTCTTCACTCCTAACCCCTCACTCCTAACCTCTTTGCCGTTTGGCTTCGTAAAGCATCAGAGCGGCGGCGATCGCCACATTTAGGGATTCCACACCAGGGCTTAGCGGAATTGCGACATGCTGATCGGCGATCGCGGCAAGTTCAGGAGACAAGCCAGCGCCTTCATTGCCCATGAGCAGCAATGTCGGTGACCGCAGATCAACCTGCCAGTAGGTCAACGTAGCCTTGGGGCGTGTAGCAATAATCTGCATCCCCTGGCGTTGATAGTGGTTCAGGTCTGCTTTAAGGTCAGAGCTGGCTGCCATCGGAAACTGAAACCATTGCCCAGCAGAGGCGCGCAGCACTTTAGGGTGATCGAAATCCACACTATCGGCGCTAAGTAGCAAACCATCCGCACCCGCTGCCGCCGCTGTCCGAATCATGGTGCCGAGATTGCCGGGGTCTTGTATCGTTTCCAGGACTAAGCCAAGACTGCTAAATGAGGGGACAGGAGTAGATACGCGCTCAACCGTTGCCACAACACCATCGGGTTCTACCGTAGTGGCGATCGCCCGCAGAACATCTGCACTGACCAACTCGACGCGCTGGGCTGCCTGCTGTGCTTGCTCGTGCAGTAAGGGGTATTTTGTTTGCCATGCCAGGGTATGGCAAAGAGTGACAAGCGGGCGATCGACCTTCAGTGCAGCGTCCAAAACGTGAGTCCCTTCCAGCAAAAAAAGCTGCTGCTGTCGTCGCTCTTTGGTCTGATGCAGTTTTCGGAGCTGTTTCACCAGAGGATTTTGAAGACTGGTAAGCACGCAGGATTAATTAAAATTTTGTTACAAACTTTGTGAAACGTATAAGGAGATCTGAGGGATGCACAGAACCAATGTGATACCTCGGTTATCTCAGGTCATCCATACGTCGTGGAGACGTTTAAATGCGGAACCCGGGACTTGAACCCGGAAGTCCTTGCGAACACTAGAACCTGAATCTAGCGCGTCTACCAATTCCGCCAGTTCCGCATATTTGTGGCTACAGCCGCGATTCATAATCATCAAGTAATTTGTGCCATCTGTCAATCACCTTTGCGTAGAAATAGAGGATACTTCTGTCATGCCGCAAACAGGGTGCTCACGATCGCGCAGGATGAAAAACTGTACATTTTGCGTCTTTCCGGTAAAATTTCGGTGTTCGTTTTTTCCAGCCTCGGCTACTGTGGCTTGTGAAAATGGGTTTGCACAGTGGCTCATACACAAATTGATTCTTGGAGGACAGACCAATTACTCTCTCGACTAGCCTTTCCAACACGCACTCTTCATCGGAAGAAGACAAAGCCGTCCTGCAAATCTTGGGCGGTGCTTCGTTACGTGGTCATGTTGCGATTAGTGGTGCCAAAAATTCGGCACTTGTCATCATGGCTGGAGCGCTGCTTTGCTCTCAAGATTGTCGCATTCGCAATGTTCCGGCGTTGGCGGATGTCACCCGCATGGCCGAAATCCTCTCCGCGTTGGGAGTGAAGCTAGAACGGCAGGGAGATAGCTTATTGGTGAATGCGTCTCACATCGCCCAGTCAAAAGCGCCTTACGAGTTGGTCAGCCAACTGCGCGCCAGTTTTTTCGTCATTGGTCCGCTGCTGGCTCGCCTAGGCGTTGCCCGTATTCCATTGCCCGGTGGCTGTGCGATCGGGGCGCGTCCCGTCGATTTGCATGTACGCGGATTACAGGCAATGGGTGCCGATGTGCAAATCGATCATGGCGTGGTGAACGCTCATCTTCGCGGTAGAAACAAGCGCCTTCAAGGTGCCAAAATTTACCTGGACTACCCCAGCGTCGGCGCTACTGAAACGTTGATGATGGCGGCAACGCTGGCAGACGGCGAGACGACGATCGAAAACGCCGCTCAAGAACCAGAAGTGGCTGACCTGGCAAACTTTTGTCGGGCAATGGGTGCCAAAATTCGGGGTGCTGGCACCAACACGATCACGATCGTGGGCGTTCCCAGCTTACACACCACCGATTACGCCATTGTGCCCGATCGGGTTGAAGCAGGTACGTTTCTGATGGCGGGTGCGATCACTCGCTCTGAAATCAGCCTCTCCCCGGTCATTCCAGACCATTTGACAGCCGTGATTGCTAAGCTGCATGCAATGGGTGCTCAGATTATCGAAGATGCCCCTAATCGCCTTCGCATTGTGCCGGGTCAGCGCCATGTGGCAACTGATATCGAAACGCTGCCCTATCCTGGCTTTCCTACGGATATGCAGGCACCGTTCATGGCATTGCTTACCCTGAGCGATGGCGATAGCGTGATTACCGAGACCGTGTTTGAGAATCGGTTTGGTCATGTAGCAGAACTAACGCGGATGGGTGCAGATATCCGCGTCAAAGGCACTCATGCGATCGTCCGAGGCGTGTCCATGCTTTCTGGTGCTCCGGTTATGGCGACCGATTTACGTGCCTCTGCGGCTCTTGTTCTGGCAGGGTTGGCGGCTCAAGGCAAAACGACCATTCAGGGCTTGCAGCACCTCGATCGCGGCTACGAGAATCTAGACACCAAGCTGCAAAAACTGGGTGCTAACCTACAGCGGTTGCAAGGCAGTGATGCGGTTGATAGCTTATTGGTTGTTCCTGATACTGCGATCGCCGTTCCAAGCGCAGATCTGAGCTAGTAGATAGCAATAGAAGCGATTGTCCTGAGGTCTGGTCATGCTCTAGCTGCACCAATCCTCAGGGCATCAGGGTTTAGTGGAGGTTTCAACGTGTGATCGATGCACAAGCCGTTAGAGCTTCTCGCTATACTAACAGTGAGTTGCTGCTGTCTGCTTGATCCTATCGATCGCTGAAGGTTCCCCAAGACCTCCGAGGTTTTCAAAACCTCGGAGGTCTAAAAGTCCATTTTTGCCCTAAATCTGAGTGTTGCTGACTCAGTGCCTCCAGCTTTTGCCTTCTATGGGTTTCCCGCCATGTCTTTCTTCAAAACGCCCCTCATTGGCTTGCGAGCCGACCACTTTCGTCACCCTCTCGACTTTGAGGCAACGGCGAATTTGAAACAGTTACCGGGTCTGGATGTTGTCATTCGGAACCTACTGGGACCGATCGCGGAACAGTTTTTCTACTTAGAAAACATCGCCTCCAGCGTTTTGGTGGGTGAACAGCAATTGCCTGAACTGCATACGCTGCTGCTGGATGCCTGCAAAGTGCTGGACTTAGAGCCACCCCATCTCTATGTGCGCCAGCATCCGGTACCCAATGCGTATACGTTTGCCATGCGAGGAAAGCAGCCCTTTATTGTTGTTCACACATCGCTGCTTGACTTGCTAACGCCAGAAGAAATCCAGGCAGTCATTGCTCACGAATTGGGGCATTTGAAGTGTGAACACGGCGTTTATCTAACGCTGGCAAACATTTTGGTGCTGGCAGCAGGGCAATTACCTACCCTGGGCGGCGCGATCGCCCAAACCTTACAGGCACAAATTTTAGAATGGGTGCGCTGTGCCGAATTTACTTGCGATCGGGCAGCGCTACTCGCCACTCAAAAACCCGAAGTGGTGAGTTCCGTCCTCATGAAGCTGGCAGGCGGTTCACCCACGCTGGCGAAGCAACTGAATCTGGATGCGTTTCTCGCTCAGGCGCGTGCCTATGACGACATCAGTAATGACCAGATTGGTGCCATACTCAAGCAGGCAATGACGGCTCAACTGACCCATCCCGTTCCTGTGTTACGGGCGCGTGAAATCGATCGCTGGGCAAGCAGCCAGGAGTACCAATCATTACTCCAAAGCCGCCCCATCCAATCTCAAAAGGAAGCGAAAGCCTCAGGTGGTTGGCGAAACTGGTAAACCTTACCCAATCAATAACCGCTGTATTTTGCGTCCGCTATAATCAGAGTGCCTTTACAGAACGACATCTATGAGCAGCGCTGTGGTTTCGACTGAACAGTTACTTCAACAGTTACAGTGGCGTTACGCGACGAAGAAGTTTGATGCAACGCAGAAGATTACGGAAGACCTTTGGCAGACCCTGGTAGAAAGCCTTGTCCTGGCTCCGTCGTCGTTTGGGCTACAGCCGTGGAAATTTTTTGTGGTCACGAATCCGGCGATTCGTCAACAGTTGAGCGAGTATAGCTGGGGGCAAACGCAGGTAGTGGATGCGTCTCACCTGGTTGTGCTTGCCTTTAAAAAAGATTTGAGCGCCGCTGATGTCGATCGCTACATGCAGAATATTTCGACCGTGCGTCAGGTGCCCGTGGAGAATCTGCAAGGGTTTGCTAAAGTCATCAATGGCTTTTTGGACAAGCCACCCTACCCGCTTGATATTGATGAATGGTCGAAGCGTCAGGTCTACATTGCGCTGGGGCAGTTTATGACCAGTGCAGCACTTTTGGGCATTGATACGTGCCCGATCGAGGGCTTTAATCCTCCTAAGTATGACGAAGTGCTGGGGTTAGCTGAACTGGGTTACGCCTCGGTGGTGGTCTGTGCGGCTGGCTATCGCGCCGACGATGACAAAAATGCTGCCTTGCCAAAAGTCCGCTATCCGGTGCAGGAAGTTGTGCAGTATCTTTAGTGCTGCCCTGTATTCACGATCCTTAAAGACGAGTGAGCCATCTTTCTGAGTCAGTGCGTGATCGTCCTATCAATGCGCTCATCGTTGGCGCAGGTCAGGGGATCGGGTTAGAGTTTGTGCGGCAATGGTTGCAGCGTGAGGGGGTCGATCGCCTCTACGCCACCCACTGCAATCCACAAACAGCACTGTTGGCGATTGCCGATACTCGTCTTTCCTGCCTGCCAATGGACATTACAGACGAAGCGCAGATTGCAGCCGTCGTCAAAACTATCCAGGCAGAAACAAAGACGCTGCATACCGTCATTAATTGCGTGGGTGTGTTGCACGATAGCACCATGCAGCCCGAAAAAAGTTTGCGCCAATTGAATGCCGAGCAACTGTTGCGCTACTTCCAGGTCAATAGCATTGGGGCTGTGCTGGTGGCAAAGCATGTGCAGCCATTGTTGAAGCATGGCGATCGTGCCCTTCTAGCCACCATCTCCGCCAAAATTGGCAGCATTGGCGATAACCACTTAGGCGGATGGTACGGCTACCGCGCCTCTAAAGCCGCGTTGAATATGTTCATGCGAACCACCGCGATCGAATATAAGCGCACCTGTCCACGGGCGATCGTCGTGACGCTCCATCCCGGTACTACGAATACCCAATTGTCCCAACCGTTTCAACGCAACGTGCCACCGGAAAAGCTCTTTGCGGTCGATCGCACCGTGAAGCAACTGTTAGCCGTGTTGGATCAACTCCAGGAACGGGATAGCGGCGAGTTCTTTTCCTGGGATGGCAGTCGGTTGCCGTGGTGAGGGGAGGCAGGGGGAGGCAGGGGAAGCAAGGGAGGCAGGGGAGTTTTGAGTTAAGAAAGTTGTTAGTTGTGAAGCCTTTCCTGCGGAACGCTCTGCGAGCGCATGCCTGAATGCTTTGCACTCGCTCTGCGTTTCTTTGACGGCAAAGGCTTTACGCTAGGGGCTGTCATCAATTACAACTACACATTACTTGCAGCAAGAGTTCCAGCCCCTAGCCTGGTATGTTGGGACGGGCGCGATCATGCCGATAGCGCAAGGTTTCTGGGCTTAATTGATGACGCGCCCTAGAGTCTTTTGTTGTTGGTCATGGATCTTCGTTACCGCCCAGTTCTTGACTTCTAACAACTAAAAACTAATGGCTAAAAACTCCCTTTGACTCCTGACTCCACTTACCGCAAGAGCAGCGAGGCTGATTGCAGCAAGCCGATGAGGAAGCCGAGGATGCCGCCCAGATTGACGATCGCCTGTAATTCACTTTTCACAATGCCGTTGATGGCATCCTCAAGGTTTTCGGGTGAGGTGGCTTTCACGCGATCGATAATCACCTGATCGATGTTGAGAATGGGAATGGCTTGCTCTACAAGTGCTTCTAAATCGCGCTCTAAATAACGTTCCAGAATCAGCGCTAAGTCCAGGCTCACAATTTCTAGCGACGTATTGACGACTTCAGACGTGCGTAAGCGGTTGAGAATCAGGGTGGCGACATTTTCCCATTCAACTGATTTTCCTAGCTCCTGCAATACGTCGGAGCCTTTCTCTTGAATGTAGACCCGCACGCTATCTCGCAGGGTTTTTCGCAGTTGACGCACGGTTGAAATAGGTAGATTTTGCAGTGACAGATTTTGCAGCCATTCCTGCAAGCGTCGTCGCAGATTGAGGGTTGAAACCAATTCGGCGATGCGAGTATTGCTGTCTTCCTTTTCGTCTAAGCAAAAAGTACGGAGGCGCACTAGAGAATTACGGACTCCAAACAGGTTTGCCACGACCCAGGAGGTGCCGCTGGTGCGTTCTCGAAAGCCCTCATCAATGACTTGAATGTTGCGATCGGTCAAAAAGTCGATCAGCACCAGACGGATCGTGTCGGGTGGCAAAACCACTTGAAGCAACCAATCTGCCAGCTTAATCGACTGCTCATCATTCAGTTGAAACTCCAGCAATACCTGGTCAAAAATTTGATTGAGCTGCGTTTCAAGAAAATCTTCACGACGGGCTAGGACTTTTAGCAACCGTGGCAGCGATTCACCCAGCAGATCGTGCAAAATGCTTGCCAGCACTTTCGCCGTTTTTTGCTCCTTGTCGGTTTCAATTTGCTCTAAACCTAGCTTCAAGAGCCAGAGGATCGCGGCTTGAACGCGTTCAGTTTCCAGTAGCCGCTTTGCCAGCTTTTGCAGTTCTTCTGGCGTGAGCAGTGACCCCATAATGGTGTCGGAAATGCGTTTGGCTAACCGTTCCTGATTGCGCGGAATAAGTCCCGGTGTGAAAGGCACCTGTCGCCCACCGATATACCGCGGTTTATACGGACGAAACAGCATTTTGATGGCAATGTCATTGGTGAAGTAGCCAATGATGCCGCCAACGATCGGGGGAGCCAGAAACAGCCAGAGCGCAGAAAAATCCAAAGCAGAAGGCATCAGTTTTTAGTTTTTAGTTTTTAGTTTTTAGTTCTAGCTGTCACTAACAACCAACAACTAACAACTAACTACTTCATTACCACCAACACTCCCATCGTACCGCCCGCAATGGGGTAATGGGTGGCACTAACAAAGCCTGCCTGACGCGCTAAGGTAACTTGTTCGGCTCCTGTGGGAAAGCGATCGAGGCTGGGCGCAATATACGCATATTCTTCGGTTAAGCCAAATTGTTGAGCAGCAGGCACGACGATCGCATCCAGATACCACTGTTGAAGGGCACGGATTTGAGCATTGGAGGGTCGGTGAAAGTCGAGAATGGCGGCTTTGGCGTGTGGTTTTAAGACGCGATGAAGTTCCTTCAAACTGCGGGGAATATCCGTCACGTTCCGCAACCCGTAGCCCATCGTAGCGGCATCAAACTCATGGTCGGCAAACGGGAGAGCCAGCGCATCGCCCTCCAGCCAGGTAAGGGGAGGAACGGGATAGTGTTGTTGCGATCGTTGCTGGGCGATCGCCAACTGCTCTGCCGCAAAATCAATCCCCATCACCCGACCGCTTGCGCCGACTGCTTGAGCGAGTAATAATGCCAGATCACCGCTGCCACAGCACACATCCAGACAAGTATCCCCAGCTTTTGCCCCGCTCCACTTAACTGTCATCTGCTTCCAAATGCGGTGCTGCCCCAGACTCAGCCAGGTATTGAGTTGATCGTAGACTGGGGCAATCCGGTTGAACAGAGTACGAACACGATCGGAGGTCATGGGCTTGAAGATTGAGCTTGCAGGTTCCATGACTATCTCACATTCAGCGAACAGACAAGCCCTTATCTCAAATCTCCAGACCTATGCAACTGGGCGGTAGTAGCGAGTGCATGTCAACGCCAGAGCGACCTGCTGTGCCGAAAGTTGCACCAGCATCAGTTCATCGTCTCGTAAGGTGACGGGCTGCTTCCACTGTAACGACAGTACCGCAAGCACTTCTTTTCGATACGTCACGGGAATCAACAAGTGCGACTGAATGCCAGAGGACGCATAGTGTTCGATTCCAGCCAGCGCTGCGTCTGCCGCAATGTTGGTGACAATCTGAGTTTCGTGAGTGGCGATCGCCTCTTTAACCAGGGGATCGTGCTCCAACCAGTTGTCCAGTTTGCCGTTGGTACTGTATTCACCCTGGGACGGGACTAGCCGATCGCCCTCGACCAGTTGCAGAATGCTACCGTCTGCCTGAAAGTTTTTGCCAAAAGCAGACGCGATCGGCTTCAGGCTTTCTTCTAAACTGGGTGCCTCTTGTGCTGTGTGAACAATTGTAGACAGAAGAGCCATTTGCGCCTGCGATCGATGCAATTCTTCGGTGCGCTGCTTAAGCAGCTCGTAGGTTTCGGCAGCACGTTGCACAACCGCTTTCAGTTCGTTTGGATCCCACGGTTTGGTGATGTACTTATACACCTGTCCAGAGTTAATTGCCTCAACTAGATCTTCGACATCTGTAAAGCCCGTGAGAATAATCCGCATCGTGTCTGGAAACTGAGGCACTGTGCGGCTGAGAAACTCAGTACCCTTCATCTCTGGCATCCGTTGATCTGAGATAATGACAGCGACTTCGCCTTCCGATGCCAGCAGTTCAAGAGCGCGAACGCCACTTTCTGCTTTCAACACCTGAAAGTCACGCCGAAACGTGCGGTACAGCAAGTCGAGATTGTCTGGTTCATCATCAACGACCAGCATTTTTGCCTTCTTCGTCCGATCGAGGCTCGTCAGTTGGCGACTCATGGCATTAAGGTCAGTGGTTGCGTAATCCATAGTAAATAGTAAGCTCCTTTGACAATGCCGAAGGGGAGAGACTCCCAACGCAAGGCATGATTACAGGTATGAGGGCATCGACACGATCCGGGCATCAATGTGGGTCATCCAGTAGGGACAGCAACCATCAACTCCACAGTTAGTAAAGAGTATATGGGGTTGCTGAATGAATCCCAAGCAGGCGAGACAGGACCAAACTGCAACGGCTGATCGCTCGGATGTAATCTAGTCTTGCCATTTTCGTCGCATTTCTAACTCGCAGGGTCAAAAAAGCGGTGTGAACAAAACAGATGCCTCTAACTACTGTGCTCGGAGCACGATCGCACCCTCCTTCACGTACGATCGACTAAATTGCTCTTTATACTGAGTGCAAGCGAAAGAATACTGAGTGCAAGCAAGAGAAAAAAGACCATGCAACCGCCAAAAAGTCGCAGACATAACCGTAAAGCCAAAATCTAAAAGCCAAAACCCAAAGGGCATAGACAGGACAGGTACAATAACGGTATACCCTGCGGTGATGGAGTATGACGACACTCTTACCAAACCTTCAAACCACTGAACCCTTCTATCCCACTGGCGATGGTGAACCTGTGGCAGAAACCTATGATCACTTCTATGTGTTGGCGATCGTCTTAGAAGTGTTGCGTCAGTTTTTGAGCGATCGACAGGCAACCGTATTGGGCAACCAGTTTCTCTACTATGCACAGGGGTTTCCGCGCTTGCGGACTGCTCCAGACGTGATGGTGATTTTTGATGTGCCTCCGGGTGGGCGCGACAGCTACAAAATTTGGGATGAAGGACAGGTGCCCGCCGTCATTTTTGAGATGACCTCTCAAGGCACCCGCCAACACGACGAAAGCTTCAAGAAAACCCTGTATGAACAGCTTGGGGTACAGGAATATTGGCAGTTTGATCCGAAAGGAGAATGGATACCAGAACAGTTACGGGGATATCGCCTGCATGGAGAAGCCTACGAACCGATTACGGATGGTCAAAGCCAACCCTTACAGTTGCGGCTGGCAGTGGACGGTAAACTCATTGCGTTTTATCGGCTCGACACAGGGGAAAAGTTGCTCATTCCCGATGAACTGGCAACAGCCTTGCACGAACAAACCGTCGCTCGACAACAGGCAGAAGCACAGGCAGAGCAAGAGCAGCAACGAGCAGAACAAGAACGTCAACGGGCAGAACGACTGGCAGCACGGCTACGAGAACTGGGAGAAGACCCGGATGCTGTTTGAATTACAGGCAGCTTCAATGCGTGTTGCTTTAGAATCGCCGCTACACTAGAGACGATCGCCCTCTACCCACGATCGCGCATATGGCAAAACCCAAGAAAGGCAAACCTGAGTGGATTAAAGAAACCCTTGAGCTAAAGGACAATCACCGCTGGCAGTCCAAACCTGGTTATAAGGTGTTTGTCGCTGGACGAGGAGCCGTGCGCTTTGACGTGCCGGGGGATTGGGAGTTTGAACCGGATGAGAAATCATTTAAGTTCACCGATCGCAAACCACCCAACGATGATTGCCGATTGGAAGTATCATTTAACCGTTTACCAGAAGGCGATTGGGATTTGTTTCCGCTTAAAGCAACGTTGAAAAAGATTGTGGCGGATGATAAGCGAAACGCCATTGAAACGAGTGATGTGGTTACCTTCAAACGCCAAACGGCACGCATTGTCTGGGCAGAAATCAAATTTATTGATCCAGACGAAAACCGAGAAGCCTTTTCGCGCATTTGCATCGGCTTAGGTTCCAATGTGCAATGCCTGATCACCTTTGACTATTGGGCAGATCAAGCCGATCACCTCACACCCGTCTGGGATAACGTTTTGGAAACACTGACGCTGGGCTTATATATCCGCGATCCACGGACAGGCTTTGCGTTTCCTGATTAATATGACGCTTATTACCGTCCGTCCTGAAGGTCTGTATTGTGAACAAGGGGATTTCTTTATCGACCCCTGGAAAGCGGTCGATCGGGCGCTGATTACCCATGCCCATTCTGATCATGCGCGTTCGGGGTCACAGCATTACATTGCCACCAAGATTTCTGAAGGCATTTTGCAGAGGCGATTGGGAAATAATCTCAGTCTGCAAGGAGTTGAGTACGGTCAACGGATTAGACTCGGCAATACCTGGGTGTCCTTCCATCCAGCCGGACACGTCCTTGGCTCAGCACAAATTCGGGTGGAATGTGGCGATGATGTGTGGGTGGTTTCAGGGGATTACAAGCGCGGCTACGATCCTACCTGTGAGCTGTTTGAGGTCGTTCCCTGCAACACGTTCATTACCGAAGCTACCTTTGGCTTACCCATTTATCGTTGGGATACGGGAGCCGAAACCTGTCGTGAAATCCATCAATGGTGGCAAAGCGATCCAGAGCGTCCGTCACTACTATTCTGCTATGCGTTTGGTAAAACGCAACGGGTGTTGAGTGAATTAGCGCAATTCACCGATAAACCTGTTTATGTGCATGGTGCCGTCCATGTGTTGACAGAGATTTACCGACAGGTGGGTGTAGAAATGGTGAAAACCATCCCCGTTTCTGAAATGCCTCGAAGCTATAAATTTACGGGTGATCTAGTATTGGCACCACCGTCAGCGCACCGATCGACCTGGATGAAACGCTTTTCCCATCCCCAAACTGCCTTTGCATCGGGCTGGATGGCAGTGCGGGGTGCGCGGCGACGACGAGGCTATGAGCGGGGCTTTGTCCTGTCTGATCACGCAGACTGGCAGGGATTAATGCAAACGGTGCAACAAACTCAAGCACAAACCATTTACGTCACGCATGGACAAACCGAGGTGGTATCCCGCTATCTCCGCGAAACTTTCGCACTCAATGCTTTGCCGCTGAAGACCTTGTTTGAGGGTGAAGGGGATATTGAATGAAACGGTTCACCCAACTTTTTCAACAGGTGGATGCGACGACTTCTACCAATGAAAAAGTCAAAGCGTTGCAGCGCTATTTTCGAGATGAAGAACCTGCGAATGCCGTCTGGGCGCTGTATCTTCTGCTCAGCAAGACACGCAAACGGTTGATTACATCGAGAGTGTTGCGCGATGTGTTTCTGCAAATTTCAGACATTCCTGAATGGTTGTTTGAAGATTGCTACGCGCAAGTAGGCGATACGGCTGAGGCGATCGCGCTTCTGCTGCGAGATACTCCCTTCGAGGCAAAAACCGCGTCACCGATTCCATTGCATGTGTGGATGGAAACCATCATTCCCACCGTCAAAACGATGGCTTCGGATGAGGCACTGCGGGATTTAATTGTTTCGTGGTGGTCATCTTTAGCTGAGTTTGAAGTCTTTATCCTGAATAAAGTCTTAACGGGAGCGTTTCGAGTGGGTGTCTCGGAAAAGCTGGTAATCAAAGCATTAGCCGCCGAATTTAATCTTTCTGAAGCCGTTCTCGCTCACCGCTTGATGGGAGATTTTCCACCCACCGTTGAGTTCTATGATGCTCTGATCACCGAGGAAAGTGAGACCGATGGAAATCAGACACCAACGGGACCGTATCCCTTTTTCTTAGCGTCTTCTTTTGAGGATGCGCGGTTGCAAGATGCCGAACTATCCCATTGGCAGGCGGAATGGAAATGGGATGGTATTCGCGCCCAAATTATCCATCGTCCCGACCAGTTTGCCATCTGGTCGCGGGGTGAAGATCTCATTACGCACCAATTTCCAGAGTTTGCAGCACCCTTTCAACAATTGCCAGAAGGGGTTGTGCTGGACGGTGAAATTCTCTGCTGGGACGGCGATCGCCCCCAAAACTTCAGCTATCTCCAAAAACGGCTCGGACGCAAGCGTGTCACGCAAAAAGTGATGGATGAAAACCCTGCCCATTTCATCGCGTATGATTTGTTGGAAGATGACGGGCAGGACATTCGATCGCACCCCTTGCGCGATCGTCGCCAGCGCCTAATCGAATTACTGAAAACGGCTGATCCACAATGGTTAAGCTTATCCGCAATCATGCCGTTTCAATCGTTGGATGCATTGAAAGCATTGCGCGATCGAGCACGGGAACATGGCGCGGAAGGGCTGATTGTAAAAGCGATCGACAGCCCCTATTTAGTCGGTCGCAAGCGTGGCTTTTGGTGGAAATATAAGCTGGAGCCAATGACCCTGGATGCTGTGTTGATTTACGCTCAGGCAGGTACAGGCAAACGCGCCAACCTATTTACCGATTACACCTTTGCCCTGTGGAATGGTGATGTTTTAACACCCTTTGCCAAAGCCTATTCTGGTTTAGACAACAAAGAAATTGATGAGCTTGATAAATGGATTCGTCGTCATACGGTAGAAAAGTTTGGTCCTGTGCGATCGGTGGAACCAATCCATGTCTTTGAAATCGGCTTTGAAGGCATCGCCCAATCCAACCGTCACAAATCTGGTATTTCCGTCCGCTTCCCCAGAATTCTTCGCTGGCGCAAAGACAAACCCGTTAAAGAAGCTGACACCATTCAAGCGGCATTTGCATTGTTGGAAGTACAAAACGAAACGCTGGTGAAAGATCATTAGCCGATGATGGATAACGGACGACTATGAACCAACTGCACGAAATTTGCCAGGAGCTGTAGCCCTGCTGTAGACGATTTTTCAGGGTGAAATTGGACTGCCATCAGGTTCTCTTGAGCAATCGCTGCTGTCACCGTTTGGCTTCCATGAGTAATGGTTGCCGCACGCACCGTTGCATCGATCGGATCAACATAATACGAATGCACAAAATAGACCCACGGATCGATCGGAAGCTGTTGCCAAAGAGGAGAATCTGGCTGTGCGAGTTCTAGCTGATTCCAACCCATGTGGGGAATCGTGATGCCAGGTTCATGGCGAAAGCGTTTGACAGTGCCTGCGATGATGCCCAAACCAGATTCCTTCCCTTCTTCGCTGGAGTCAAACAGAATTTGCAATCCTAAGCAAATGCCCAAAAAGGGTTTGCCGCTGGCGATCGCACGTTTAATCGGCGCTTCCAGATGGCGCGATCGCAAATGTTGCACCGCCGGATCAAAAGCCCCCACACCCGGCAGCACGATCGCATCCGCCTGTTCCAACTCGAGGGGCGAATCGGTAATCTTGGGAATCGCACCCGCTTTCTCCAGCCCCTTGCAGGCAGAGTGCAGGTTGCCCATGTCATAGTCCACCACGGCGATCGTTGGCATTTTTCATTCCTTTAGGCGCGTTCACTCTCTTAGAATTGTAATCTGTCAGCAAGCATGAAAGTGGGGTGTAGGGTGTGGGGTGTAGGGTGTGGAGAGTTATGAGTTATGAGTTGAGTGAGGAGTCAGGAGTCAGCTTTTTATCCTTATAGTCTTTAGACTTCGTCCCTCATCCCTCACCCCTTGCCTTCTGCCTCCTAATAACCAACAACCAACAACTAACAACCTGCCTCCTGCCTTCCCCTTTTCCCCTTTTCCCCTTTCCCCTTCCCCTTCCCCCGCTCCCCTTGCTTCCTCTGCTTCCCCAACTCCTGCCCTCTGCCCTCTGCCTTCTGCCCTCTGCCTTCTTCTACCCTATGTTCAAAGTCATCACCCCCCGATTCTCACAAACCTTCGATCGCTGGACAGATGCCCTCAACGCCGCGAAAGGTCTCATTCCTGAATGCAAAAGCCTGACAGAAGACATCCGCATTTTTCTCTTTGATGATTTGGTGTGGATTTACAGCCGATCGCACAAATACCCGCAGTACATCGGCGCAGGCATGTACGATCGCCTCGCACGACTCTTTTTGCAGGAAGCGATGGAAGAGGAGGGAGGGGGATGAAGGCAGGAGGCAGGAGGCAGAAGGCAGAAGGTAAGGGATGAGGGATGAAGGCTAAAGGCTAAAAAGCTGATAGCTGACCGCTGACCGCTGACCGCTCCATCAACTCAAAACTCATAACTTCCTCCCCACTCCCCACTCCCTACTCCCCACTCCCCACCTCGGCGACCACCAGTTCCATTTGCCTAAAAGATTCATCGTTGCTGGCACGAGGATAGCTCGAATGAGGGTGACATCGAGTAGAACGGCGATCGCGCAACCCAGCCCTAGCGCTTTGACGAAGATGATGCGACTGAAGACAAAGGCACTGGTGACGATAATCATCAGGAGTGCGGCACTGGTGATGATGCTGCCAGTCGTTTCCAGACCGCTGATCACGCTGTCGGTGTTGCTTTTGCCTTCGTTGTAGGTTTCTTTAATGCGGGTGAGCATGAAAACCTCGTAGTCCATACTTAGCCCAAAGAGAACGCAGAACAGCACGATCGGCAGCAGGAGATCGATGTAGCCTACAGGCGTGAAATGGAGCCAGTGCTGTAAATTGCCATCCTGAAAAATGAAGACTAGCGCCCCAAACGATGCACCGATCGACAGCACATTCATCACGATCGCCTTGAGCGGTAGCACCACCGAATCCAGCAACAGATACAGGACAACAAACGTCACGCCCATCATGATTCCCAGCACAAGGGGAAAGCGCTGATACATAGCTTGCATGGTGTCTAGCTCGCGCGCCGTTTGACCGGCTACCCATACTTGCAGCCCGTCCAGGTTCCAGGCTTGCATGTCTCTTACCAAAGACTGCGTGGCGTGGCTGTTTCTGGCAGTACGACTGTTCACCACCACTAAGGTAGAAGTACGTCCGGTGATCCAGCTTTGTGCGCCTTTCAACGGCACGCTTTCTGACTGGAGCGATCGCAAGCCACGCACTGTTTCTTTTGCTTCCACCTCACTTCCTGTCGGCTGACTCTTAAACACAAAGAGCGAATCCCGATCGGGCGCTTTCACCACAGCAGTTAGTTCGGAGGGGGAGCTATGCTGGGAGGTTGCATAAAGCTGCTGATAGGCGGTTAACGGCAAGGAGGGATTGGGGCTAAACAGGCTCGATACCCGCTCTACTCGCGGATCGGCAGTAAGCTGCTTGACGGCTTTATAAATAGACGTGATGTGAGGTGCTGAGAGAATCGTGTCCTTAGAGGATGGCGTGCGAATGAGCACCAAAATGGGACTGCTTTCACCCGCACCAAACGCTTGCGTTAAAAGCTCTGTTCCCGTCCGGGCTGGAACATTTTTGGGCAAGATATCTGCACCTGTGATGCCAAAGCGAGCTTGCAAAAATGGCGCACTCAGCCCACCAACAATGAACAACACAGCGATGCTGGCTGGTATACAGTGCCGAATGACATAACGGGCGATCGCCGCCCAACACCCCTGCCGATGCAGCGCAACTTTGACCGCAAACGATCGCCGCTGCACCCGCTGTCCCAACAATCCTAGGAGGGCAGGTAAGAGCGTGAGTGCCACCGCCACCGATAGCAAAACAACTAGCGATCCAGCAATGCCAAGGGATTGCAGCAATGTAATGGGAAACAGCAGTAGCCCCATCAAGCCAATACAAACGGTCAACCCTGAGAAAAAGACCGCACGTCCAGCCGTCTCAATGGTACGGGCGATCGCTGATTCGATCGTCCCCGTCCCCAGTTCTTCCCGAAACCGATTGACGATCAGCAAGGCATAGTCAATGCCCAACCCCAACCCCAGCATCGTGGTTAGATTGAGCGCAAACACCGACACACTGAATTGCAAGGCGATCAGATACAGCAGCCCAAAGGTCACTGACACAGCAACGACTGCCATCACTACAGGCAAAAGGGCGGCGATGACCGAGCCAAAGACAAGCAGCAGCGCCATCAACGTCAGCGGCAGCACCAAAAACTCAATGCGACCGAGATCGGTTTGGCTAATCTGCTGCACGTCACGGTTTACCACTGGAAGCCCTGTTAGAAAGCTTTTCCAGCCTGGTATCGGTTGTTTAACCAGCAGTTGCTCGATGCGATCGATCACGGGGAGAATATCGCTCACCTCAGTCACCGCCAGATGCACGACACTGTACTGCACCTGCCCATTGGCACTGCGGAAGGTCGGCTGATCGGTTGCGCTGACCACTTCATTTACGGATGGCAAGTCTCGGATTTGCCTGAGCAGCGCTTCAATTTGAGGCTGGCTTTCTGACTGGCTCTCTGGTAGAGGGCTTTTGGGGTTTTGATCGATCGGTGCAGCGGGAAGGCGCTGAAAAACCAGGGTGAGCGCATCGGCAGTGAGATTGAAATCTTGCTGTAACCGTTTTTCGGCTTGATGTGCGCTCCCGGCTTCATAAACCGCTCCCGTTTCTTTCAGCACCCCTTCGAGATAGGGTGTTGCGGCAAGGCTAAGCGCCATTAAGATCGCCCACAGCCCGATCGTCAGCTTGCGATAGCGATACACCCATTGCCCCAGCGTGTAAAAACCAGGTTGCTTGCGTCGAAGTTTGAGGTATGCCTGTGCTGGTTCCATGACGCTTACAGAAGTTGAATCACATCTTGTTTTGTCAGCAACGCAATCGCACGGTGAAACAGGTTCAAGCCATGTATCGATTGTGAACATGTCAGGTTCTCGCAACCCTATCACTCGCTGCGATCGCAAGCATGAGCCAAAGCCGAGTCTGTTCTGCGTGACGCTGCAACATTCGTTAAGCGTAAAATGCCCGTCGAGACGATAAGGCTAACAGATTTGGTACGATCGCAACGAACCTCAATCAACGGCAATAGTTCCTCTTTCATGCCCCCTTACAAGCTTGCCGGACAGAAAACCTCAACAAGCAACCCCCGATCGCCCTTTTCTTTTTCTTCCACCCACTCCCCACTTCCCACTCCCCACTCCCCACTCCCTCCAACAACCGCTCAGCGATCGCACAACCGACGATCGTGGCGGGTAATCCATACCAATTCCGGTCTACAATTTACGGTGCGACAATTTACAATTGTCAATATAGCTACGAGCGTGTAAAAGGATTCCTTCATCTTCCCAGTGGTTGATCCCTACAACTGGCTGGAGTTTAGCCCGCACTGGCTATGAAGACAACACCGATTCCCTCTATATACCGCTTACAGGTGGTTTCCAACGGTTTGTCGCATTTAATCTAGAGAGCAACTATGAAAGACCTCACTCGTTATCGAAATATCGGCATCTTCGCGCATGTGGATGCTGGTAAAACAACCACAACCGAACGCATCCTGAAACTGACAGGAAAGATCCACAAAATTGGTGAGGTGCATGAAGGCGCGGCAACGACAGACTTCATGGAGCAGGAGCAAGAGCGTGGCATCACGATTCAGTCTGCTGCGACAAGCTGCTTCTGGAACGACCACCAATTAAATATCATTGACACCCCTGGGCACGTTGACTTCACCATTGAGGTGTATCGCTCGCTCAAGGTGCTCGATGGCGGGATCGGTGTCTTCTGCGGCTCCGGCGGTGTAGAACCCCAATCTGAAACCAACTGGCGCTATGCCAACGATTCCGAAGTCGCACGCATTATTTACATCAACAAGCTCGATCGCACCGGGGCGGATTTCTTCCGCGTCGTCACGCAGGTTGACAAGGTGTTGGGAGCTAAACCGCTGGTGATGGTTCTGCCGATCGGCGTGGAAGAGCAGTTTACGGGCGTGGTGGATCTGCTCACTCGAAAAGCCTGGATCTGGGACGATTCGGGCGATCCCATGAGCTACAAGATCAAAGATGTTCCGACTGATCTGGTCGATCAGGTTGAACTGTATCGTGAGCAGTTGATTGAACTGGCGATCGAGCAAGATGACGATGTGATGGAGAAGTACCTGGAAGGGGAAGAGCCAGACATTGACACCCTGAAGCGCTGTATCCGCAAAGGTACTCGCGATCTCGCCTTTTTCCCGACCTACTGCGGCTCATCCTTTAAGAACAAGGGTGTGCAGTTGGTGCTGGATGCCGTGGTCGATTACCTGCCAAACCCAATGGAAGTGAAACCCCAGCCAGAAGTGGATCTAGAAGGCAACGAAACCGGTTCTTTTGCTGAGGTTGATCCCAAAAAACCGCTGCGGGCACTGGCGTTCAAAATCATGGACGATCGCTTCGGTGCGCTCACCTTCACCCGGTTGTACTCTGGTACGTTGTCGAAGGGTGATACCATTCTCAACACGTTTACGGGTAAGACCGAGCGGGTCAGCCGTCTGGTGGAAATGCACGCCAACTCGCGTGAAGAAATCGACTCGGCTCAAGCAGGCGACATTATTGCGATCGTGGGCATGAAGAACGTTCAAACCGGACACACGCTCTGCGATCCCAAGCATCCCGCCACGCTAGAACCAATGGTTTTCCCTGAGCCTGTGATTTCGATCGCGGTCAAACCCAAGGCAAAAGGCGGCGAAGAAAAAATGGTCGCTGCCCTCAGCAAAATGGTGCAAGAAGACCCCTCCTTCCACATGGTTACGGATGAAGAGAGCGGCGAAACGATCCTGAAAGGGATGGGCGAACTGCACTTAGACATCAAAGTGGACATCCTCAAGCGCACCCACGGAGTCGAAGTTGAGGTCGGTAAACCCCAGGTTGCTTACCGCGAGTCGATTACCAAGCGCCTCGAAGACGGCTACATCCACAAGAAGCAGTCCGGTGGATCGGGGCAATACGCCAAGATCAACTACATCTTGGAACCAGGCGAACCGGGTAGTGGCTTCCAGTTTGAGTCGAAAGTCACAGGCGGTAGCGTGCCGAGAGAATACTGGCCTGCGGTCGAGAAAGGCTTTGGTAGCATGATCGACAAAGGTGTCCTGGCTGGTTTCCCGTGCCTGGACTTGAAGTTTACCTTGACAGAAGGTGGCTTCCACCCGGTTGACTCATCCGCAATGGCGTTTGAAATTGCCGCCAAATCTGCTTATCGGCAGTCGATTCCCAAGGCTGCACCTCAGTTGCTAGAGCCGATCATGAACGTCGATGTATTCACTCCAGAGAATTACATGGGTGATGTCATTGGCGATCTCAACCGTCGTCGCGGCATGATGAAGTCTCAAGAAACTGGGGCTACAGGTGCCCGTATCAAGGCGGATGTGCCGCTGAGCGAAATGTTTGGCTACATCGGCGACTTGCGTACTATGACCTCTGGTCGCGGGCAGTTCTCGATGTCCTTCTCCCACTATTCCCCCTGCCCGAATAACATCGCGGAAGAGGTGATTAAGGAAGCCAAAGAACGTCAGGCGGCTGCGTCCTAACGCTGATCTTGGTATGTCCTGGTTTCTAGAACGATGACTCTTGCACTTCCTGATCGACACACGGTTGATCAGGAAGTGTATTTTTGTTTAGGTAGGGGTTATGAGGTGATGACTTTCATGGCGTACACCCCAAACCCTATACCCTACCCCCTGCCTTTCTATGAAAACCTGGCAGGCTGTTGCTACTCATTTGCTATGGCGTTAAATTCTCTGCCTGCGGAAATTATTCTAAGCCACTCCAATGCAACGCTGGGGCACCTCAACCTGGACTGGAACCCACAGCCCGGAGCCTGTTTAGAGGTTGATGGACAGTCTTATCTTGTATTGGAGCGCAGGCATCGCTATCAACTGCGATCGGGGCGCTATCAACTCCACAAAATCGCGCTTTACGTCCAGAAAATTGAAGCGCTGGCAGAAGGCAACTTCTTAGATGGACGCTGGATTATTGGCGATCGCACCTGTTTGTACAACGCCCAATCTCCATTGCTGCGGTGTGCGGTGAATCCGAAAGGACCGTGTGATCAGTGTTCACATTATTGGGAAAGGATGAAAGGCTAAAGGATGAAGGCTAAAGGCAAGAAGTTTTTGGTTTTTAGTTTTTAGTTTTTAGAAGGAGTCAAGAACGGTTCACGCACTAACAACTAACAACTAACAATCCTAAGCTGACTGCTTACTCCTCACCCCTTGCTCCTCACTCCTCACCGCACGATCGCGCTCAACTCTACCGTTTCGCCAGGTGCGGGCACGGTTAGCTGAGTGGGTAGCCCAGAGGCAAGGAGGCGATCGCGGAATTCTTCGACGCTGCCAACGGTCTGGATGATCTTTGGTAAAATGCCTTCGGCACGCACATCGCCTAATGTGGTTGGCACAAAGACGCGAGGCTTCAGCGTTTCTACCAGATGCATTGCCTGAAGCGGTCCCATAATGACCTGTCCCAATAGGGGAATGACCTGACCAATGACGGGCGCGATCGCCACATCCACCTGCCCAAACCGCTCTACAGGGATTTTTGTGGGGAACAGGTGCGGCTCGTAGTAAAGAGTTTCGTTTACGGCTCGATCGCGCAGTAGGTAGCCGTTTTCAATTTGCCCTGGTTGCAGTTCGGCACCAGGAATTGCCGTAATTTTGAGGGTATTGCCCAGCGCAAATTCTTCCCAATGGGCGATCGCCGTAACGTTCTCAAAACCAAGCTGCTGCACAACCTTTGCCGCAGTGGGCGAGGCGACGACGGGAATGCTGCGATCGAGTCGTTCTAGGGTTGGTTTGTGGCAATGATCATCCACACCCTGCGACAGCAAAATGAGATCGATGCGGGGAAGGGTTTCGGGCGTATAGGCGATCGGTGTATTGTGATACGCCGTAAACAGCCAGGGTTGCCCATAAAACACCAGCGGATCGACTAACCAGGGATCAACCAAAATGGTGTATCCACCCAGGTGAAAGAGCCAGCTATTCAGGTCAATCCGCGTCAATCTCATAGTCTGCAATATTTCTTAAAGTATTTAGTCTTTATTCTACAGGGGTGTGGGGTGTGGGGTGTAGGGTGTAGGGGGAGGACGGAGAAAGGCTAAAAGCTAAAGGCTAAAAGGATGGCAATGGGTAAGCAGGAGCAAATTGGGCTTTCAGAGATTCCAGTAGCGATGACGATCGCGGGGTCTGATAGTGGTGGTGGGGCAGGCATTCAGGCAGATCTGCGGACGTTTGCGTTTCATCGAGTGCATGGAACGTGTGCCATCACCTGTATTACGGCGCAAAATACGCTGGGGGTCGATCGTGTGGATGCCCTGCCACCCGAAGCGGTGGTCGCTCAAGTGAAAGCGGTCATTCAAGATATTGGCATTCAGGCAGCAAAAACGGGCATGTTGCTTAATCAGGAGATTATTCAGGCAGTGGCAGCGCAAATAGAAGCGTGGCGAATCACTAATTTGGTAGTCGATCCGGTGATGGTATCGCGGACAGGGGCGCAGTTAATTGACGATGCAGCGATCGCCACGCTCAAAGCAGTTCTCATCCCCCATGCCACAGTCCTGACACCCAATCGCTACGAAGCACAGATGCTCAGTGGAGTGGAGGTTCACACGCTAGAAGAAATGCAAACGGCTGCACAGCGCATTTATCAACTAGGCGCAAAGGCTGTACTGGTCAAAGGTGGCGGGATGGAGGGCGATCTGCGTGGTGTGGATGTCTGGTTTGATGGGCAACAGCTTGAAACGCTGACGACTACAACTGTCAACACCATGAACACGCATGGGACAGGCTGTACTTTGTCTGCCGCGATCGCCGCCAATCTCGCTTTAGGTCACGATCCACTCACAGCTACTCGGCGTGCCAAAGCGTATGTCACTCAAGCTTTACATCACTCGCTGGCGATCGGACAGGGACAGGGACCCGTAGGACACTTTTTCCCTCTACTCATCAACAGTCCTTGGTCAGTAACCACTGGCAGCTGATAACCAGGAGTGGAAACTAAATAATTTCGATCACCTCAGCCTTTTAAGTACGGGCGCGGCATGCGGCAGCTAACTCTGGGCGAAGGCAAGGACTTTCTACCACATGCCACGCCCCTACGCACAGAATTACACCTGAATAAATCTACGCTCTTAACAACTAACAACCAAAAACTAACAACTATTCCTGCCAGGTGGATTGCCAGTCGGGGCATTTGTCGCTTTCCCAGCCGTAGGGGTGCATCCCGCAGACCAGCATCACACCACCGTAGGTTTGACCGTGGTAGTGGCGGCAACCCACACAGGCGGGGCGATCGTTCAGAAAAGGTTCTACGGTATGAATCATCGGCTGAGCCGTTTCTTCAACCACAATTTCGATGCCGAGATACGCTTCCAGGATGGGATCGATCAGTTCGCCGAGTCGTTGTTCCAGCTCGACAGCGAATACGGTTTGCATTTGTTCTGCAATCTCTTCTGACGCTTCAAAAAATGATTCAACCATCTCGCCAACGTCTTTAGCCATATCGGCGAAGAACTGCTCTACCTCATCTGCCATGACTTCTAGTAGCTCGGAAAAATCCTTCGACCAGCTTTCCATAGGCTTTCCACTTGACCCTGTGCGCTTAAAGGTTTTCAGAGTCACAGATGCAGATTACAGGTGTAAGCTTCTTTGAAGGCAGAGTGAGTCGCCAAGACATCTGTGAGAATGGCTTCAGTATAGCTCACATCATTCACGAGGATTTCGATCGCGAGAGTTTGTCACACTAGGGGCTGTCATCAATTACGACTACACATCGCTTACAGCAAGGGTTCCAGCCCCTAGCCTGTTGTGCTGGGACGGGCGTGACACTGCTGATACTGCAAGGTTTCGAAGCTAATTGATGACACGCCCTAGGGGTTATCTCGCCTCAGGCGCTTCAGTTCCTCTTGCAGATCCATGACCTGTTGCCGCATTTGATCAACATCCGTGGGTGCTTTCTGAACAGGCTCCTCGTCATCGGTGATGATTTCGATGCGACGTGGCTCAGTGGGTTGAGTTGAGCTTGGAGACTCGACAGACGGCTGTTGCGCTTTATTGACCATATCATCCACAAAGCGACGAGCTTCTTCGCTGGTCATTTCGCCGCGTTCAACCATTTCGTCTGCCAACTGCTGCACCTGCGATCGCAACTCACCCAACTTCTCCGTCGCCTTCTCGCCTGCATAGGACGCAACGCCAATGCCGAGGTAAACCGCTTTCTGAACTAAATCTCCCAAACCCATAGCGCCACATGCTCCTGAACATCTCAATTTTGCACGGTGGGAAATGGCAAGCGAGTGCTGCGTCTTGTCCCAACGCTTCCAGCATAGAAACAAAGACATCGACGTGTCATCCATCTGGCAGGTGGAAAACCGTACTCAGAAATAAAAAATGGCGTGATGAGCGAAACAATGAAGGGAGGAGCGCTCAAACAAAAGCGACCCGGAGTTCACGCCTATCACAAGCATCCCGTATTGCTGCTACCTTCCGGTCCTGACAAGATTGAGGCGTTGCGATCGCATGAGTCCGGATCACTTAATAGGATAGCACTATAGAAAAGGCAAAGGGCAAAAGGTAAAAGTAAAAAGGCAAGAAGAAAAAGGCAAGAAAGACCACCTAAGCCTTTTACCTTTTACCTTCTTCTACTCCACCACTACGCGCCATTCGTAGAGTTTGTAATGCACGCAGCCGTTTTCGACGAGGGGATCTTGGGCGACGATCGCTTTAGCTTCGTCCATAGAAGCGGCTTGAAAGAGGAGCATACCGCCGCCGTAACAGCCCCAGTAGCCAGATTTTGCCTGATGACCCTTTTCGATGAGATTGCGGACGAATACTTTGTGGGCGGGAACGTAGCGGTCGAAGATGGCTTTATCGACGACTCCTTCTTCAATTTTGGCGAACCAGGGCATGGAGGATGTTCCTTTGAAGAGACGATGGGTTTGAATCCTAGTTTTGAATCCTAGTTTTGAACAGGCGGCTTTGCACTTACAGAGGTACGATCGGTCTGAAGTACTGGACGCTAGACGGCGAGTAGTCAATGGTTGGAAGTGGTTGCATTGACTACAAATCAATCCATTGCGCGTCGTTTAGTACTCCGGCAAAGACCGACTAATCAAACAGTCGTAAGGTATACAGGGTAGCCTTTTGAGTGAAACAACTGCTCGGTTTTTTATTGCTTTGTTACCGTCCCAGGCGATTCAGGCTGAGGTGAATGCGATCAAGCAGGTGTTTGCCGATCGCTACCACAGTCGGGCTGCCCTCAAATCGCCGCCTCACGTTACGCTACAGCCGCCGTTTGAATGGAGCCTTGAAGCGATCGCTGACCTTGGCGAAACGTTACGCGAGTTTGCTGCTCAGGTGTCGCCCCTGCCGATCGCGCTATCAGGCTTTGGCGCGTTTGTGCCTCGCGTCGTTTATATCAACGTGGTCAAGTCGTCGCCCTTGCTAGAGCTACAGGCAGCGTTGGCAGCGCATTTAGAAGCAGCATTGGGCATTGTGGATGCGGCGGGAAAAACACGATCGTTCACACCCCACATGACCGTTGGCTTTCGAGATTTGACCAAAGAAAACTTCAAGTTAGCCTGGGCTGAGTTTCAGCGTCGATCGTTAGAGCGGAAGTGGCTGGCAGCGCAGCTCACGCTATTGCAGCACGACGGGCAACGGTGGCATGTTCACACTGAATTTCCCTTTCTAGCGACGTTGTAAGGATACAAAAAGGTAGGCTGAATACTAATAATGGCTAAATGGCTTGTAGTTATTCTTGAGCGTGTTTGAAATACTCTAAAGATTTTTGAAAGCAATTAGTGACAATCAAGGGTAAAAAAGTCTACCCTTGGTCATAACCTGCTTCAGATTTAGTTCTGCTTCAATTCAGTTTTGGCTCAGATTCAGCTCTGCTTCACATTATGCATGAAATTTGTGCATGATAGAGCAGCTTTGTGTTTACTACCACTTAACAACTAGCAGCACTTAAAGATATGGAACTTCACGCGTACACCAGAACAATTTCTGACCTATTTTCAGTAAAACGAAAATATGTTGTTCCTCGCTTTCAGCGTGCGTATTCTTGGTCAAAAGAGCAAGTCAAGGAACTATGGGAGGACATCATAAGCAATATTGAGATCGATGGCGAGGATATAAAACATGAAGAATATTTTATTGGCGCTCTTGTACTTGTTGGAGATGACAAATCAAATGTGATGCAAATTGTAGATGGACAGCAAAGACTTACAACAATTACTATCCTTCTATCTGTTTTATGTGAAAGGTTTAAGGAAGCAAAAAAAGAAAATCTTGCAGAAGCAATTTTCAAGAATTATATAGAAGGACAAGATGATGATGGAAAGAATTATTTCAAATTAGATAATGAAACTCCTAAACCTTTTTTTCAGAAGAGAATTCAATACATTGACAAGGAGCAATCTAATCCTCAAAGCGATGAGGAAAGAGCTTTATTATCTGCATATCAGGATTTTTATAATTTTACTTTTAAAGAAAATCTTGCAAGCCGTTTCCGAACAGGCAAGAGAATTAGCGACGAAAAATATGAGATTTTACTTAGAGCAGTTCGTGATCAGGTTGTGAAGTATTTAAAGGTGATTTTTATAACTGTAAAAGAGGAGGAAGAGGCATACACAATTTTTGAGACTCTCAACGCTAGGGGAATGAATCTTAGTTTTGTGGATCTTATTAAGAACCGATTATTCAAAGAACTAAGTGATACTCATCCAGATGATGATGCAAAAACGACTTGGAAAAATATTAGAGCGATTATTGCTTCTAGAGAAAATGTAGGTAGTCTAGAAGCATTTGTTCATCATTGGTGGATAGCAAAGTATTCTTATGTAGGCGAGGAAAACATTTACAAAAATTTCAAGAAACTTTGGCTGGAAGGCAAAATCAATGCAAGGAAATTCATCAAGGAAATCCACTCAGATGCTGAGACATACGTAAAAATCGCATCTCCAGTTCAAGAAGACTTCAAGCAGCAAGAAGAGAAGCCCATATATGATGCATTGTTCGCGTTTAAAGTATTTAACATTACTCAGCAGAGACCATTTCTCCTGAGTTTGTTTCAAGCAAAAGAAAAGAGGCTTATTAAACTTGACGACCAAAAGGAATTCATGTTGTTTCTTGAACGATTCCATTTTATCTTTAATGCAGTCTGTTCTTTAAGACCTTCTGGTATTCAAGGAAGTTATTCCCGTGCAGCAAGGGATCTTCAAGCCGCCTCAGATAAAAGAAAAGTAAAAGAAATACTCGATACCCTTAAAAAGAGTCTTACCGCAAGAATACCGGACGAAGCAGTGTTTGTAGACAAATTTAAAGAGTTGAGGTTTTATACCGGATATACACGAGATAAAAAGTTGATACAGTACATATTTGGCAAGATTGAGCGAAGTAAGTTAGCGACAAACGAGCTGGTGCCAGAAAATATTAGTCTTGAGCATATACTTTGTCAATCTAATAATGACAAAGAGATTATCGGTAAGATTGGCAACCTTCTGCCACTAAGCCAAGGACTTAATGAAGAAGCAAAGGATAAACCAGTTGTGGATAAATTGTCTATCTACGAAAAGTCTCAATATTCTTTGCCAAAAGCCTTTGCAGCAGAGTATGCTGCACCGTGGAATGCTAATTCAATAGATAAGAGGACGGAAAGCCTCGCTAAACATTGCTATCAGAATGTTTGGAGGATTTAGGTAGGGTCTTAGCTCACAGCTAAACTTTGCGTGTCCCGGACAAAATATTATGTTGCCCCTTTTCTCAACGCAATCGCTCATTCTTGGCGCTTTTCCAACATTTGAACGTGTTCTCGGATCGCTGTTTCCATGATGGCGACAGTTTCAGGTGTATCTGGCGCAGGATAAAGAGGGGTGTCGTTAGAACTCGCTTCTAGTCGATCGACCAGTTTATAAAAGGCTTCGTCGTCATGGCGATGGGAGAGCAGGTAAGCCCGCAGTTCAGGGATGCTTAATCCGTCAAAATCTGGTTTCATCAGAGCCTCTCTGCATGTGTATGTCTTCAGTGGGCAATGGCTCAATGGGCATATAGCCTTCTAACAGAAGATCCGAGCCGATCTGTCTCCATTTTTTCCGTCTCAAGACGATCGCCTCTGTCATCTCCGTCGCGCCTAAATCACCGATCGGAGACGGTGCATTCGTACCACCAATGATTTTGGGCGCGATGAAGGCAAGCACTTTTTGTACAGAGCCATCCATCATTGCCTTTGCTGCCAGAGTGCCACCACATTCCCACAGCACGCTGAGGCAACCGCGATCGTACAAATTTTTCATCACAGCAGAAGGAGTCAAAGGGCTGATTCTGATCACTTCAACGCCTCGCTGCATCAACACATTTTGCTTATCTTGTAAAGCATTGGTTTGGGTAAAGACGATCGTGGGTGCAACGTTTGTGTCCCAAAGCTGGGCATCGATCGGGAGATCAAGCCATCGACTCATCACGACTCGTAGCGGTGTCGTTTCCTGGCGACTGGTGAGCAAAGGATTATCGCGCCGCACAGTATTACCGCCAACGATAATGGCATCGCAGGAAACTCGGAGTTGATGCACTTCAGCACGAGCAGCGGGACTCGTCACCCAGGCGCTATGTCCCGTTGTGGTAGCAATCTTGCCATCCAGCGTCATCGCGTACTTGAGAATGCCAAAGGGACGGTAATACAGAATCCGATGAATAAAGGCTTCGTTCAGGGTGCGACAGTCCGCTTCTTCAATCCCCACTGTCACCTCAATGCCTGCCTCTCTCAACCTTGCAATGCCGCCACCCGACACTCTCGGATCAGGATCGACCATGCCCACGACAACTCGCTGAATACCTGCGGTCACGATCGCCTCTGAGCAGGGTGGTGTGCGTCCGTAGTGGTTACAAGGCTCCAGGTTGACATAGAGGTTAGCACCACGCGCACGATCACCTGCTTCTCGCAGTGCAAACACCTCCGCATGAGGCTGTCCAGCGGCGGGATGAAAGCCTTCCCCGACGATCGTACCCTCCTGCACAATGACCGACCCCACCAGTGGATTGGGTGCCGTTCGTCCTAGTGCCTGTCGTGCCAACTCCAGACAGCGCTGCATCAGGGCGCGATCGTTCATATCTGAATCATCAATCACCCCACTCCCGACTCCCGACTCCCGACTCCCGCTTTATACGCCGCCCAACCGCCGAGATGCGAAATATCTTCCCAGCCGTGTTTCTCGACCAGTTCACGAGGATAGAGAATCGCGGTCAGCACTTCGCCATCCTCCAGCACCACATCAGCCGGATACATATCCGGTGGTTCGGTAGCCAGAAGGTGTTCATACTGGTCGATCGTCAGCTCATACACTTCACCGGGAATAGAAATGCCTCCCTCACTGACCTCGTAAATTGCGGGATGCCAACCATTTGCCGCCGAGTGCAGGCGATACTGTGGACGCGTTTTGGCTTCGCGGATAAAGGTCGCCGCCTGCAAATTACCGTGATCGGGCTGTCCCCGCAGCGCCGAACCACAAATAAAGACTCTCACACCAGTTGTTTCGGTCATTGTGTCCCTAGTTTTGTACAGCCTGAACTACTACGTTCCGTTCGATTGTTCTAAGTTTAGGGTTAGCAGGTCTTTGTTACAAGCCAGGTCTGCGTGACAAGCCAGGACTATTGCACATCACGATCGAGGGGATACTTATGCCTGTTTCTACACTCACCGTCAATGGCGATCGCCTCAACCGCACGCTGTTTCAACTGGCAGAAATTGGCAAACTGCCAGACGGAGGTGTCAGTCGGGTTGCCTTTACAACCGATGATTTACTCGCTCGTCAACAGGTGAAAGGCTGGATGACTGCCGCTGGCATGACGGTTCGCATGGATGCGGCGGGTAACATCATTGGACGGTACGCTGGACGCTATGAGAATGCGGCGGCACTGGCGACAGGCTCCCATATTGATACGGTGCCTGTGGCAGGTCGCTACGATGGCTGTCTGGGCGTGCTGGCAGGCATTGAAGTGGTGCGATCGCTCCACGAAGCTAATATCCGGCTTGATCACCCGCTGGAAGTGATTGTATTTACCGACGAAGAACGATCGGTACTGGGCTGTAAAGCAATGGCAGGCGAAGTGAAGGAGCCACCCGAATATTATGCGCGTCTGGATGGTTCACCCATTCAAACCTGTCTAGAGAAAGCTGGCGGCGATTGGTCGCAAATTCCTACGGCGAAGCGCGATCGCTCAGAAGTTGCCGCGTTTGTAGAACTCCACGTAGAGCAGGGCGGCGTGCTGGAACATCTGGAACTGCCGATCGGCGTAGTGGATGGCATTGTGGGGCAGTATCGCTTTGCCGTGAACGTCATGGGACGCATGAACCACGCAGGGACAACCCCCATGCACATGCGAAAAGATGCCCTGGTTGCGGCAGCTCAAATGGTGCTAGCTGTGAACAAAATTGGCACCGAAATTCCGGGTGATCAGGTTGCCACCGTTGGCTATTTGAATGTGTCGCCCAATGCCACCAACACCGTTCCCGGTAACGTTGATTTTCGCATCGACTTGCGCGATTTGTCTCAGGAGCACTTAGAACTACTGGTCAGCCGCATGAAGGACGAGTTCACCGCGATCGCCGCTACTACCCATACTGCCTTCACCCTCCGCGAAACCCTTCACATCCTGCCGACCCTCGCTGCTCCTCACATTAAAGAGGTCATCAAACACGTCTCTGAACAACTGAATCTGCCCTATACCTGCCTTCCCAGCCGTGCTGGACACGATGCCCAGGAAATTGGACGCTTCACCGATATGGGCATGATCTTTGTCCCCAGTCAGGGTGGCATCAGTCACTCTGTGGATGAATACACCTCTCCCGAACATTGCACCCAAGGCGCAAACGTTCTGCTGCACACCTTTTTGCAGTTGGATAAGGTGTATCCGATCGAGTAATTCGGGCTGACCAAAACCTCGGAGGTTTAAGCACTATGCTGGTCACGCTGCTTGCTTTTTGGTTGAAACCTCCGAGGTTTGCGTAAGTCCCAGAAGTAAGACTCATTTACGACGATCAAAGACTCATGAATGAGGTATCTGATACCCATCAATGAGACTCAGAAACCCGTGAATGAACCTCACATACCTCATTCACGACCATCAAAGACTCATTCACCAGCCTCCAGCACTCATTAACGAGCCTCCGATATACATTAATGAGTAGCCGCAACCTCATTAAAGAGCCTCCAAGACTCATTCACCAACATCGTCAGGCTCATTTTCGACTATCCGAGACTCATTAAAGACACTCAGAAGCTCGTGAATGAGTCTCCCAGCCTCGACCGCAATACATCACACCTTAGCCCCGACTCCCGACTCCCCACTCTCGACTCTCACCTAGCTCACCTCCACCCGTTCCCCTGCTGCTTGCCCATTCGCAGTCTTCGGCGATCGTCCCTTAATTGCTTTAAACCGCTCACCTAACTGCTCTGCCGAGCTTTTTAGCCCCGGTCGGGTCTTCGCAGCCATCTTGATATAGTCATACACACCCAGGCTGCTAGTCATCGCTTCACTGCTCACCGCCATCAACGTATCATCCACCTGCTCGGTCAACTGCCGCAAGCTAAACAAAAACTCGGTAAGGACGGTCATCAACCGATAATCACGCCCAAATTCTGTAAGGTCAAAGCTGGCTGGCAGCACATCGGGGTTTGCCTGCGCGATCGTCAGGCTATTGCTTACAAAAGCAAGACTTTTATCGCCCATTTTGAGCAGTCGGCGACGTTCTTCTGCTGTTAGGTTCACGAGAAACGGTAGCATTTGCTGAATCGTGACAAACGCAGCTTTAACCTGCTCAATGTCCTGTTCTGAAAGGGATGCGCTGATGTTTTGATAGGGCATACGACGCTCCTGATTGATTGATGAATGGGTAAGTCAGACTGTTGCCGATCGGCGCAAGATGGCTTCAAGGCATAGTCATCAGGATTCCCAAACCGATCGAGGAACACTCACAAACACAAATTACGGCGGCGGATGACGACCCAGCAATGCCTCTTCTGCCCGAATTGCCAACAGCATGGGACGATTTAAAGCAAGTGCTTGTACCGTTGCTCGACCTATAGCAGTCAACCCGACAACTTGCGTGTCGTTCCAGCCAAAATGTTCTTTCCAGACCTGTTGACGAGGATTAAAGATGAAGACAACTTCACCCGTCTCCGAGTCCTTGAGGGCTTGCCGTGCTCCTTTACGAAGTGAGCAGGAAACACAGGCAAGAGCCAGATTCTCAGCAGTTGTTTCGCCACCTGCTACGACAGGAACGATGTGATCGACATGAAACGTCGCAACCTGACCCATCTGCGCTATGCCGCAATATTCACATCGATCGTTCGCTCTTTGAATAACCAATCGACGCAGAGAAGCCGGGATCGTTGCCATTTATGCTTGCTTCGTCACTCGTGTTGAGCGCAAACGCAGTAGAGACAGAAATTCTGCTAATTCAACAAGCCCTTCTGCTTCCTGTCGTTCTATCTGAGAGAGCGGATAGCCTTCATCTTGCCGATCCAACAAGAGCTGTAAGCGTGCTTGAACCGCATAGGGAAGCTCAAATTGGGCTAGTTCGATCGGGATCTCAACGCTTTCGGGCATAAAACCGTTAGCTCAATCAGGGCGCTACACTTCATTGTAGACACAAGGCACGAATAACATCCCGAAACCCGGACTTAACTTGCAAAAATGCTGTTTAACTCTTGAAAACGAGAGTGGTATCCTGCAAATGTGATGGATAATTCTTAGAATATGCCTGCTCATCCAGCAGAGCTAACACTGACATGCATAGTTAGACTTTGATTTAATAGAAAACTATGAAGCGTGACTGGGATTTGCTTCGCTGGATTATAAATCAAGCAGAATCTTGTGGGGGCGGATACCCAATGGTGGTTACTGATGGAGCACAATATTCATCGCAGCATTATAAGCTCGATATTGGCGAACGCAATTTTGGAGAGGTGTGCGAGCACATACTGCTTCTTGGCGATGCTGGTTTGGCAGAAGTTCGAGATCTTGGGAGGACATACGATGCTCCTTCAGGAGTTGTAATTGATCGACTGACAATGGCAGGGCACGACTTTCTAGATTCCGCACGAGATGAAAATCGATGGAAGAAAGCCATGAAAACTGTTAATGAAAAAGGTGGTGCAGTCACAATAGGAGTTCTTATACAGATTCTTTCAGCACTTATGAAACAATCATTCGGATTATGATGACAGTTAACACAAACGAACCTAGAAAATCGAAAAAGTCTTATTGTGTCAGTCATCCCCAAGTCTAACTATTTGGTAGCAGCGGACGGTCGAAAGCCTCTAGTCTGGAAGCTAAGGTTACTTGCCGTCGCTGCACCGAGCCGTTAAACTGCAAGAGTTTTGAATTACTTGTCCTTTACTTAAATAAACTACCGCTATGAGTGATTGGGCAGCAAGAAATCCATACTTGGATGATGAAGAGGAAATTCGGTGTGAGTGTGGGTGTTTGTTCAGTGTGAGTATCATCAAGCAAGCTGGTCATAACGAGAGAGAAGAGTATTATTGCCCTGATTGCAACAAAGAATATTCTGCAATGGCTTCATTACCCCCAAGGGTTGTCAAGCGCGTTCCCCCCTCACCAAGTTGAATCGAGACCTCAAATCCCAACACTGATGGTCTAGCTCGATCGCTCCTTGCTGTAGTGCGATCGCCCTTCTCGCGTAGGCTGGGTTAAAGCACGAACCCAGCACCTTGTTGAGCAACTCTTACATCGCTTGGTAGGATGAGGAAAACTCGGCTCCTACTAAACGCTTCATTCTATGTCGGCTGAAACCCTCTCCCGTTATGTCACTCGCAACACTGAGATTTTGAGTGGAGAGCCAGTTATTCTAGGCACTCGCACATCTGTTCGTGCGATCGTTGGTTTGTGGCGGCTAGGCATTATGCCAGAAGAAATTTTGAACCATCTGCCCCATCTGATCCTCGCGCAAGTGTTTGATGCCTTGAGCTTCTATCTCGATCATCAAGCAAAAATTAATGAATCCATTGAGCGCAATCGAGTGCCTGATGCCTTAGTTCACCCCTGCGTAAGGTCTGTGTTATGCGCACTGTGACACTTGCAGCACTTTACACCGATGAGGATATGTCGGCATTGGTTGCCACGTTGCTGCGATCGCGCGGTTTGGATGTCATGACCGTACTTGAACAAGCGACCTTTGGTAGAACAGACCGAGAGCCGCTTGAATTTGCAACATCTGTGAGTAGATGTGTCTTGATTCATAATCGAGTTGACTTTGAGCGGCTGCATCTCCAGTACATAGAAGCAGGTAAGCGACATGCCGGGATTATGGTGGTGCCTCAGAAGAACGCTTATGAAATTGCACTGACGCAATCACTGTTCTACGAGTATCTCGATCGGACAAATCACCGGCAGAAAGCAAATGCCTAGGCATTCCTCCCATGCGATCAAGAACGCTGGGCTTCGGTAGCTGACTTTCCACATCAGAACCGATGAGATTTTTCTGCTCCTGTCTCTTCTTGACAAAAGGCAAGAAGTCTAGGGGCTGTCACCAGTTACAACTACACATGCCTCTTAGAAAGGGTTCCATCCCCTAGACTGGTGTGTTGGGGCAGGCGCGACAATGCTGATACCGCAAGATTTTGGAGCTAATTGATGACGCGCCCTAACACTTCGATCCCTAAAACCAATCGGGATGACAGGATTCGAACCTGCGGCATCCTGCTCCCAAAGCAGGCGCGCTACCAAGCTGCGCTACATCCCGTAGTTTGCGACCTAATCAGTATAGCCTGTCTCATCACAGATTTCGATGGGAGTTTCTTGCTAACAACATTTATTCCAACCTGTCGCACGCATCGTGAGTGACCGATTGAACACACTACCGTGTCAAGAGCACGGATGCGTAAGCTTACTTCTTGCTGCCAACCAGGTGCAACCATTTCTAAGTAGCTCAGGGAGTTGCGTAGACATAAGATACCTGCAATGCGTTACGGCTAGCGCCTGACACACCTTATCGATCGGGACCTTATTTTCCTGCAACTCCCTTACCCCATTGGGTGGAGACTGGCGTTGGGCTAGGGACTGTTATCAATTACGACTACACACCTCTTACAGCAAGGGTTCCAGCCCCTAGCCTCGTGTGTTGAGGCGAGCGCGATCATGCTGATATCAGAGGTTTCGAGCTGAATTGATGACGCGCTCTAGTGAGTTGAAACCGTCTCTGCCTTACTCCCTTTCGCTACAACGGCTACGGTTTGTCCCTTGTGCAGCTTTAGTTGTCCCATTTGACGGGGTGTGACTTGAACCGTCTTCTGCTTCCCGTTTGCCAGTTTCAGCGTTAATGTTGTCCTGGTAAACGAAACGACCTGCCCACGAAGGTGAGTGCCAGTGATCATTGCGTTTTGCCCACTTGCAGAGGGTCTGGGCGCACCCGACATTTGACCCGCAAGGGACGGATTATGTAAGGCCGCCGTTAGCAATAAGGGCAGAGTCGTACTAACCAGCGCTGTCAGTTTGTGCATGCGATCGCTCCTGTTTAAGATTCCACACATCACAGTGACACAACGGCTCGAAGCCCGTATGTCGCTGTGGTGTCAGTCTCTTGCCAAGCGCTGTGTCCAGATCAGGCTTCTACTCGAATGTTTCTAGATGTAAGGCATACGAAGACAACCAATCACGGTAGGCTAAGGCTTCGTCTTTAGAGCCAAAAACGGGTGTTCTTAGAAAGGGCAGGTGCGCGATCGTACAAGAGCGAACAAGGTAGATAGATGCCCCCCATTGCAAATACCAAAAGCGTTTATGCATAGATTTGCCAAGCTCAACAGGGATAAAAGATATACGTTGTTATCATCCATGCAGATTTAAACGATTTCAGAATTTTTTGAAAAAATTACCCATACGGGTGAAGGGCTACCCCGACGCGTCCTCATGCCAAAATGGTTGAAGTTGCCTGGTAGAGCACCAGATGACTCATAATGAGTAGCTTGGTTGAACGCTTTTTGATGAAAAACATTTAAGCAGCAGGGGCACTGCTGTATGGCGGAATGGCGTTAGGCGGTTCCTATAAAAGAGACTACCGAATCGAGTAGAGTGGAAGTTCCTTTTCGAGTAACAAGGGACGAGCAGCATGGAGTATTCAGACCAACGGAAAACCCTGCCCCCCGCTCAAATCGAAGACC